>CEUN01170663.1_pt1 | contig 15414 bp, 22 predicted proteins | sample 361501 | NCBI WGS metagenome assembly CEUN01 (sample SAMEA2622801, study PRJEB7988) | marine metagenome | biome: marine biome (ENVO:00000447); feature: marine epipelagic mixed layer (ENVO:xxxxxxxxx); material: "saline water (ENVO:00002010), including plankton (ENVO:xxxxxxxx)" | depth 120 m | reverse complement strand
CCGGCCCGGGCCAGAAAAAGGAACTTCTCCTCTGTGACCGGTGTATTCAACGGCGCGCCCCGTTCTTTCCAGTCCGGTATCAGCTCATCGATGGCACGGGGCTCGAGAACCGCACCCGAGAGGATGTGGGCACCAACTTCAGAACCTTTTTCGAGGATACATATGCTGAGATCGACGTCGTTCTCGGCACACAGCTGCTTAAGCCGGATCGCAGCGCTCAAGCCCGAAGGCCCCGCGCCCACGATCACTACGTCGAACTCCATCGAGTCTCGTTCTTGCGCCTCTTCGGCCATCCTGGCCTCCATTGCCCGTCGCCGTTTCGAACTCGGTTCAATCAGACCGGTATACGCGCGCGCGACAAGCTTGGTCAATCGATCCCGGGCCCAGTCAGGTCGAAGAAATTGAGCCACTCTGATAGGCTTTGCTTGGAGCGAATATCCACGCCGCGCAAACCGTAAGCCCCAGCACGTTGCCAACACGCACCGAACTCATAAGCCTTCTTCGATGGCACATCGAGGCGGGCGCAGACGAAGCAATCGACGAAACACCATTCGATCGATTCAAGATGCTGTCTGACCGCGTTTATCGCGAAACTCCGCCAGCGGCTACCGAGAATCCTGATACTCAGTCTCATGCCGAGAAAGATTCCACGTCGGAACCGCGCCGTGGGAACTCCTCGCGACGGGAGGCAAATGTGCCGCTGCCACTTGAAAACCCGGATGTTGCAGAGAAAAACGCCGATCAAAATGCCAGCGAGGTTACCACGCTTGCCGAACTCAAAAGGGCTATGGAGGCGTTCGAAGGCTGCTCGCTGAAACACACAGCAATGAATCTGGTGTTCGGCGACGGAAACCCTGACGCTTCAGTCATGTTTATCGGGGAGGCCCCGGGAGCTGACGAAGATCGTCAAGGACTTCCGTTCGTCGGCGTAAGCGGCCAGCTCCTGGACAGGATGATCGCAGCAATCGGTATGGATAGGTCGTCAGCCTACATCACCAACATCCTGCCCTGGCGTCCACCGGGAAATCGCAAGCCGACGACGAACGAAGTGACAGTTTGCCTGCCTTTCATCCGGCGTCACATTGAAATCGTTGCACCACAGGTTCTGGTGCTGGTGGGCGGCACTGCCGCAAGCGCGCTGCTTGGGCGAACGGAGGGCATTACCCGACTTCGAGGCAAATGGCTTATCTATCGCGGCAAAGAAGAGAATATAGACAGTGAAATACCCTGCATGCCTATTTACCATCCTGCCTACTTATTGCGGCAGTCCGCCCTCAAACGAGAGGCCTGGCGAGACATCCTGGCAATCAAAGAACGGCTGGATTCGTTGAATGACAAATGAATTGTGGGCTGGCATTGCGTGTCAATTAGCATCCAGAACGTCCTGTCCGTAGGCATATGCATGCTTGCCGCGAATCTCAGCATCCGTTATGAAGCCGACATGCTTCGGGGAACCGGAAGGTTGGGTCGCCATCGTTTGGGCTTCCGCCAGACGTATTGGCGAGTCCCATTTGCGGTGGACTACGCAGGCCGAACGTACCGACTGACGGGTATTGTAGCCTCGTGCACGGCGTTCCTCGTTGTGTTCCTGATGTTGCTACGCCCTGCGTCAGCGACCATCGAAGGCGCCCGCGCTTTCGTCATGGAATCGATGGTTGATGCCGCTGCAATCAGCATCCTCAATCATGAGGATGTATTACGCTATCAACGTATCTTTGACGTGCAGGAGGACGGCGACTGGAAAGCCGCGGACAAGATTATCTCCGAGCTGGACGATAAAATCCTGATGGGGCATGTGCTTTACCAGCGATACATGCATCCAACCAAGTACCGCTCCAAGTTCAGAGAGTTATCCAATTGGATGAAGGTTTATGCCGACCATCCAGGCGCCTACCGCGTCTACCGGCTGGCGCGAAAGCGCAAGCCCGTCAAGGCACACGCGCCGAAAAGGCCCATCCGACCGAATGGGCACAGGGCTACCGAGACCGCCTCCGTTCAGAACGGCAAGTATGTATCGCCTCGAAAGCGCAATCGTTCCACGCGCCGTGAAGTACGGCGCCTCCAGGCACACATGCGCAGTCACATCCGCTATCGACGACTGGACGGTGCGATCAAACACCTGAAGAGCAGCAAGTATCGCGACCTCCTGGACACAACAGAGATTGCGATTCTGTATGCGGGAATGACGAAGGGTTACTTCCACCTCGGTCATGATAAGCGGGCGTATGCTCTGGCCTCGCAGAACGCCGATCGAGCGCGGCGCTATGTACCAGCCGTCGATCTTTACGGCGGCCTGGCCGCCTGGCGGATGGGAAATAAGATGGCAGCGGTTGAGCATTTCAGTGCTCTTGCCGAGTCCGAAACCTCCTCGGACCGGGAGAAAGCCCTGGGCGCATTTTGGGCTGCACGAGCCCATCTCGTCGCGCGAAGTCCTGATAGCGTTGCGCGCTATCTCCGGATCGCGGCCACACAACCCAGAACGTTCTACGGCCAATTGGCGCGCCGTCTGCTTGGCAACGGCGAACCACCGACTTGGGAAGCCCCGGTCTTGTTTCCCTCGGATTACGCACGGCTGAAGGACAGCGCTTACGTGCAGAGGGCTGTTGCGCTGTCCCAGGTGGGGCGGCTGTACTGGGCCGAGCGTGAACTTCGGACGGCATTCGTGGCCGCACCCACTCACGCGCGCAAGGCGATGTTGGCTCTGGCCGTTCGGCTCGGGCTTCCTGGAGCGGAGCTGCGCCTGGCCCGTGCCATCCTGGCTTCGGATGGAGACGCCTACGATCGGGCATTGTTTCCGGTCCCGCCCTGGGAACCCGAGGGTGGGTTCAAGATTGACCGGGCAGTTCTCTTTGCGCTGATGAGGCAGGAATCCGGTTTCAATAGCCGTGCGAAGAGCGGCGCCGGCGCCAGAGGATTGATGCAGTTAATGCCACGCACTGCCAGTTTCATGGCACGGGATCGCAGTCTTCGCGGCCGGAATAAGCAGAAGCTTTTTGCACCTGAATACAATGTCCATCTCGGTCAGAAATACGTCGTGCATCTCATGAACGAACACGATTTCCTGGACAATCTCATCATGGTTGTCGCCGCATATAATGGTGGTCCCGGCAATGTCAGGAAATGGACGCGAAGAATCAAAGAGGCGGACGATCCTTTGATGTTCATAGAGAGTTTGCCATCGCGCGAAAATCGCGAGTTCGTGCGACGCGTGTTCACGAATATGTGGATCTACCGTGCTCGCCTCGATCAGCCGGCGCCCACACTGGACGCCATGGCGCAGGGACATTGGCCAATCTATCACCCCCTTGATCTAAAGATCGAGACAGCCGGTGCCCAGGAGTCGATCGACAATGTCCTCCAAGACTAGTGACACCCGATCGTTCATTCCTGTTGGCATTGCAGTCCTGACGGTTTCCGATACCCGCACCATCGACAACGACAAGTCGGGCAACGTACTGGTTGAGCGACTGCAGTCCGCCGGACATCGCCTGGTAGATCGAGACATCATCAAGGATGACTTCGCGGCCATAGTCACCAGGCTCGGCTCGTGGATCGCCGATGCCGAGGTCAACGTCGTGATCGCGACGGGCGGCACGGGCGTCACGGGCCGGGACGTCACGCCGGAGGCCTTTCAGTCGGTGTTCGAAAAGGAAATCTCTGGATTCGGCGAACTGTTTCGAATGCTTTCCTACGAGAAGATTGGCACGTCCACCATCCAGTCGAGGGCAACGGCCGGAGTAGCGGGCGGGACGTATCTGTTCGCTGTTCCCGGATCGCCTGGTGCCTGCAAGGATGCCTGGGACGGCATCCTGGAGTCCCAACTCGACTATCGTCACAAGCCCTGCAACTTTGTCGAATTGATGGATCGCTTACTCGAGCACGAATCCGTCCAAGCCTGACAAATTTAGAACCAGCTTGGAAAGCGCAATGGACGCGTTCCGAGAGTCTCACGATGCTACGCATTGAAGAACTCAGCATTCCGGGCTTGACTCCGATCTCTTTGAGCATTGAAGGCGGGGCCTGCGTTGCTATCGCCGGACCTTCCGGCTCCGGCAAGACACTGCTTTTGCGGGCAATCGCCGATCTCGATGAAGCCAGCGGTACGGTCACGCTGGACGGTGCCGACCGGAACAGCATAACGGCCCCGTTTTGGCGTCGTCAGATCATGTACCTGCCTGCTGTCTCGGGGTGGTGGCGGAGCCAGATGTCACAGCACTTTGATGTTTGGGCCAAGGCCGTGCCGCAGGTCGAGGCCCCGCGCCTGCCTCCCGATTGCGGGGATTGGCCGATTGCCAGATTGTCGACCGGAGAGCAGCAACGACTGGCCCTGGTAAGGGCGATGTGCCGTCGACCAAGGGTTCTGCTGCTTGATGAACCAACGTCCGCTCTCGATGCGTCGGACACCGAAGCGGTTGAGCACTACATCGGGAAGTTCCTCTACGACGGAGGGGCAGAAGTATGGGTTTCCCACGATGCAGCACAGCGCCAACGTATCTCCAATAGAACAATGACAATTGACCGAGGCGTGCTTCGGAACGAAAGCGCATGACCTATATCGAAATCGGGTTCAATGATTTGGTCCTGGCCTCGGCGCTGGTGGTCTTGAACGGCGTGTTGTCCGTGAGCCTATGCCTGCAGCTGGAGCGGGAACTCCTTGTTGCAACATTGCGCATGATCGTTCAGCTCATCCTGATCGGACTGTTTCTCAAGGCTCTGTTCGCAATTGTCTCCCCGCTTTGGACCGGCCTGGCTGCTCTCGCCATGATCGTATTCGCGGGCCGAGAAATTACCGCGAGGCAGGACCGACGCCTGTCGGGCTTCTGAACTTATGGCCTTGGCACCAGTTGCATGCTCATTGCTGCAACCCTCGTAACGATCTTCGCTCTGACAACGCAACTCAATCCCGAGCCCTGGTATCACCCACGGTATGCCATACCCATTCTGGGCATGGTACTGGGCAATACGATGACTGGCATCAGTCTGGAACTTCATGCATTGACCAACGGCGCCGCAAGCTCCCGCAATGCGATAGAGGCTCAGCTGGCCCTGGGCGAAACTCGGACAGATGCACTACGTCCTGTCACGCAGGCAGCTCTCAAAAGCGCACTGATGCCCATCATCAATGCCATGGCAGCGACAGGAATCATGGCTCTTCCCGGTATGGGACAGGACAGATATTGGCCGGCGCGGACCCGGTCAGCACCGTAAAATATCAGATCCTCATCATGTTCCTGATCGCGGGCGGCACGGCGCTGGGCGCGTTCGTAGCAGTACTTGGCGCCGCTTACCGACCCACAGACAGTCGTCATCGACTGCGACTCGATCGCCTCACTTCACCGGCCGAGTAATCGCCGCCCGCCCAACGCGTCGAAATCTGCCTTGGTGTCTATATCGCGAAGTGTGTCGAGCTTGGCCACGCGCCAGGCCCGCGGAAACGATTGAATTGTATCCTCCAGGGCATGGGGGCTCGACCAGCGGATATTCCGGAACAAACCTGGCCGCCAGAGACCCGTCGAACCTGGACGCTGCCTCATACCGATGAGCCAATAACCCCCATCGTGCGCCGGCCCGATTACGGCTTCATGGTCGTCCAGAGCGTCGAAAGCCGATACTACATGTGCCGCCGTCAATCCGGGAATGTCGCTGCCAATGACGACGACGGGCTCCGGTGCATGGGCCATGATCGCTCGCGACATGCGCGCGCCAAGATCACCATGGCCTTGCGGAATGCACGAAACACCGGGCGGCCAGAACCGATTACTGCGAGCTAAACTATCCGGCGTGACGGCAACGGATAAATCAAAGCTGGGGACCCTGCATAATTCTGAGATCAGACGGTCCGATTCTCTCCGATAGAATCTCCAGGCCGCATAATCACCAACTTTGGCGGCCAACCGCCGCTTAACCGCCCCGACCTGCGGCGCCCGGGCGAAGACAACAACATGGCAATGCGGGCGCACGCTCAGGATTCAGCGGTAGATGCGGGCAATGGTGGCTGGTGCCACGCCCATAAAGTACAAGGCCAGACAGAACAGGTTTCTCGTGCTACGGCGAACGTAACCATCCCGCACATATCGTGCCGCCGAGGTTTGCGCTGTCGCGTTGAGAAACACGAGGCGGGAGGAACCGAGCCGCCGCACGAATTCAACGTCCTCCATCAGTGGGAGGGCACGATAACCACCAACCTCGGAATACAGCCTGCGGGAGATCAACAGCCCTTGATCCCCGTACGGGAGCGCAGCCAGCCTGCAGCGCCATTTGACCAGCCATTCCAGGATGCGGGCGGAGGCGGACCGATCATCCAATGCGAACGAAAAGGCTGCGGCACAATCTTGCGATTTCTCCAAGATCAAGAATTCACTCACTTCGGTTTCCCATCCATCGCCTAAACGGGTGTCCGCGTGGAGAAACAGCAGCCACGCAGCGCCCGAAGCCGCAGCTCCCGCCGCCAATTGGCTCCCTCGGCCTGGCTTTGCCCTCACGAGCTGTGCTCCCCACGCCTTCGCAATCCTGACGGTCTCGTCCGTCGATCCGCCATCGCAAACGATGATGCCGCCTATCTTTCCTTCATCGCGTGCGGCCGACAGGAATCCCAATACCGAGTCGAGTGTCTCTTCGGCATTCAACGTTGGAATCACGATGTCGAGGTCGAGGCGGTCGTGCACTGGCTAAGAAAATTGCGATACAGGCGTTCTGCATCAGTATTGAATTGTGGCAGGTGTTTTGCGACCTCGCGTTCCAGAGCTTCCAAAGCGCTAGGTCCCAGCGTTTGTTCCAATGCCTCACGGTAAGCCGGTACGTCACCCCATTCGGGCACTGTCTGTGGAGTCTGTTCGACGTGGTACTGGATTCCATAAGCCGTGTCACCGACGGCGAATGCCTGGACGCCACACAAATCAGATTCACACAGCGCCCGGCCACCGACCGGCATTCTATGAACCTCGTAGGAGTGCCATTGGAGGCATTGAATCTTCTGATCAAAGCCTTGGAAGAGTGGGTCGCTCCGCCCATCTCCCGTCAGTGACACCGACATGACACCCACCTCAGGTGTCGGCATGACACCAACCTCGCCGCCCAACGCATCAGCGAGCAATTGCGCCCCGAGACAAAACCCCAGAAACGGCATCCCACGCTCAAGAACCGCCTCGCGGATGGCCTGTTTTTCTTTGACCAGCCACGGATACTCCTCCTCCTGCCAAGTATCCATTGGACCGCCCATCACCCAAAGCACGTCGAACTGACTTAGGTCGGGAATTTCTTCGAAGGCATCCAGTTCGACCGCTTGCCATGAGTGGCCATCGGCAGCGAAGAAGTCCCGAAAGACGCCAGGATGCTCAACCGGAATATGTTGGAAAACAAGAATGCGCATGTAACCGTCCTGATAGATCAAGTGGGACAGCCTATCAAAGACAGTAGATCCATTTGAATGTTCGTCGTGCGCGATAGACACATTGCGGTTCGAATCCGACGAAAATGAAATTTGACACCCCCAAGATTGGCGGCCCAGCCTCCGTAACGTTTCGCGAACCCTCACTCCCGGCCTTCGACCAGTATTTATGGCGTCAAGATCCGATACGGCTGGACAGAAACGTCTCCGCCGATTTGTTCTTGATTCGTTCTCTTTTCAGGATATGCTGTCAGGGATGGAACGGGAGATTGCGCCGACACTTCGAGATGCCGCCGTACATGATGGAGGGCGGCGCGGACGGGGAGCCGTGAGCAACCCGACGGGCAGGTTTGAGCTCCAGCAACGTGTTCAGCGGGATGCCAACTGGAAATTCGACGACGGATGGGGCGGCGCAGACGAGGCTCCACCACCACTGAGAACATCAGTGACTGAAGAGTCCTGCCGGACCATCATTTCCCGCAATGAATCGCCGGATGTCCCGTTCAGCGCCTCTATTAATCCGTACAGGGGCTGCGAGCATGGCTGTATCTACTGTTATGCCAGGCCAACGCACAGCTATTACGGCCTTTCGGCAGGACTGGATTTCGAGAGTCGGCTGTTCGTAAAGCCGGGTGCCGTCAGGGTACTGCGTAAAGAGCTTTCACGGCCTGGCTATCAATGCGAAGTCATTGCACTGGGCACCAATACCGATTGCTACCAACCCCTGGAGCGAGAGCGCCGGGTGACACGGGGAATTTTGGAGCTATTGGCGGCGTGTGATCACCCCGTGGGAATTGTCACCAAATCCCACCTGGTCACTCGCGACATTGATCTTTTGGGCCCTATGGCTGAAAAGGGCCTCGCGCAGGTTCTGATCTCGATCACCACGCTGGACCGGCGTCTCGCCCGTAGTATGGAGCCACGCGCATCAACACCGGGCAGACGGCTCGACGCCATACGCGAAATCGCTTCTGCTGGCATTCCCGTCGGTGTGCTGACGTCTCCCGTGATTCCTGGACTGACTGACAGCGAACTTGAACGCATCCTGCAGGTCGCACGGGACGCCGGCGCGACGAGCGCCAGCTATCTATTGGTGCGCCTGCCTCACGACGTGAAAAACCTGTTCCGTGAATGGCTGAGCGAGACGGTCCCGGACCGCGCACCCCGCGTCATTTCCTTGATTCACGACGTCCGCAACGGCAGAGATAATGACCCTCATTTCGGCTCGCGGATGAAGGGCAGCGGACCTTTCGCCGAGATGATCGGGCAACGCTTCAAACTGGCTATCGATAGACTCGGCCTCAACGAACGCAAGATCACGCTCGACACCACACTCTTCCGCCCGCCCGATCGAGAAGACACACAACTGACGCTCCAGTTTTGACCTCATGGCGGTCGCGGTCTAGATAGTCCGGACCGTATTCCTGGCAGGCCTACTATCGATGTCATCCTGCGCCGTCGAGCAGGGCTGGACAAGAGCTGCAGCAAGTCACGAAGAGGCACTAGAAGATCTCGTGTTCTGCTGATCGCACGCCGTTCAGGATGCGCACGATCAGTTCTCCGCAGAACGGCAAGCCCAAAGACTCGCACTCCTCAACGTTCGCGTAACGAGAACCGGAGAGATACGGATCAACGACGACTTCGAAACCTTCATGGTTCAGTTGGATGAACTGAAGTGGCGCGAAGAGCACTTTCGGACCTGCATGCAGGGGCGGGGGTACTCGCGGGTGGCAGGCACGTCCAAGTGACAGTCTCCCCGGCAATATCTAAAGAGTGACTTTCCGAAATGAGAGGTATCCCCTATCTATATGCGTGATAGTAGTGTGTGGTCTGGCGTATCAGTCATGGCTCGTGGGGCAAACGAATCCGCCGGGTACGCGTGGGAAACACGTGGGCTTGTGGATGTGGAAACCAACCAGAGGTAATCACATGTTTGGTTTGATTCGAATTTGCGCCGCCGTCATGGCCTTTGCCTAGGCGGGGATGGTCCCGGCATTCGCAGCCGATGACGAAGACGTCAAACAGTTGAGAGAAACGGGCGAGTGCGCCAGTTGCGATCTCAACGAAGCGGATTTGATGAATGCCGATCTGCAGGGCGCAGACCTCAACAAGGCCAATCTGCGTGATGCCGATCTCAAGGGTGCGAACCTGACGGGAAGCAATCTTTCTCGATCAAACCTGAGCCGGAACGACCTCGAGAAAGCTGACCTATCCGGTTCTAACCTCTCGCACGCCATGATGTCAGGCGTCGATCTAGGAAAGGCCGTGATGAAAGGCGCCAAGCTGCGCCGGGTGGATCTGCGAGATGAGGAACTAGACAAAGCCATGCTCGATGGCGCGGATTTCTCCGAGGGCGACCTGCGGGGCACCAGTTTCAAACGCGCCGAGCTCAAGGGAAGTTCCTTCGAGAGTAGCAAGCTTCACGGGACGAACTTCGAACGAGCCAATCTTCAAGGCACGAATTTTGTGGAAGCCAATCTCAAGGCAGCGCGCCTGGATCGAGCTAACCTCACTGGGGCGATTCTTCGCGAGGCGAGCCTGGAAAAGGCTCGCCTGAGCAGGGCCATCCTACACGGCGCGCATCTTCAAGAAGCGTCTTTCGACGGAGCCATTCTCAAGAAAACAGATTTTTCATGAGCCAATCTGATCGGCGCCGAAGAACTAACGCAAGCGCAGCTCAACGAAGCCTGTGGTAATGCCGAGACGGTTTTCCCTGATGGCGTGACCATTCCGACGTGCCAATAGCGCAATCCGGAGTTTACATGTTCTTCTAGGGCCGCCCGTGTCGGGGCGGCCCAATTGACGACTGCGTCAGGCGGGCTCCAACTCTTTTTCGAGTGCCGGCGTACCCTCGCCTAGCGGCGGCAATTGGCCGCCACCCGAGATGCACATGTGCTGTTCGAACTCATGCACCATGACGATCAATTCATCGGCAGTGGTGCCGATCTCTTTCTCCACGACTGCGAGAGAGTAATCAAACAGGGCCTGCGTACGTTCAGCCTCCTGGCCGCGACCGGGCCTCACCCCGCACGACAACAAGACCGTCTTGTCACCAGGCTCCGCATACATGTCGCGGATTGCGATCCAGATATGCTCTTTGAACCAGCTCTTGGCGATCGCATCGTGAAGACCTGAATGAATTCGCGCCTTTGTCTCACGACTTAGACCTTCCGGAATATCTACTCTGACGAATGGCATGCTGTGCCCTCCCCAAATCTGCGTTCGCCAAAAAAATAGCAGCAAAATTCGCAGGGTCAATTCGCACACTTCGTACAATGTTTGGGAGGGATATTCATGTGGCGTTCGAATCCCTTAGAACGGTAGATACACCCACAAATACCCATAAGAATCATATTGATTGGATCAAGCTCGGACATGAGAACTGTCATTACCTTACGGCGATCAATGGAACAATTCTGTCCGAACCGATCTAATTGGCGCATTCGAACCGCAATCCTGGATCGAGACCACGAACGCGATGCCTGATTTTTCGCTGGAAGCCACTGTGCCGCATCCGGTTGCCGGCATTGACGAGGCCGGCCGCGGTCCCTGGGCCGGACCGGTGGTGGCGGCGGCCGTCATTCTCCCACCGCGTGGTACGCCAACCGGTATCGACGACTCGAAACGCTTGACGAAGGCACGCCGTGCGGACCTTTTCGATCAGATCATTGCGGTAGCTGTAGTCGGAATTGGCGAAGCGCAGGTGGTCGAGATCGATGCGTTGAACATCTTTCAGGCTACGATGCTTGCCATGCAGCGCGCCGTTTCCGCGCTGACCACGCCGCCTGCGCACGTCTTGGTTGACGGCAATCACCTGCCAGATCTGCCATGCGATGCCCAAGCCATCGTCAAGGGTGATTCCCGTTCGTTATCAATTGCCGCCGCCTCCATCATCGCCAAAGAGACGCGTGATCGGCATATGCGCGAACTGGGACAGCAATACCCTGGGTACGGCTGGGAACGAAATGCCGGTTACGGTACGAAGGAACACGCGGAAGCGCTGCAGCGAATCGGTCCCTGTCCGCACCATCGCCATTCATTCAAGCCTGTTCTCGAATCTGTGGGCAACTCCCGTAACTAATTGATTCCAAAAAGACTCTTGACGGCGGAGTCGGACTTGAGCATGCTGCCGCGCTTCACCGATGGGGCGCGGACAGGGAGTGGGGCCATGACGCTGCCGATAGACAAAATTCTCGAGGGCGATTGCGTCGAGCGCATGAAAGCGCTTCCGGCGGAGTCCGTGGATATGATATTCGCCGATCCGCCCTATTTCCTGCAGCTCGAAGACGAATTGCTGCGACCGAACAATTCTCGCGTCGACGGCGTCAGCGACGCATGGGACCAGTTTGAAGGCTTTGCGGCGTATGACGCCTTTACCCGTGAATGGCTCGGCGCCGCCCAACGCCTGCTTAAACCTACAGGCACGCTGTGGGTCATCGGGTCGTACCACAACATTTTTCGGGTCGGCACGGCGTTGCAGGACCTCGGCTTCTGGATCTTGAATGACGTGATCTGGCGCAAGACCAATCCGATGCCCAATTTCCGGGGACGACGCTTCACCAATGCCCATGAGACGCTGATCTGGTGTACCAAGGGTCGCGATGCCAAGGGATACCGGTTCAATTACGACGCCATGAAGTCGCTCAATGACGACCTGCAGATGCGGTCGGACTGGCTGATACCGCTGTGCACCGGGACGGAGCGCCTCAAGAAGGACGGCAAAAAGGCCCATGCGACCCAGAAACCGGAAGCGCTCCTGCACCGGGCAATCCTGGCCGCGACAGACACAGGAGACGTGGTGCTCGACCCGTTCTTCGGTTCTGGCACCACGGGGGCCGTGGCCAAGAGGCTGGGCCGGCATTGGATCGGCATAGAGCGCCAGGAGGACTACATCACCCTGGCGCAAGAACGTCTGCGCACAGTCCAGGTTGCAAGCGAGGAGGCACTCGGAGTCACGCCGTCCAAGCGCAGCCAGCCACGGATTCCCTTCGGCCTGGTCGTTGAACGAGGGTTGCTGAGCCCGGGGGATCAGCTTTATGACGCCCGACGGCGCTATGCGGCCAAAGTTCGCGTGGACGGCTCGCTGGTGGCCGATGGCGTCACCGGTTCAATTCACAAGGTGGGGGCTCACCTACAAAGCGCGCCGGCGTGCAATGGCTGGACTTTCTGGCATTTCGCCGTCGAGGGAGGAGATCTCAAGCCCATCGCCTTGTTACGCGAACGGATGCGCCAGGAAATTCATTGACCCGCCCGCGTTCCCGATGGAATTGCGGCGCAGTAGCTCCCATCTCCTTCGCTGCGACACACTTACCCCAACCTCGCCCGTTTCACGTGATGCGTTCGTCTGGCGGCAATGGCTGAGTTCGGATTGGCACGAAAGCTGGCAGCGGAGGGGCTGGGGACAGCCTTGCTGCTGGCAACTGTTGTCGGCTCCGGAATCATGGCCGAGCAACTTGCAGATGGTAACGCGGCGTTGGCACTGCTGGGCAACACCCTTCCGACTGGCGCCATCCTCGTAGTGATCATTCTGATTTTCGGGCCCATATCCGGCGCGCATTTCAATCCCGCTGTCACGATCGGCTTTCTGGTCCGTCGCGAGATCTCTATCGAAGATGCCTGCCTGTACGTTCCGATTCAGATTGCCAGCGGGCTCGCCGGCGTTCTCATCACACACCTGATGTTCGAACTCCCCGTCATTCAGCTCTCGGAGACGGTTCGAGCGGGGCCCGCCCAGATGTTGTCTGAAGGCATAGCAACCTTTGGCCTTCTCGCGGCGATCTTCGGGGCCCTGCGTTGGCGACCGGAAGCGGTGCCCTATGCAGTCGGCCTGTTCATTACCGCTGGCTACTGGTTTACGGCATCAACGTCGTTTGCAAACCCAGCCGTAACCATCGCGCGAGCATTCACCGACACGTTCTCGGGCATCGCGCCTGTCAATGTTCCAGGTTTTCTCGTGGCACAGGTTCTTGCCGCCGTTGTCGCAGCAGTGTTTTTCAGATGGCTGTTGAAACCGGCAGGTACCTCTGATGCCCACTCTTCCGGTGGAGACTGAAAAGTCCCTCAACTCTAGCTCGTTATAGAGCCGTGGCGGTCATACCTGCCTGCCTCGCCCGAAGTCAGCTCCCCCTAGGGAGAGCTGACCATCAGATTAAACACTGGGAAAGGTCGCATTCTCGGCATCCGACCGAGATCAGTAGACGAGTTCGCCTTCTTCTCTGCCATCGGCAATGATCAGTTCTCCCGCGTCGGAGAGATCCTTGCACTTGGACACGATCTCCGATTGGGCCTCATCAACGTCCGTCAGCCTCACCGGACCCATGTTTTCGATATCCTCTCGCAATATCTTGCCTTGCCACTCTGACATGTTGTTGAAGAAAAGATCGCGAATGGTATCGGAAGCACCCTTAAGGCCCACGGCAAGCTGCGTCTTCTCAACATGTCGGAGCAGCCTTTGAACGCCGGTTGGATCGAGCTTTTGCAGATCCTCGAATGTGAACATCAACGCCTTGACCTTGTCAGCCGAGTCGCGATTGCGCTCCTCGAGTATGCCCATGAAGCGCTGTTCGGTATTGCGATCAGAATTGTTGAAGATTTCCGCCATTGATTCGTGGTGATCATGCTGATGCGAATTCGACAGCGTGGCCATGAATTCTTCGAGCAGCGTGTTTTCGATGGCGTTCAGGACTTCTTTCCGCACGTTGCCCATACTGAGCATCCGGGTCACGACCTCGCCGGCGAAGTCCTCCAGCAATGCGGCGAGCGCCCTGCCGGTATGATCGGGGTTCAACTTCGACAAAACCACTGCAACGGTTTGGGGGTATTCGTTCTTGAAATATGTGGCGAGGATATTCTCGCCAACGTTGTTCAACTTATCCCACATGGTCCGCCCAGCCGGACCACGGATGTCCTCCATGATCTCCTCCACCTTATCAGGCGACAATGACTTCGCCAGCAGGCGTCGGGCCGTTGCATAGGCGCCCACCAAGGAACCGGTCCCGGCGACGGCAGAAGCAAATTCAACGAACAGCGCCTCGATTGTCTTGGAATTCAAGATGCCCAGGCTGGACACGGCCTAAGAGAGCTCCTTGAGCTCTTCCTCATCCATCATCTGGAACAGGCGGATCGTACGCTCTTCGCCGATCGCCATCATCAGAATTCCGGCCTTTTGCTGGCCGGTCAGTCCTCTAAGTTCTTCTGCTACCATGGCACGATCTCCTTTGGATCATGCCGCCCCCACTCACGTGGAGCGCAAATCCATACAAGACGTTGTTGTCACACTCCTGCGATGCACGCCTAGTACCAATTCGAAACAATTCACAATTAAAAATCAAAAGGGTTAATAATTATTCGAACTTCGCCCACCCTACGTAAAATAAAAGTACCTACTTTCGCACAATAATCCCGAATCTATTTGACCGAATTTTTATTACAATCCTCTATTTATCTAGACAATAGCACCCATGTATGCAATTCTATCCCAGACCTGCGGAAACATTATTTTGGCCTATTCATTCATCGTCCGGGAACTATCGAATTCCTCCCGATGGGCGCTGAACGACCTACTGGAAGAGTGCCAGCACACTCTGCGGTGCGGTATTGACGATTGACAGTGCCTGAACACCGAGCTGCTACGTGATCTGCAGAGCCTGTAACTTCGCGGATTCTTCGGCGAGGTTGGCGCCGACGAGATTTCCGACACCTTCCTTCAGAATGTCCACGAGTTGCGCGGTGAAGTTTGTCTGAACCTCGATCCGCTTGGCTGACGAAACCAGGGCTGCCAGCTTGTCGGACACGCTCGTGATTGCGCTGCCGATGGCCGTCAGAGCCGTCACAGCACTCGCACTGGTCGTCAGATCCGAGGCGCTGATCGCCAGCGTCGCCGTATCCATTGCCTATGCGGTAACCGTGATCGTGCTGCCTTCCGCAGTGGAAAGAACCGTGAGGTTCGTCGCACCGCTCTTGATCAAGTTCACGGAGTTAAACTCGGCGGTGGCCACGATAGTGGACAACTGATCACGCAACGCAGT
>CEUN01066020.1_pt1 | contig 15415 bp, 14 predicted proteins | sample 361501 | NCBI WGS metagenome assembly CEUN01 (sample SAMEA2622801, study PRJEB7988) | marine metagenome | biome: marine biome (ENVO:00000447); feature: marine epipelagic mixed layer (ENVO:xxxxxxxxx); material: "saline water (ENVO:00002010), including plankton (ENVO:xxxxxxxx)" | depth 120 m | reverse complement strand
AAAATTCAAGACGAACTTTGCTAAATGTAGCAATAATAAGGCAAGGCACCGAAATTTTATAAACGAGTGTAGCTACAAGATCTGAGTCAAAATCACGCCCAGTTCTGATCCAAACTAGACCGATTGCTGCACATAAGAATACGGGTAGTACGATGGCCGCAAGCTCTGCAATAATCCCCAATAGACTAACCCTGCAATACAAACAACATCAGAAAGGGAAGGGTAGCCAAAGACATAAAAGTAGACACAACCACTATACCTGCAACGCCATTTGCTTCGCGATCGAAACGTGCTGCTAAAAGATAATTCATTACTGCGGTGGGCATAGCACATTGAAGTATTAGTACACCGCGCGCAACGCCTTGGAGTTCAAAAAGTTCAGCGAGTAAAACTCCCAGACCGAATCCTATGAAAAGACGAACAAAACTTAGCCAGAAACTCTTTTTAAAATCACTAACTTCTAAGCGCGACAAAGAAACACCAAGTGCAACCAACATTAGTGGAATGGACATACCGCCGATGATTTCAGCGGTATTTGCGACCCATCTCGGTGGCGCTGTTTCCGTACACATAAAAATTAAGGCAGCAGCAATTATCCAAATAAAGGGTGTTTTGAGCATCGAAATAAGTGACCATTTACCTGAGGCACAAGCGAACCCGATCGTCACATTTGCCGTCGACATCAACACAAATACGCTGATGCCAAGGGCCAGACCTACATCTCCAAATGCGAATAAACAGAGTGGCAGGCCCATGTTTCCATTATTAGGAAAAGAAAGTGCAGGTAAAAAAGCGCCTATCTCCAACCTAAACATTTTAAGCAGAATGGCACCAATTATGAGATTAGCTGCGAGAAAAATACCAAAAATACCAAAAATTTCCCCAAATTCAGCCGGAGAAACATCTAATTTTGTCAAAGTAGAAAAAATTAAAGCAGGCACACCAAAATTCAGTGTCAGCATTCCTACAAGTGTGGTGTCGAAAGGTTTTCCTGACCGACCCCACGCATAGCCTATCCCTGCTATTACAAACAGTGGGGCAATAATACTTACTATTTGGACGACGAGTGACACTGAATTACTTAAATTGTGAACAATAAAGAAAGATTAGATGCATTGTGACCTGTTATTACAAAACAAAAAACCCCGGAGGCTTATACCAATTTACAGATAGTAAATTTAAATATTAGTTGAATTTTAGTCTGACCGGACTTTAATTTACCCATCACAAAATTATTGAACAGCAGAAATGGTCAAAATAGATAAAATTTATACTAGAGGTGGAGATAAGGGGAAAACATCTCTTGGGGATGGCAAGCGATTGTCCAAGAATTCCATGCGAATAAGTTCCATTGGTGATGTTGACGAAACTAACTGCGCCATTGGCCTAGCTCTCACAATCCTAAATCCGGAGGAAGAAGCTGCAAAAGTTTTATCCCGTGTCCAGAATGATCTTTTTGATTTAGGGGCCGATTTAGCTATACCAGGGGCAGATATAAATGATGGTAACCTGCGTATCCAAAAGATACAGGTGACCCGACTTGAAGAGGACATCGATTCACTCAACGAAAATCTCTCAACACTGCAATCTTTTATCTTACCGGGGGGGGCCAAGTCTGCCGCCCACATCCATGCTGCACGTGCTATTGTTCGCAGAGCAGAACGCTCTTTGATTGCCCTAGCAGAATCTGAAGCCGTCAATCAGTTCGCTTTACAATATTTAAATAGGTTGTCTGACTTGCTTTTTGTTTTGGCTAGGACAAAAAATGATTTCGGAAAGAGCGAACCATTATGGGTGCCAGGCAAAAATATTAAAAAATAGTCTCACAAAAGAAGATAATATGTTTTTAAGGAAGAACGTTAAAAATAGCCTCTCCAGTCCGTTCCTCAACATAGCGTCCAAATCGAAACTTTACTTCGGGGCCGTCCATTGTGGCTGTTCGTATCTCCTTGCCTACTTTTTCGACATTTAGCACAACGAAACTATGGCCTTCTTCCATAACTGCTTCATCAAACCGGTCCTTAAAATCCTCTAACTTGTCAAAACTATAAACTCTTTCGATACCACTGCCGTGCGCCAATTTTTTATAGTCTGCATGCTCACTAAATGGAATATCGACCTCTTCTGTCGACCCATAACATTTATTTGAAACTAAAAAATGAGTCAGGTTAGGCAAATTCATTTGTCGTTCAACAAATAACATGCCAGGATTCATGACAAAGGCACCATCCCCACTCATAGCCCAAACTTTAATCTCAGGATTGCCCACCGCGATGCCACTAGCAAACATAGATGACAAGCTCATGGATGCAGTCAGATAAAACACCCGATCCCGTTCGTGAGTTAGGTCCCACCAAGTTCCAGAGCTATGCCCCGCAGAAGTGACTACCAACTCATCTGTCCAGCGACTAACCATATATGCAAAGGTTTCGCGCAAATTCATAGTCATCTCAAGTTTCTCCGTTTAAAAGTTCCCGGCTCAAGATGACAGCACTAGGGCGATTATAAACGCGTGAATGACGGTGGACGCGTGGTATTTCTGAGAGTTGTTCACGGCTCTCCAAAACCTTGTAAGGCAACCCTATGGTATTTAGTACATCAAAAAAATAAATCCCGTTAGAAATTTGATACTTGGCTGTATCCCCGATTGCTCCTCGCATTGACACCAAAAAAAACATGGGTATTTCATATGTATAGTTGATCTTTGTAATAGCATATATACAAGTCAGCATGCCCGATGCCCCCATCACAGCAGCAGAATAAGTTTTGCTGAAATAGGTACCCGAACACAAACCAATTGCTGATTCCTCTCGATTTACCGGAACATGTTTAAAACGGCTATCAACCTCAACGACTTTGATTAGATCTGCCACCCAATCATCTGGTAGGCTCGCAATTAGACTAATACCACTCTCGGCTAATTGGTTAACAATGTTTTCGGAGACCTTTCGACGACCTAATATCATAAGTTTTTATCCCTTCAGCGTATGATCTTTATTTTCGTGAAGAAAGAACAACCGAAAGAAGATTTCCTGCAAGATCATTCGCAGTCGGATAGTCTGCATGCTTTGCACCTTTCAAGTATGATTTACAAGTCACAACCGCCGCCCTTTCATAGGCCGCGAGCTTGTCCAAAAGGCTCTCAATTTCATTATCTAGTTCATCCAAAGTAACAACATCGCTGATGAGCCCAATTGAAACCGCGCGAGTAGCATCAATTTTATCTGTGGAATATACCATACCTAGTAAAGATTTAGGCGGGATGCGATCAAGATGTGCCAGCATAGCAAGGGTAGGGGGTAAATTGGCACGCATTTCCGGCATAGCAAACTGCGCGTTATCTGCTGCTATGGATACGTCGGAGATTGCTGTGATGCCACACCCCAAACCATTGGCCAAACCCTGAACTCCTGTAACAACTGGCACCTCTGCATCTCTGATTGCTGAATATACCCCAAGAATAGGTTCAATTAGCGCCTTTCGCATCTCTAGGGCTGTTTTGGATTTTCCCTCTGGTGCACCATCAGGATCGCGACCCAGACAAAAATCGTTTCCGCGCCCTCTAACAACTAAAGCATTAGTAACACTAGTTGAAGCCGCGTCTCGTATATCATTCGCAATCTGAGTCAACATTGACAAGGTTAGAAGATTACCTTTTTCAGGCCGTTCAAAGGTTAATCGAGCAATAGCACCATCTTGTGTTACTGAATATCCGTCACTCATTCTCTCTCCCACTTTTCAAAATTAGAATTTCTCTTTCTGATTATCTGTCTCGAAGATGATGCCATTCTTAAAATATTTTTCCAGTTCCGTATCATTTAAATCTAGTAACTCGCGCAATACTTCCCGACTATGTTCACCTAGCTTGGGAGGGTAGATATGCGACGTCTCTATTTCACCCCTATATTTGATAGGATTACCCGCTACCCTAGCAATCCTATTACCACCACCTTCAAGATCCAGAACCATTTGACGGTTTAATACCTGCTCGTCCGAAAGAGCATCAGACAAATCATTTACTTCACCAACAGGAACACCGGCGTCTAGAAGTGGCTGTACCCAGTATTTCGCATCTTTTTCCACAAATGCTTTTTCTAAAATTGGCCACAATTCTTTCCGATTTTTATGGCGCAACTCGTTGGTTAAAAATCTTTCATCTTTCGTAAGGAAATCCATACCGAGCACTTCACATAGGCCTCGCCACATCCGTTCAGTATTAGCACAAACCACCAGCTCGGTATTATTTGCCCCACAAAATGATCGGTAAGTGGGGATCGACTCATGTCCACTACCCTGCCTTCCAGGAACATCATTCGAATGCAAATAATACGCCGCTTGATAGGTTAATAACGCGACCTGACAATCAAGCATGGATATATCAACAAACTTTCCTTTACCTGTACGACGCCTCTCCTCAAGAGCTGCTAAAACACCAATCGCCGCGTACATACCTGCCGTTAAATCCCCTATAGGCATACCCGCCCGCACAGCAGTACGACCAAACTCTCCTGTCAAACTCATTCCCCCGGACATTGCTTGTACAATCATATCGTAGGCGGGCCGCTCGCGGTAGGGACCCGTTTGTCCGAAACCACTAATCGAAGCCCAAATCAGTTTTTCATTGCGTAATATTAAATCCTCATACTTAAAGCCCAGCCGGTCGAGCACACCTGGCCGAAAATTTTCCATAACTATATCGCATTTTTCAGCAAGCTTTTTTACCAAAACAAGACCCTCTGGCTTTTTCATATCTATAGCCACGGCTTTCTTATTTCGGTTAATAGAGAGGTAATAGCAACTATCGCCATCAATAAAATTAGGGGGAAGAGTTCTGGACCAATCACCAGATGGGGCTTCCAGTTTAATAACCTCAGCACCAAGGTCGGCAAAAATTTGTGCACTAAAAGGACCGGCCAGAAACTGTGTCAAATCCAATACTTTGATGCCATTCAATGGACCCGGGCGACTTTGTTGCTCTTGCTTATTTTTCATTGTTTTATAGCTATATTTCTGCCTTTAATTTTCTACTGGCCTCTACAACTTGAATGACACTAGCCGGTGTTAGAGGCACATTCATAAAATTCGCTTTAAATGGCTGAAGCGCATTTTCTACCGCCGCTATAATAGAAGCAGCTGCCGGAATAGTGCCCCCTTCTCCAGCTCCCTTAACGCCAAGAGGATTGAGAGGGGAGGGTGATTCGATATGAATAGTTTCCGCATCTACAACCTCCCCAGCCCCGGGGATTAAATATTCAGCAAAATTTGTCGTTAACGGATTCGCATCGGAGTCAAAGTGCTGTTCCTCAAATAATGCATTCCCAATTCCATGTGCAAGGCCACCCTGAACCTGGCCATCAACAATCATGGGGTTGATAAGATTACCTGAATCGTGCGCGATTACATAACGCAAAATTTCGACATTGCCTGTTTCAATATCGACTTCCACTTCTGCAATATGCGTTCCATTACAGTATGCTGATTGCTCCGGTGAAAAATAATGTGTGGCCTCTAAACCGGGTTCAAAACCTGGAGGCATTGCAAAGCCCGGTGACCCTGCTACCGCATGAGATATTTCACCCAGTGTTTTATTTATTTCTGGAACACCCCTAACAAACGCCTTACCGTCCTCCAGTTCAATATCCTCTTCAGCAGCCTCCAGAAGAAATGCCGCTATTTTAATCGCCTTATCGCGAACATCTTTTGCGGCTAAATGCACTGATGGTCCAGCATTAGCGGCAATCCTGCTCGCAAAGGTCCCAACGCCATGCGCAATTTTTGTTGTATCAGCCAAATGAACTTCGATATCAGCAATATCTACACCAAATTTCTCGGCGCAAATTTGAGCCATCGTGGTCTGGTGCCCTTGCCCCTGAGGCGCGGCACCCGTCATCAGGAAAATCTTGCCAGAAGGACCAATACGCACAGTCGCTCCCTCAAAGGGTCCAAGGCCGGTACCTTCAACATAATTTCCAATGCCAATTCCAATATAGCGCCCCTCTTGTCGGGCACTCTTCTGACGATCCTTGAATTGAGAATAGCCAATTTTCTGAAGCGCTTCAGATTGGCAACGAGGATAATCTCCACTATCATATATTACAGGCTTTCCATCACGGAAAACCAAGCCAACTTTATAGGGCATTTTTTCCGTGGGGATCAGGTTCCTGCTGCGAATTTCTGCTGGGTCAAGGCCGATTTCTTGAGCGGCCTTATCCATCAATCTTTCCATCGCAAAGACTGCCTGTGGCCGCCCAGCGCCGCGGACCGGTGTAACTTGAACCTTATTGGTTAGGGCTACAATTGTTTCCAGCCGAAAATTTGGCAGGACATATGGGCCTGGTACTGTTGTAGAAGCGATTAAAGGGGTTACAATGCCCCATGGAACGTAGGCGCCTGTATCATGAATCATCGTGCCCCTAACACCAAGAAGTTTACCACGACCATCGAAAGCCGCTTCTAAATCCCAATATTGATCTCTCTCCTGACTAGCAGACAAAAAGTGCTCGCGACGATCCTCGATCCATTTAACGGGTCGGCATAATTGCCGCGCAATAAACGGAATAACCGCTTCTTCCGCGTAGAACATAGCTTTCGGACCGAATCCGCCCCCAACTTCCGGTGCTATCACATCAATTTCGTTTTCGTTCCAGTTTAATACGCCTATTATATTACGTTTTACCTGGTGGGGGGCCTGAGTAGCAGACCACAATATAGTCCTACCTTCATCTGGATCGTAAACAGCTAATGTGCCCCTACCCTCTAGGGAATGTCCGCCTCCTCGGTGGTGGCGGATTGAGACCACAACCTGATGTGAAGCACCTGAAAATGCACTCGCAACGTCACCGTATTCATTAACAAAACGTGCAGAAATATTATCCTTCCCATCACTATGCGATAACGGAGCACCGGATTTCACCGCTTCGCGCGCATCTGAAGCACTCGGAAGCATCTCCCAGTCGATAGCAATCGCAGCAGCCGCATCTTCGGCAAGATAGCGACTTTCTGCAACAACACACGCGACAGCCTCTCCGGCAAAGTGCACTTCATCTCGCGCCAGTAAGTAAGGCATCATCGGTTGCACAATCGAAGGATTTGGCAACAAGAGCAGTAATTTATTATCTTGGATGTCTTTTGGAAAATCTTCCAATGTAAATACACCACAAACGCCCTCCATGGCCTTTGCCGCAGAAGTCTCAATTTTGGTAAATCTAGCATGGGGATGAGGACTTCTAACAAACACCGCATGCAATGTATTAGAAAATTGGACATCATCCGTATAGGTGCCATTACCCTTTAGAAGATCAGGGTCCTCTAGACGTTTTACCGCAGCTCCAAATAACTTAGCGCCCATACTTATCTCTTTCCGGTTTCGTTAACGTGCAAAAAGATGTAGCGAACATACACCATGGTCAAAACCTGACACCCCACCCCCGGTGCAGTGTGTCAGCCCTACCTTTGCCCCCTCAACCTGCCTTTGTCCGCATTGTCCACGGAGTTGACGCACAATTTCAACAATTTGCGCAACCCCAGTTGACCCAATCGGATGACCTTTGGATAACAATCCTCCGCTTGGATTAACAGGAATTCTGCCGCCAACTGAAGTATCACCGTCTGCTAAAAGCCTAGCCGCTTCACCTTTATCGCAAAAGCCAAGGGCCTCATAATAAAGCAATTCAGCAATGGCAAAAGCATCGTGTACCTCGGCTAAATCTATATCTTCAGGCCCTATACCAGCCTCCTCATAGAGCTGCTGAGCACCTCTCAATGTAATTTCAGGGGAAGTCATATCGCGATACCCCGTCATATATTTTCCAGAATTAATTTCTGATCCAATAACTTTGACTGGAGTTGTAGTATATTGTTTAGCTTTTTCAGTTGAACAAACCACAACGGCTGCCGCCCCATCGCCGGACGGACAGCAGTGGAACAACCTTAAGGGATCAGCAACCTGTCTAGAAGCCAAGACTTCTTCACGCGTAACTTCCTTTCGAAACTGGGCATCTTCGTTCCACACCCCATGCCTTCGCGCCTTAACGGAAACATCAGCGATATCATTTTCTGTCAACCCATATTCATACATGTAACGCCTTGCACGCATTGCATATAAAGCTGGCATTACCAAACCGTGTGATACCTCCCAGTCTTCTTTTTCTAGCGGGAGTGTTCCGCCGCCGAACTTAGTGAGTTTTTCAACCCCAATAACCAGCACCACGTCATAAACGCCGGCAGATACTGAAATCCACGCTTCACGAAAAGCAGTCGAACTTGAAGAACAAGCATTCTCAATATTTATAATAGGCAAGCCTGTAATACCCAGTTTCTTCAAAATTCTCTGACCAGCCATCATCCCCCCCAAGGCGGTTCCACAATAGGTAGCCTCGATAGCGGTCTTTTTAATACCGGCATCTTCCACTGCTTGTTTTACCGCCGGCCATGCAATATCTGCCAAATGCTTCTCCGGAAATTTTCCAAAGGGCACCATTCCAGCCCCCACAATTGCAACATTGCGCATTATTGTTCTCCAAATTTTATGGGAGTAAAGGCGTAGCTTTGAAGAGGCTCCCCTTCTTCGTTTTCACCAAGGGATGCCATACACACCTCAACCGGCATATCCATTACAAGACTAGACGGATCAGCATCTATTATATGTGCAAACACCCTGACATCCTCTGGAAGATCAACATATGCGGCAATAAAAGGGAGGTTCCATCCCTTAGGCGCCGCATGAACCACTGACCACGAATAAAGTGTACCCTGCGAGCTCAGTTTAATTGGAGAGATTTCTTCGGACATGCATGCAGGACAGACGTCGGTTCGCGGAAATACTATTTTTCCGCATGAGCTGCACCGGGATCCCACTAATCGTACTTCACCAGTGTCTCCAATTTTAACTAATGAACCCTCGGCGTTTAAGCTTTGACTTAAGTTTTCAATCATTTGGTATATCTACTCATCCTTTAAGTCTTGGCCAACATCTCTGATTGAGGTGTTCGGAAACACATCTTTTTTTCTAAGTTGTGCGCTACGGCGACCATTCTCCATATAGGCCCCATCCGCAGCACGCTGACCCATTTCTGACCACTCCTGCGACCAATCCCCAAGAGAGTAACCATGCCAGGGGCTTTCTGGCTTAAGGGCTGGTAAACCCAGTTTTTCCCACAGTTCTTTAGCATCTTCCATAAAATTCTTCGTTGGCAAGGCTATTGGTGGCATATCTGTTTTAAGTGTCGCATTAATTAGCATGGTTGTATCCTCGCCGTCGCCCCTTTCCAACGCCGGTCCATGACCGCGATCACGATGTTTCAAAATTTCGACATCCAACGCGGGGTTTGCGCGATATGCGAGAGCCCAAAATACTGCATCCCCCTGCGCGGGATTAATGTCCTCGTTGACAGCAATAACAAACTTTCCACACGCAGAGTCGAAATGTGCCGCAGAATAAAGCGCACGCCATACCTCTGTGCTTGGGACACCACGCTCGAATATCAAAAAAGCAAGCCGTCGAATATTGGTTAGCGGCTCGTGCAAAGAAACATGCTTGAGACCCTTTATGCCTATATGCTCTTTTAAGTGATGAAGAAATTTAGGTTCCATTGCCACACGTTTAATCACACTCGACTCTGAAGGGGTAACTTGGGAAATGATCGATGTCATGATTGCATTCCTTCGCCGGGTTATTGCAGTCACTTCAAAGATAAAATTAAATTCTTCAAGATTAATGTGACCATGGCTTTCCCCGAATGGCCCCTCTGGCTCGAGCATATTTGTATCTACCAAACCCTCGATGACAATTTCAGCGTCAGCCGGCACCAATAAATCAATAGTTTTTGCCTTTACAACGCGAATGGGTGAACCAGCCAGTGCCCCTGCCACTGATATTTCATCAACATTCTCACGGACTTTTTGAGGACTAACGTAGGCCAAGGCTGGTGGACACCCTACTATTATTGCCATAGGCATTTTTTTACCCTGCTGCTTGTATTTACTCCAGTGTGAGTGTCCCCCTTGTCTTAAATTAACAAACATCTTTAACCCTATCCGGTTTGAAGCCTTTATACCTCCTCGATAGGTACCCATATTTTGTATGCCAGTTTCAGGATCCCGAGATATGCAGCTTGTCGCAGTCAAGTAAGGGGCAACATCAAACCCGGGGGTAGAAAGAGGTACTGGCAAAGCATCTAGACCGTTGCCCTCGCCATTAAGCCTATTCCCTTCAAAAAATAATTCCTGACAAACCGCCTCATTAACTTCTACCGGTGGGATCGGAGAGGCTAATGCCTGCCCCCAATGCTCACCGATTTTGGATACGGGAACACCCATTCCAACTCCATAAATTTCCGGCGTAGTGGCTAAGGCTCCGACCACCAGTGGAATTGTATAGTCTCTCCCCCTGCTATCGGTTATATTGTTAAACAGAAATGCCTTGCGTTGTGCTTCAGATATTCCACCTCTGAATTGCCAGCGAACTAGAGGCATAAGCTCGGTATCTTTATTGATCAGACAATCAATTTCATATAGCAAATCGGCTGCACGCAAATTTTCTATGTGGTCATGTAGATCTGGATAACCCCGACCATAGGAAAGTTTTTCCCTGTTCATTTAGTTCTTTTAACCCCCAAGCGCACTAAACCACGAAAAAAATAAACCAATCAATAGACGTTCACGATTAAAAAAAACTTTTCAGGATTTTTGGTTACGCTCTCGATATGAAATTATGGACGTTGCCAAGACAATCGTAAACGCTCCCGCCCACGTCCAAAAGTCTGGCACCTCGGAAAACACAATATACCCAAATGCTGTCGCCCAAATCATGCGGGTAAAGGAAATCGGCTCGGCAAAGCTTAGATCAGCAATTGCGTAGGCTTTAGCAGTAAAAAGATGAGCCAAACTTCCAAGTGTTCCGATTACAATTAGACCAATGATTTGTTCAATGGTGGGCCATTGCCAGTAAAATAAAGCTGCAAAAAAGGTAATTGGTGTCATTAGAAACTGTACATAAGCTGCAATGGTAGCTGGATCCTCGGTCTTGGTAAGGCTTTTTGCGCAAAGCTTAGAAACAGCGGCCGTAGCGGTAGCTGCAATTGTTAACAACGCCCCAATATTTGCCGCTTCAAAACCCGGACGTATAACCATTAATGCTCCAACTGCGCCCACTATTAAGGTTGCCCACCTCCAAAACCTTACGCGCTCTGCAAAGGTCAATATAGCTCCTAGTGTTACAAAAAGTGGTCCTGTCAACGCCAGGGCCGTTGCATCTGCCAATGGCATTAGTGACAGCGCCGTAAACCAGGTCAACATTGATATTGAATTAACACAGGCTCGAAATGTGTGCAGACCCATTCTCGTCGTTTTAAACCTGCCCATTCCGCCTCTAATCAACAAGGGGATAAGAACTAAAAATCCAAATAGATTTCGAAAAAATGCTATGAGAAAGGGATGTAAATCAAAAGACAACCAGCGCACAGTGCCATGCATAAAAGCGAACATTGCACCGGCGAGGATCATAAAACTTGTGGCAACCAAGGCCTGCGAAGTAGTTGAGATTGGACCGCGAGGGGGTGTGGCCATGTGACTCTTTCCGGGAGTTTTAATTCTTAAGCCTCTTGGGATGAGATGATATTTATGAAGCGATTGAATGTTATTCCAAACAATAGCAATAAACCACCACCTACTTGCCATAGAAAAATTCCTGTATAAGCTCTCCGGGTCTTTTTTTGGAGAAAAAAATGAGTGGCCCTGCAGAAACCCCACCAATGTTCACACCATTTTCCCTCAGGGAAATGACTGTCAATAACCGCGTTGTGATGTCACCAATGTGCATGTATTCTGCTGATGACTTGGATGGCACACCTACAAATTTTCACGTAGTCCATCTCGGAAGTCGGGCTATGGGTGGAACTGGATTAGTCTTTACCGAAATGACACAGATCTCGCGTGAAGGTCGCATATCTCCCGGTGATGCGGGAATCTACGATGACAAGCACATCACCGCATGGAAAAAGGTAGTAGATTTCGTTCATTCCCGCACCAATTCTAAAATCGGCATACAACTTGGTCATGCTGGCCGAAAGGCCTGCGAGCCGATTGCATGGAAAAGGGATACGCCCCTAAACCAAGATCAGAAGTGGAAAATCGTTGCGCCTAGCCCACAACCCTTCGGACCAAATAGTGAAATGCCACGAGAGATGAACCAAACCGATATTGCAAAGGTCATCGACGATTTTGTTAACGCAGCTAAACGAGCTAACCTCGCGGGCTTCGATATTTTAGAACTCCATGCTGGACATGGATATCTACTCTCATCATTTATGTCTCCGCTGGCAAACAAACGGACGGATGCCTATGGCGGATCTCTAAAACAACGAATGAAATTACCATTGGAGGTCTTTGATGCTGTCAGGTCGGTCTGGCCGGAGGAAAAACCAATATCTGCTAGGATTTCCGCGATCGATTGGGATGACAACGGGAATAAAATTGAAGACGGGGTAAAAATGGCCCAACTATTCAAAGAAGCTGGACTAGATATTATCGATGTATCGAGTGGCAACGTCACAAATGTTCGTCGCCCGGTGACACCGGGCCTTTTTCAAACACCCTTCAGCGAACAGATACGAAATGAGGCAGGTATACCAACAATGACTGTGGGTAACCTAGCTACAGCCGAACAAATTAACGGCGTCATTGCAGAAAAGCGTGCTGATCTTTGCTGTGTTGGCAAAGGGCATCTTTTTGACCCATACTTTGTCCGACATGCCGCACGCGAGATTGGTTATGACTTAAAATGGCCTGATCAGTACCCGGCAGCTAAAGTTTTTAATCCTAAACCCGAAATAATGAGATAAAGACATAGCAACAAACGATGTCATAAATCATACTTTACTCTTAGCAGTTTTTTCGTTTTACCCCTTAACGTTTTGACAGTGACTTTTCTTTATCTTTTTTGGTTTCACGCCACCAAATATAAAGGCCGCTAGCGATAACAATGCCAGCACCCACAATAGTTATTTTGTCAGGAAACTGACCAAAAAATATTAATCCAAAAATTGTCGCCCAAATTATTTGGGTGTAAAGAAACGGTGAGAGGCGGGAAGCCGGTGCAATCTCAAGGCCTCTTATCAACAAATAATGACCGATTCCATATAGGCCCCCTAGGCCCATCATTAAAAACCAATCCGTCAAAGTTGGCATGATCCACACAAAAGGAACAAACATCGAGGTAACAGAAACCCCAAACACCGATGTCCAAAAAAGACTAGTTTGTGTACTGTCTGACCGGGAAGCAATTCGTGTTAATATTTGATAAAAGGCATAACATATGGCGGATCCTAGTGGCAAAACAGCTGCCCAATGGGTAGCACCGCTTCCCGGTCGAATAATGATCAACGCACCGGCAAAACCAATAAAAATTGCTATCCAACGGCGCCACCCTACATGTTCCTTCAGGATAGGAATGGATAGAGCGGCAATAAAAATAGGAGATATAAAAAGGATAGCCACTGCATCAGCAAGGGGCAGATACCTCAACGCAAAAAAGAACAGGCTGGTGGCAATCAACATCAAAGCCGAGCGAGTAATATGCAACCATGGCCGAGAGGTCTTTGCTAGTCGGAAGATCCCTGATCGGAAAAAAAGCACGAAGGTTACCAGTGCATGGAAGATATAACGCGCCCAAACTACCTGCGTTATATCAAATTTGGGTGCCAACGCTTTAACGATGGCTTCGCCGCCAGCAAATAGAGCTAGGCCCATCATCATTAGGATGATACCAAGACGGATATTTTGTGCTTCCTCTTTTTGAAACATTCAATTGCTGACCAGCGCTTTTGATGATGACTGTTGCGAGTGGGGCATGTGTATAGTTTAAAGAACTCATTAGCAATAGAGGGTCGTTCACATTAGCAACGAAAAATTTCAGATGATAAAAATAGAAAAAATTTTTCGATCTTTTAAAGGTAACTTGTTTTTCTATTTAAAAAAATTAAAGAGGTACGAGTAATTGATGGATCCTTCATTTCTTGGTGTCCCCGATGTCAATTTCTGGATGTTTTCGGGCCTCACCTTATTTGCTGCTTTTACGGCATTTGTCGGCATTGCAACAGGCGCCGCAGGAGGACTTGTAATGATGGTCGGACTCGCTTCAATCTTTCCCCCAGTAATTTCTATCCCTCTGCACACAATTGTACAACTAGGCGGTAACGCAAGCCGCGTCCTCTTTATGTGGAAATATATTATGAGGCCCGTCCTACTGCCCTTTGTTATAGGGGGAGTTTTAGGAAGTGTGCTTGGTGCAAATATCTTTATATCTTTACCAGTAGCAATTCTTCAGGGATTGCTGGGGATCTCCGTTCTTATTTTTTTATGGATGCCGGTAATAAATCAGATGGGTGGAAGGCGGCATCGCTTTGCAATTATCGGTTTTTTTGCAACCTTTCTGGGTGTCTTTGTCAGTGCTACCGGCACGCTAGTAGCACCTTTTGTCGCAAGTGAAGCCCAAGACCGACGAAACCATGTAGCAACATTTTCTACCCTCATGGCGATAGTTCATATCCTAAAACTTATCGCATTTGGGTTTCTCGGTTTTGCTCTCGCTGACTATTGGCCTTTAATGCTATCCATGGTCTGCGCAGCAGTAGCAGCAAGCTACGTGGGAAGCAAAGCCCTCCATCACATGAAGGAAAGAAATTTTCGGGTAATATTTAAGACTATATGCACATTTCTGGCTTTACGCCTCATATGGATAGCGATGGGATTTTAATAATTGGCTAAAACTATCAATCACTAAATTTAATTTGAAAAAGACATGGTAACATCGAGCGGTCCCATAGAACGGAAAGCACAATTTCCTCCAGAGGCAGTGAATAACACACCGCTCCCTACATCAAATTCAAAATTAATTGTTCGGGCAGTCGCAGCGGTAACTGTAAAATTGCCAAGTTGTGTATCTCTAATTCTCATATATCCATCACCAGTATTGCAATCTTCATTTGGTGAAGAACTACAATTTGGAATAGGGTCACTGAGATTATTCATAACCGTAGCCAAGTTTTCCGTCTGGTCACCACCTGATGTGCAAGCCACAGAATCCGAAGTAGAAACACCACTGCCATTTACAGTCATTTCAAGTTTTACCTCTGGGCGAACGGCAACGTAAGTACCCTCGGGCAAACTTTGCCCACTAATAAAATTACCCATGCTAGCCCCCACTGAGGATAGCGCTGCGTTAAAAGAAGTCTCTGTTCCTACCCAAGTCACCTCACCAGCGGAGTTTTCAAACCCAAATCGCCGTAAGGTAAAGATGTATTTATTGTTTGCAGGAATAGCGCAAACCGATCCACTAGTTGAGGTTATAGTATTACAGCAAACAAGCCCATCCGCCCCGCCACAGGTTTCTGATTTGGAAAAACTGGAAAAACAAAAA
>CEUN01133192.1_pt1 | contig 15438 bp, 12 predicted proteins | sample 361501 | NCBI WGS metagenome assembly CEUN01 (sample SAMEA2622801, study PRJEB7988) | marine metagenome | biome: marine biome (ENVO:00000447); feature: marine epipelagic mixed layer (ENVO:xxxxxxxxx); material: "saline water (ENVO:00002010), including plankton (ENVO:xxxxxxxx)" | depth 120 m | reverse complement strand
GTCACACCCATAAACATGTCATTCCGTTCGCAGGTGTATGTGGTCTCGTCCCAGTCCTCGGAGGCACTGCCGGAAAACGCGACGCGATTGGGTGATTCCGTCCACAGGCAACTGCCCTCTTCGCCAACGAATCGGATGCTCTTTTCGTGAGGTCTGCCGAAGAGATCGAGGTGCAAGGTGGCACGCAGGCCGTCATCGAACTCCATGATCATGTCGACATTGTCGTCCGCATCGATCTCGAGATCACTGATCTTCTCGATTCGGGCCGAGACGGAACGCGGCATGCCGAAGAACCACAGCGCCAGATCGATCCAATGGCTTTCGTCGAGGATTGCGCCACCACCCAATTCTCGACTGGACATGAAGAAGTCTTGATAGCGCTCCCAGGGATGCCAGTCGGCTAGATGTGCGGACATGGTGAAGCGAACATGCCGCAGGCGCCCGACAACGCCCGAATCGAGCTTGGTTTTGACGTCTCGGAGGGGCGGCCACCAGCGCCAAGTGTATCCCAGCAGGAGTGGCACCTCATGGGACTCGCAAGTCCGGGCTAGCTTGCGGGCGCTTGTCGCATCGGGCGAGACCGGTTTCTCCAGCAGGACCGGAAACTTCGCCTCGATCGCCGCAATTGCTTGATCCACGTGAAAGAAGGGGGGCGATGCGATGACGACGCCGTCTAGACGCTCCGAGTTTTCGAGAGCCGCTTCGATGGAGTCGAACCCCCGCTCCACCGGAGTCTCTTCGGCCAGCTCCGCGAGGCGGTCCTGACGCGGATCCATGCTCGAGATGGTGCAGCCGCGGGACGCGAGGTTGCGAGCATGCCGCTTGCCAGCGCTGCCGCTTCCAACGACGAGGATGTGCTTGTTAACCGAAGTCATCGAGTGCCATTCCCGGTGAGATGTCGTCTCAGACGCGCGCGCGTTCTACCAGCTGTTGGATTCCCTGGTCATGCGACTGGTCATACGTGAGTCGCTTTTGAACGCTGGGTTCGACAGAGGCGAGAACGTCTGCAATTTTCCTGCCCGCATTTCCATCACCGAATAAATGCGCGCTCTGGTACCGGCCGTGAGATATTTGCTGGTTGACTGTCGCTTCAATCTGCGCCGCGTCATAGTCGACGTGGATGACGTTCTCCCCATGTTCCCGACCTTGTTGGCGGGTCCCGATATTGATCGCGGGAACACCGAGGTATGCACCCTCCCTCAGCCCAGAGCTTGAGTTGCCGACCAGGCAGGCCGCGTTGTTTATCAGGCGCGCGTAATCCTCCGCGCCAAAGTGACGATAAAAGTGGAGCCAGTCGGGATTGTTGCGCTCCCGGTAAACACGCAATCCCTTTGAAATGTCGTCGGACCCTGCATCCACGTTTGGCCATAGCCATGCGGCCTGCAAACCAACTTTTTTGACCGCGGTCAGCGTCTCCCCGATCTGATCTAACCCTGAGCCGTACTCTGTTGTCACGGGATGCTGGAGGACGACCAGGTAAGGCTGCGATGGGTCAATTTGTGCGCCGACACCGCGATACCGCTCAAACATATCGGGCGGCATTCGTAGATCGAGATCCGCAATAAGGTCGATTGATGGACATCCGGTGAGAAACACCATTTCCGGATCCTCACCCATACGCACGACGTTGTCCCGAGCCCGACCCGTCGCAGGAAAATGAATATGCGCGAGCTTGGTTACGGCATGGCGCACGCTTTCGTCGATGGAACCCGTGACTTCCCCGCCTTGTGTGTGCGCAACGGGAATATTCATATAGCTGGCGGCGATGGCGGTCGCGATCGTCTCGAACCTGTCGGCGACAGTCAGGACGATATCGGGCTGAATGTTTTCGAATTGAGTCGCGAGCTCGATGATGCCCATACCTGTCGACTTTGCCATTGTCGTTGGTGTTTCACCTTCGACGATGGAGTAAACGGTCGATACCGGAGTAAAGCCATCAGCTTCGATGATGTCGCGAACCGCGCCAAACCGGTGGAGCAGCGCCGAAGCACCGACGATAAGCTTGAGGTCCAAAGCCTCGTGCTCTTCGATGGCGCGCATGACGGATTTGATTCGGGCGTAATTGGCCCGGCTGTTCACCACGATGCAAATCTTGCGTTTATCCGCCATCAATATCCTCGAGAGAAAGCAACCGGTCAGGTGATATGTCACGCACGAGGGTTCGACCCACAAAGCTCCCCAGATCCCCAGCGGGTATGCCGGTGCCGGGCTTTTTCGAGGTCAACATATCTGGTGTCAGCCTGGTACCCGCTGCGAGAGGACGCGTCACCGCGAGGCTCTTGGTGAAGAGATCACGCATGGTGCTGAGGTTCTTGGCCATGGTCTCCTTGTCGACAGGATTGGCGTCCATGACCGCAAAGGCGTCACGCGCCTCGCACACCGTTCGCATCTCGTCAGGTGTCAGCGATACCGGGACATCGGGACCAAACAATCGCCTGTCGAGTGTCAGGTGGACCTCGATGAGATTGGCACCGCGCGCGAGTGCGGCAAGCGATGGATAAATACTCCCTGAGTGATCCGACAGTCCGACTGGGACGTCAAAGCGGTTTCGAAGGTCGTCGATGACATTCAGCCCGACTTCCTCAAGAGGCGTTGGGTAACGGCTCGTGCACTGAAGGAGCGCAAGCGGCGACTTCTGCTCCTGGAACGCTGCGACAGCGGTTTCAATTTCCTGCCACGTGCTCATCCCCGTAGAGAAAATGACCGGAAATCCGGTCTCGCACAGGCGTGCCAGAAGGTCGTCCGACCTGAATTCTCCAGAACCTACCTTCCACGCCGGGATGCCAATCGCTTCCAGAAGATTGATGGCTGCCACCGAAAAGGCCGAACTGAGAAACACCACGCCTCGCGCGCTGGCATGTTCGGCCAGACCCGACCACTGCTCAGGCGTAAATTCCATGCGCTTCCAGTAGTCGTACCGCGTCTTGTCCTGTTTGCTGAATGCAACCCGGAACTCTTCATCGAGCGTGGATTCGGCATCGGCGATGTGGGTCTGAAACTTGATGGCATCTGCCCCGGTATCAGCCGCTGCATCGATGAACGCATGAGCGAGGCCAAGCGATCCGTCATGAGTTTGGGCGACTTCGGCGATCAGGAACGCCGGCTGGCCAATGCCGATGGTCTTGCCTGCGATTTCAATGGTGGGGTGTGTCATGCGGGTGTTCGTAGGGGGGCTGTTATCCAGCTATACAGCAATCTCGGAAAATTCGCGCGCTGTCGCTTTTCCGGTGTCATCGAGTTCGTAAATCACGTCGGCTGATTGCACTGTGGAGAGGCGGTGCGCGATGATGACAATTGTCGCGTTGTGCGCAAGACGTTGGATCGAGTCTTGAATGAGGCGTTCCGATTCAGTGTCGAGGGCGCTTGTCGCCTCGTCGAAAATGTAAAGATCGGGTGCGCGCAGAATGACCCGCGCGATCGCGATCCGCTGCCTCTGTCCGCCCGACAACTTCACGCCACGATCTCCGACAACGGTATCGAAACCGTCGGGCAGTTCGGCAACAAAATCGAAGGCATGGGCATCGCGGGCAGCTGCAACCACTTCATCCTCAGATGCGCTGGGATTGCCAATCCGTATGTTCTCTCGGATCGAAGTATTGAAGATTTCGGGGGCTTGGCTCACGTACCCAATTCGCTGGCGGACCGATCGGAGATTATACGTCGAGAGCACATGACCCCCGACGCTGACACTCCCGTGATCGGGAGCATATAGACCCAGGATGAGGTCGGCGAACGTGGACTTGCCGGTGCCGGATGGGCCAACGATTCCGGTGATTTTCCCTTTGGGTATACGCAGGTTGAAATCGCGGAAAACGCGCTTACCGTTCTCATGGCTGAAGGTCACATTCTCGAAGACAATGTCGTCGTCAAGGGTCGCGAGCTCCTGACCTGTTTCGATGTCTTCGCGGTCGGGAATACTCTCAATCAGCTCATGCATCAGCATCAGTGACGGGATCTGTGAGGCAATCTTCATCCGTCGCGAAATGATGAAATTGACGTTGGTGAGAAGCCGCTGGCCGAGCACAACATAAAAGCCCAACATTGCCGCAATGCTTTCCGGTGCGACGTCGCCCACCTGTTTGAGGGTGATCAGCGCAACGCTCAGGAAAAGGACGATGAGGAATTCGGTCGACTGGAGAGGGATCTCATTGAGAATTCGAAAGAGTGTCTCAGCACGCGTGTGTCGTTTGAGCCTGGCGGTCAATTTTCCCGTCACCTGGTCGTAGATTCCGAACAGCTTCACCTGAAGGGCCGCCCCGGTGGCTTCGGCTCCTATGGATGAAATTTGCTGGTAGAGCTTCTGGCGCAGCTTGCCGAAGTGAAGGGAGTAGTTGAACGTGGACTTGCGAACGGCAAAGAACAGAAGCGCGCCAACCAGCGAAATAGTCAGTGTCGCCTGCCAGTTGGTGAAGAGCAGGACTGTAAGCAGCACGGTCGCCAGAATTATCCGATTCAAGAAATCGAGAAGGACGGTGATCGCCCGGGCGGCCCGATAAGGCTCGATCGTGATGTTGTTCACCATCTCACCCTGCCGCTGCGACGTTGCGTAGGCATAGCGGGCGCGCAGGTAGTGATCAAAAATCTTTGCGGCCCAGTCTTCACGCAGACGGAAGGAGAAATAGTCGGCGGCGCCACGAGACATCACCAGAAGAACGCCTTTGAGCAGAAACGCCAGGGCCAGCAATAACACCAGGCCTTCAAGCTCAACCCCATCAGGGATCAGTTCCCGCAGTCTTACACTGATCTCAGCAACCGTGCCGGAACCCTCGGATACACCGGTGAGACTGGAGATCAGCGGGAGAACAAGAGCCAGTCCCATGCTCTCAGCGACTGAGGCAAGGAGCATCAGGCAACAGAGTCCGAGAATGATCCATTCGCGCCTAGCGATGAGGTGGCGGATTTTTCCAAGTGTTTCGAACCGTCGGTTCAAGAATTCTCTCTCCCTTGGTGTTCCGGGTGCGGTACATAGGTCCTATGGAGGCGATACCGCGGGCGCTGGGAGCAAACTCGATCGTGCTCTCGACCACCAGCCGCACCACTCATCGACGCTTTACAGCCTGGGGCCAAGTGACGCATCATACCGTCAGCGTGTTCATCGTGTGAACGCTATGCCGTTAATCGAAGGTTCGTCAAGGGTTTAGGCTTGAATCATGTCAGAATTCGAACCCCTCGAAGGCGTGAAGGGCCTGCATCCGAACGTGCAGATGCGCACCAAATTGCAAGGGTGCTAGCCGAATGCCCGCCTCGAAATTCAAATCGCGCTTTCGAATCGGCGATCGAGAAGTCGGGGCGGACGCGCCTGTCTTCGTGATAGCGGAGGCCGGCGTTGCACACTTTGGCGATATGGATCTTGCCCGCCAACTCGTGGATCTCGCTGCGGAAGCGGGTGCCGATGTCTTTAAAACACAGGTGTTCGACGTGGATGAGCTCATCGCGGAGTCGGCGCCCGACTGGCGCGACCGCCTCCGGCCGAGAAACTTGTCGTTGCCCCAGTTTCAGGAACTGAAGGAACGCTGCGATGCAGCGGGCCTTCTGTTCATGGCGACGGCGCATGATGCCTCGCGAATTGATTGGTTGCGGGAGCTTGATGTTCCGGCGGTTAAAGTGGGTTCGGGTGAGCGGAACAATCCCGAGTTTCTCTCCCAGTTGGCCCAGATCGGAAAGCCAATGATCGTCTCGACGGGCATGTATCGGGAATCCGATGTAACGGAAGCGCTCGATGCCCTCTCCAACGCCGGAATGGACGAGGTCGCGCTGCTGCACTGCGTGACGAGTTATCCGCCACCTGAATCCGATGTGAATCTCTTGGCCATGGATGCGCTCCAATCAATTTTTCCGGGACCTGTCGGATATTCCGACCATACCGAAGATCATCTGGCCATTTTGTCTGCCGTGGCGCGCGGCGCATCGATCGTCGAGAAACACATTACGATCCTGCGTGACATTCCAGATGCCCAGGACTGGAGGGTATCCGCAGGTCCGGACGACTTTCCGGGTCTCGTTCGAGACATCCGGCGGATCGAGACGTTACTCGGACACGGCAGAAAGGAACCCGCGCCCTCGGAAGTGGACGCTCAGGCATGGGCTTTGAAGTCGGTGGTCGCATCACGGGACCTTGCCGAAGGGCTCATCATTTCCAGAGAAGATCTGACGACGAAGCGGCCCGGCACTGGAGTTCTGTCCAACCGTCTGCCCGAATTCATCGGTCGGACGCTGGCCAGAGATGTCGTCGCCGATGAAGCTTTGTCGTTCGAGGACCTCGTGTGATGCGTCGTGTCTGTGTGTGGAACGGCAAGCGCGGGGGATTTGGCGCCTTGGCGCCTACCATGGATGCCATCCAACAAAGCTCGGACTTGTCGCTTCAACTCGTGGTCACCGATCAGCACCTGTATGACCGGTTCGGTAAGACGGTGACCGAAGTTCAAGCCCGATTCCCAGTATCGGCAACAATTGACATGGAACAGGAAGGCGATTCCAATCAGGACCGGGCGGGAGCGATAGGGCGCTGCCTGACAAAAGCCGCTCAGGTTCTCGGGGACCTGCAGCCCGATATTCTTCTGGTCATTGGAGACAGAGGCGAAGTGTTTTCCGCCTGTATTGCCGCGCACAACATGCGGGTGGCAATCGCGCACGTGCAGGGCGGCGATATTTCCGGAAGCCTGGACGAACCCGTTCGGCATGCGATCACCAAGCTTGCCCATATTCATTTTCCTTCAACGCAGGCCTCCGCAGATCGAATTGTCGCGATGGGGGAGGAGCCATGGCGTGTGCATGTCGTAGGCGATACCCATATTGATCAGGTGTTTCTCGGCGACATAACGCCCGCGGACGAACTCCGCGCGAAGTATGATCTGAGTGAGGAAGCGCCGTTCATGCTTGTCCTCCAGCATTCGGATTCGACTGTGTCTCACAGAGCGGCTGACCAGATGGCCGAAACCGTCGCCGCCGTGGTTGCCACGGGTCATCGCGCCATGCTGGTTTACCCCTGCTCTGATCAAGGTTTCGAAGGCATCATTTCAGAGATCGAACGAGTCGCCGACTCACCCGGTCTTTCAGTACATCGCAACATTCCGGCGGCTGACTTCATCGGCCTGGAAAAGTTGGCGGCGTGTATTGTGGGGAACTCATCGGCAGCCCTGATAGAAGCGCCTTACTTTGGGCTCCCCTCCGTGAATATCGGGGAGCGACAGAAAGGCCGAGAACGCGCGGCAAACGTTATGGACGTCGATTACGATCGAGATGCCATACGAACGGCCATCGATCGTTGTGTCTCCGACGAGGAGTTCCGCCAACGCCTTCGCGACGTCCAGCCCCCGTTCGGGGACGGCACTGCATACCGCCGCATAACGGATGTGCTGGCAACGGTTGTTGTGGACCAGAATCTTCTCAACAAGCGAATGACCTACTGAATTGCCGGACAAGCCTCGCGTTCTCTACTACGACCTGCTTTCCTACCAGCCAGAGAACTTGGCCTTGCTGGAGAAAGAGTTCGAAGTCATTGCGCTGCCCACGCCTGCAGAGGATTCGGATGAGATCCTCTCGCAGGTAGATGCCTGCTTCGCGCCCCTTGGCTATCTGTTCGACGCCAAAAAAATGGTCCGGTGTTCTCACCTGCGCGCCATCATAAGCAACACGACCGGCGTTCCCCACATCGATATGGAAGCTGCGGCGTCTCGTGGCCTTCGGGTGTTTTCGCTGAAGGACGAGCAGGCGTTCCTCGACACGATCACACCTACGGCGGAGCACGCATTCGGTCTGATGTTGGCGCTGCTGCGGCGGACTCCATGGAGCTACGGCGCAGTGCTGGATGGGTCGTGGAATCGATTCGACTTCGGCGCACCGGCCATGCTGTCTCGTCTTTCACTGGGCATTGTCGGACTGGGGCGGCTCGGGAAGAAACTGGCAAGTTACGGCCGCGCGTTCGGCATGCAGGTTTGTTACTTTGACCCCAACGTCGAGGCGCTGTCCCCAGAGTACCTTCGGGTCGACAACCTCAAAGACCTCCTGGCGCAATCGGACGTCGTATCGATTCATGTGCCCGCCAATGACTCGACTCATCATCTGATTGACCGCGAGTCACTGGGTCACATGAAGAAATCAGCGGTTTTGATAAACACAGCACGCGGCGAAATTGTTGATGAAAGTGCCCTTTTGGACGCGCTCAAGAGCAACGCCATTGCGGGTACCGCCACCGATGTGCTGGACGGAGAATACGATCCCGGATTTCAAGCTTCGGCGCATCCTCTTGTGGATTACGCCCGATCGCATTCCAACCTGTTGATCACACCGCACATCGGTGGATCGACGGTTGATGCTTGGCGAGATACCCAGAGGCGGGTCGTTGACATGGCGGTCGAGTACTTTTCAGGCAAGGGCGGTGGTGAAACATGAACGTTCTGCCTGGAGTGTGCTGGGGACTGATCCCCGCGCGCGGCGGCTCAAGAAGCGTACCGCTCAAGAACATCGCAGATCTGGGCGGGCGGCCGCTTCTCGATTACTGCGCTCTCGCAGCGCAACAAAGTGCCTCGGTGGTGCGAATCATCTGCAGCACGGATTCTCAGCCAATTGAAGCGCGATGCCGCGAATTGCAGGTTGAAGTGAGTGCCCGGCCGGCTGCGCTTTCGGGCGACTCGGTTGCGGTTGCTGATGTCATAGTGGACTTTCTTCGTACCAGCGGGACCGATTCGGGAGGCGTGCCCGAATGTATCGCGTTGTTGCAGCCAACTTCGCCATTCATCGTGCCGGAGCAGATTGATACCTGCGTGAAAGAGCTTCTGGCCGATCCCTTGGCGGGATCGGCGCAGACGGTCATCGATTGTCCGCACAATCATCATGCCTACAATCAACGTTTGGTCTCGGATGGTTACGTGAATTGGCGTTTCGCGGAAGAGCGACTCCAGGCTTACAACAAACAGTCAAAGCCAAAGCATCACCTGTTCGGAAATCTGGTTGTTTTTCGATCGGAGAGTATTCTTCAATCCGGAGCGGTTTTCGCTGACCCCTCCATAGCCGTCGAAGTGCCCGCCGTTTATGGATTCGATTGCGACGGTCCTGACGATTTCAGGCTGGGTGACTTGTTGCTTCAGGCCGGTTTTGTCTCGCTTCCACACATCGAGCAGTCTGCTTGATGCCAGGCTCCATTCATGAGACAAGGACGCCGTCGCCGTTGCAGACGGCATTCCTGTCACCTACGACAGCAAACTAATAGCTCGGAATTCTCATGCGCGTATTGGTCTTGGGTGGTGACGGCTATCTCGGTTGGCCCACCGCCATGCATTTCTCTTCTGCGGGGGATGAAGTTTGGGTGGCGGACAATTTCGCCAAGCGCCAGTGGGAGCTGGAAGAAGGTGTCGAGCCGATCGCGCCCGTGCCCACGTTGCATCGCCGAGTCCGTCAATGGAAAGAACTAACGGGTAAAACCATTGAGTTGCGCGTCGGCGATCTGACCAATCACCGGTTCGTTTACAACCTGTTTCAGGCCGCGCAGCCCGAAGTCATCATCCATTACGCCGAACAGCCTTCGGCCCCCTATTCCATGCAGGGCCGGACTACAGCTGTCCTGACCCAGATGGGCAATGTGACCGGCACGTTGAACGTTCTGTTCGCGCTTCGACGTCATTGCCCGGACGCCCACCTGGTCAAGCTCGGGAGCATGGGTGAGTACGGCACCCCTAACATCGACATAGAGGAAGGTTATCTGACGGTCACCCACAACGGGCGGACCGACACCGTGCTCTACCCGAAGAAGCCGCACAGCTTTTATCACCTGTCAAAGGTTCATGATTCGAACAACATCGCGTTTACCTGTCGAATCTGGGGTGTCCGTGCGACCGATCTGAACCAGGGCGTGGTCTACGGCATCGACACGACGGAAACGCTTCTCGACGATGAGTTGGCGACATCCTTTCACTACGACCATGTGTTCGGGACAGTACTGAACCGTTTCGTCGTTCAGGCCGTGATGGGGCAACCGCTGTCCGTGTATGGGAAGGGCGGTCAAACCCGGGGAATTCTGAATATTCGCGATACCCTTCAATGCGTCGAGTTGGCGGCGCGGAATCCGGCTGAGCCCGGAGAGTTCCGTGTCTTCAACCAGTTCACCGAGGAGTATTCAATCCTCAATCTCGCCAACCTCGTGCAAGAGACCGGCAGGACGCGTGGCCTGGATGTCGTAATCGAGAACGTGGCGAACCCTCGGGTGGAGCAGGAGTCGCACTACTACAATGCCAAACATTCCAAGCTGACAGACCTGGGGCTGCAACCCCATCTTCTGACCAGCGAGGTCGTGGGATCGATGATGGATCGTGTCGAACGGTACCGGGACAACGTGAATCTCGACACGATGGAGCCGCGTATCAAATGGGTGGGCGGTGGAGTAGAGGCAGGCTGATTGGGGTACCTGTTCCCAGTTAGGTCTTGCAAATCCGAAAACAGTGACGGAACGGTGAACGCGTCGAAGTGATGCCGGCGAAGCGACCCGAGGCGTCTCTCAATTGGTTTATGGCGTGTTCGACCTCTGAGAGCTCAATTCCGGGAAACTTTTGCTTCGCGTAGGACGTCGCTTTATGGCTGCGGCGTATCCGTCTGAGCATAGGCTTAAGCGCCGAGACAGTGTTTTCCCGGGCAATTCTCGCGCGTCGTATCGGTCCCATTTTCTGGAGTTCACAGCGTAAAGAGATTTCGATCAACGCATCCGCGACACGGTCTGCCGCGAGTGAGCCATCGAGCGCGGCTACATATCTATTCACCTCCGATTGTGCGGAAGGCGGCGGGGTCGCGGTGCCCGCCAGGAGCTCGCGCAGGGTTTCAATAAGGCCCTCGCCGTCCACCGCTTCGTGACTGACCGCATTCGGGAGGTAGGAATCAAATGTCTCATCGACAGCAGGCCGGAATGCAGCAACAGGAATACCCAGAAGGTACGCCTCAAGACCGGTGGTGCAGCTGTTGTGTATGACGGCATCGGCACCTGCGATCCAAGGGATTGCGCTGTCTTCATGCACAACGGTGACATTGTTGAGTGCAGCCGTTTCGCGGAACCAGGTAGCGTGATCTTCAGACGGATGTGGCCGTACCAGTAACATCCGATCGGGAAATGCAGATGAGAGAGCCGGCATGACACGGATGAAGCCGTGAAAGACCTTTCCCAGGAAGTCGCGCCAGCGATAGTAGAAGGCGAGCTGTTCATCGTTCGTGATCGTGCCGCGCTGTTTTAGGGCCTCGATCCAGAAGTCGTAGCCCATGAAGTGGTTGTACCGGCTGAAGTTCGAATTGATGAGGATGTATGGACCGTAGCACTGTCGAATCTTGTCGGCCGCGGGTGTGAAGACACTGCGGAATTCGGGTCGCAACATGTCGAAGCGTGGGTTGCCGGTGATCCGCACCTTGGCATCTGCCTCTGGGGCTTGCTTGTGAATATCATTGGCCTGCACATCGCCCCAGGCGAAGAACCTGTTGGCTAGCGCCAGAGATGCGTTGGAAACACGCTCGTGCAGATAGGCGTCGCGGTCGCGATAGACGAGGCCCTCTTCGCACCACGCCACGATCCGGGAACCTCGCGCATCAAGTCTCTTGAAATACTTGGTCTTCGTGCGGCCGACGCTCTTGTCGAGATATATGCCTTGGGGGAGGTTATCGAGTTGGGAAAGCATGGCGTTCTGTTCGCCGAGCAGTACTTCGAAACCCCGTTCGGCTGCGGCGAGTGACAACAATATCTTGCCGTAAAATTCCCGGTGCTTGGTTTCGATGGGGAGAAGAAGCCACGGTCGTGATGACATAGGTTCAGTCTTGCTCCACCGGTGCGCCCAAAATCTCTGCGTGAACCGCATTGGCCACCCGCGCACCCGACTTGCCGTCTACATTTCCCGTCCACTTCTCGAGAACGGTCATCTCACTCGACTCAAGCGCGACCCTTGCACCTTCGCTGTTTGTCAGGTGATGGCAGACTCTGCGGACAATGTCCTCTTCAGAGTCGGCATACTCTGCGGCCGACTCAACATCGAAAATGAATTCAGACAGCTGTGGTGTCGCGGCTTCGGCAAAATGAGGAACGATGAGGGGTTTACCCGCCGCGATGACCTCAAGGAGCGCGGTCGTCCGAAATCCGCATACGACATTGCTCTTCAGGATCAATTCCATCGGGTCGCCACTTGAGATCAGAGTGAGGTTCTCGGGAAGGTCATCGCCATCACCAAGAAGTTCTCGAATCGCTGCGACTTCGAAGGGAACCGGCTTTGCCTTCACGATCACTCGAATGTCGGGCATTTGTCGAGCGACTTCGACGGCTGCCCGGTGATACGAACGGGCAAGCTCATCCCAGGAAAATTGATCCCGCTCGTCACCGAATTGCTCGAGGCCTTCCGGCATCCCGAACCCGAGCTTGCGAGCCATGCGTGGCAGCCCTGTCTTCGGTCCGAACGCGAAGAAGAGCGCCTGATGAGCGGTAGTCGCTTGACCACTCGTGTCAGGTCGCAGCCTGGCCTGCGCTTGACGCCATTCATGTATTCGGTCGAGCCGGGGCATTCCGGTCACGGTGATGTTCCTTTCCGGCGCGACGCCGGCCGCAACCTGCAGGTTCTTCTCAATTCCGTTGTAGACGAGAATTCGTCTGCCATGGAACGGACCGCGACGTGTGCGATAGACCTCTTCGTAGAATTTGAAGATGCCGGGGGTTTTCAGGTTTTCCTTATGTAACGCGATGAACGGCACACCCAATTGCTCAAAGGCAGCCGCCACTTCTCGTTCCGCATAGTAGGAAAAGCTCGCTGTCAGAACTGCATCAAAGGGCATTTGGGCGAGGAAGTGCTTCAGCGCCTGAAGCGCGAAATCACGGTACGCGCGTTTGCCCGCCTCCACTTCTGGGTCATCTGAGAGATAGTTGAAATCATCTATTCCGGGGGGCAGGAAGGCTGAGACCATTGCCTTGAAAGGTTTGATCTCGACCATGTCGAGATGCCAGGTCTCGAATCTCTGATCGCCTTCAAAAGCCGACGCGGCATCCTCGAACAGGCCTCGTTTGGACAACAGCAGAAGCTTCTTTGCATCCTGACCTGAAGATCTAGTTTGAGCACCCCCCAAGGCGCGAACCATGAGCCAGGCAGCAGCACGCGCCAAGTTGAGACGCGCGACAGTGCGAAACGCGAACCACCAAACGTGGCGGCGGATCTTGTCGTTCATGGGTGAGTACTGCGAATCAGGCAGCCGCTCGCTGCTCAGACTGGACGATTTCGCTGACAAGCGATGCAACGCGCTCACCCGCTTTTCCATCGGGATTGCCGAGCCAGTGATCGAGCGCCCGAAGTTGTGCGTCAGCCAGGGTCGTTGCATGGCCCGATGCGTGCGCAGATCGGGCGCGCGCGGCGAGGCGAGCAATCAACTCCTGTCGGCTGTGCGCCCGTTCTGCCGCGTCGCCGAGGTCAATGACATAGCCCTTCGTATCCTCCGCCGCCGCTTCCACAAAATGCGGTGAGACGATCGGGACGTTGGCCGCCAATGCCTCGAACAGGCTGGTACTGTTAAATCCGCAAAGAACGTCAGCCTGCGTTATGAGCGAGAACGGATCGCCGCCGCAGATGATCTTCAGATTCGCAGGTGTCTTGAAATCATGTCCAAAGCTTTCCTCGATCACCGCCAAAGCCCGGGCGTGATTCTTGGCTTTGATGACAACGTCGATATCCGGCTCTTGCCGGGCGAGGTCGACCATCGCCGCATGACATTCAACGACCAGCCTGTCCCAACCGACCGCTTCCTGAGCCTCGTCGAGAATCTCCCTCCGTCCCGGAAGCTTCCGCGAAATCAAAGGGGCGCCGGTGCGCGCATTGAACGACATGAACAATGCGGTAGGCCGCTCACCGGTTCGACGGATCGCACCTCCAAACTTCTCCCGCCAGTGATGTATTTTATCGAGACGCGCCATGCCGGACACGACCACCCTGTCGGGGGAAACGGTTCCGGCACGAACCTGAATGTCACGCTCGATCTCATTGTAGGTCGAGATGAATCTGCCCTGGAATGGGATCTTCCGTTCACGGTAGACGTGTTCGTAGAACGTCTCGAGCGCTGGGCTTTTCAGGCATTCTTTGTGCAACGCGACGACCGGTGTGCCATGCGCCTCAAGCGCCGCCGTGAGTTCCTGTTCGGCGTGATAACTGAAATTCCCGGTCAACAGGACATCAATCTGTCCACGGCTGACGTGGGGCCAAGCGGCTTGCCAGAAATCTCGTAATTGGAGCTTCTTGTCGGCGGTTTCCGTTGGAGCGGAGCGATAGTTGTTGTCATCGACCGTTTTCGGGAGGAACGCTCTATAGACGAACTTGGTATAGGCACGATCGAGTGAGACGATGCGAAAGCGACCGTCGCGACCGAGGCTGGCTTGGATATCTTCAGAGAATCCAGGCTTGGGAAGAATGAGCGTGGTAATCGCCTGCGACTCGTGGACTTGTGGCTGCTTCAGCGTAACAAACAGGCTGCGGATGAGCTTGCCTACGAGCGGCGCCCTGCCCTCCGCCGCCAGCCGGGTCAGGATAGGACCCAGGATGGTGGTGCCGACCTTACGCTTGATGCGTTGGGTATATGTTGGGGCACTCAAATCGAATTCCGCTTCATGTGGTGGTTCCGTTGATCCTATGATAACAGCAACTTTTCACTCGAGGGCTGTTCATTGAGTTTTCGATACTCTGAAAAACCCGCAAAGCAACTGCTCTGGTACCTCTTGATGCGGGACATGGGTCTCAGCGAGGCCCGGGAGATCGGGATTGATGCCGGCTGCGGCCACATGGAAAACAAGCGTTGGTTTCGGACGAAACGATATATCGGTATCGATGTTGATCGTGAACGGCTTGCCGCTGCACAAGCGAAGCATCCCGACGCCGAGACGATATGCGCGAAGCTCGAAGAGACGTCGGATGTAACCGGTGACTTTGTTCTCTGTGTACAGGTCATGAACAATCGCTATTTCGACGTTGCCGACACCGTTGCGGGAACTGAGGCCCTGATACGTATGGTTCGCCCGGGAGGAGTTCTCATTTTCAACATCAGCAAGCGAGCCTTTTCGTTCGAAGAGGACATATTCGCTCTGCTGAAGCGTTCATTCGATACGATCAAGATCGAGAGGTACGGCGCGCTCTCGGCACCCAGCACGGTTTTTTCCCCGATTATTGCCGGCCTGATGTACCTTTTCCCCGTTCTCAGAAAGGGCCGGGGGTACCAAAAAATTTATTATGTCTGTCAAGGCCGCCACTGATCGAGTCGACGAGGCGAACGCATTGGAACTGGCGATCGAGGTTGGAGACGATGAGATCGAGGCACTCATCGCACCCTATATTCGCCGACGTTTCGATGCTGACGATCCCGAATGGCGCAAGCTTGTTGACGATCAAGAGAGGAAGTGGCGACGTGCATACCGCAAGAGCCGGTTGCGAACCTTTGTCGGGTTGCCAGCCC
>CEUN01175161.1_pt1 | contig 15452 bp, 13 predicted proteins | sample 361501 | NCBI WGS metagenome assembly CEUN01 (sample SAMEA2622801, study PRJEB7988) | marine metagenome | biome: marine biome (ENVO:00000447); feature: marine epipelagic mixed layer (ENVO:xxxxxxxxx); material: "saline water (ENVO:00002010), including plankton (ENVO:xxxxxxxx)" | depth 120 m | reverse complement strand
TTTTACGTGGTGCACGGCGCCACGACCCGCAATCGAGCGGTGATCTTCCTGTCGAAACCACGCGTCCCCAAGTACATTTATAAGTTTATCGCTTAGCTGAACGCTCGGGGAATGGTGATTTTTACTATTGAAGCGCGTTCTAGTGTATACGCTGGCGCATGGCACGGTCGATTTCTCGTTTGGCGTCGCGTTCTTTGATTGTGTTTCGACGATCGGCCTGGCGTTTACCTTTTCCAACTCCGATTAGAAGCTTGGCGACCCGGTTCTTGATGTAAACCTTGAGCGGAACGATGGTCTGACCGTTACGGTGTGCCTGATCTTCGAGATGCGCAAGCTGTTTTTTCTTTAGTAGAAGCTTTCGAGGGCGGTTGGGGTCGTGCTGACCATGGATGCCGGCCGGAGGGTAGTGCGGTATATGGGCGTTTTCGAGCCACGCTTCACCGTCTTTGATGTAGACGTAGCCTTCTGCGATGGTCATTCGTCCTTCTCGCGCTGACTTGATTTCCGAGCCAAGCAACGCCATTCCCGCTTCGATTGTTTCGCCAATGGCGTAGTCGTAGCGGGCGCGTCGGTTGGTTGCGATTGCGCGTTCTGAATCAGTTTTCACCATGGTTCTAGTTTATTGGGAAGGTAGCAATGATGTATCTAGCGGGAATCACGGGAATTGGGTAAGGCTGTAGCGGCGCGCACGCGTTCCGATGGCTGGTTGGTGTGGTGTGGTGTAGAGTCACGGCTGTTGCCGTCGTGAATTTATTTTTAAGATCTATTTTGGGGTAGGGAATTTTTAAGGCAGAGACGTTTGACCCCGATCCGTTCGATTAAGCTCTGGACAGGTTTTCATCAGGGAACATTGGGGAGATGTAGGTGGTTGAGATTTTGGATGAGGGTGTTTTTGTTGTATTTTTCGACTTGAGTATCGCTGCGTGATATAGGTATTTTTTCCTAAGCGTATTTGACCACCCTTCAGTTCCCTCCCTTGAATCGAGGAAGGATGGGTTTTGTACGGAATCGCGCGCGACGGGATTTGGAAGCGGGAGGTCTCGGCGGCTCATTCAGCGTGTACACAGTGCTGCCGCGGACGGCCGCGCGGTTATGGTGCTGGGGTGAGTTGTGACAGCTGGAAATCGAGTTGTTTTACAGCTGCGTCGATTTGTGGGTCGCCACCGGCAGCGGTTTGTGAGTTCAATCCAGACCCGGTTTCACGATCAAACTCCACGATTACATCGGGCTCAATGCCGACTTCTTCGATCACTCGACCGTTCGGGGTGAACCACCGACCGATGGTCAGGTAAACACCACCACCGTTTGAAAGCCCGCGAAGTAAATTCACACTTCCTTTACCAAACGTGCTCGTGCCGATAACAACAGAACGACCGTGATCTTGCAGCGCACCTGTGAGTACTTCCGAGCCGCTGGCAGAGAAGTTGTCCACAAGTGTCACCATAGGAATATCCGGGTAATTGCCACCTTTGTTCACCTTCCAGTCTTTACGATCACCACGAGAATCAACCTCGTAGGTGACAAGACCATCGGTGAGGAATTCAGAGGCTACATCTACCGTGGATGAAAGCAGTCCACCCGGGTTGCCTCGTAGATCGAGAACGATTCCCTCTGCACCATCCTCCACGAGTTCACCGAGGCCTTTGCGCATTTCGTTGATGGTTTCGGCAGTGAACGTGTCGATTTTGACTCGACCGTAGTTGGTGTCAGAAATCATGTTGGTCGCGACGCTGATCTCGGGGATCTCGCCACGAACTATTGTTATGTCAACTGGGTCTAGGCTACCTACATGCTCAACGGTAAGAACGACCTCAGTGCCTTCTTCGCCTCGAATCTTGTTTACCGCTTCGATAACGCTCCATGCTAATGCGTCTTCGCCATCGACAGCGAGAATTCGATCTCCGGCTTTGATTCCAGCTTTTTCAGCCGGGGAGTCTGGTAATGGTTTCGTGATGATTACACCGTTTAGGTCTGGTGCAGCTTCAACCTGAGCGCCTATCCCGTAAAACTTTCCTTGAAATCCAGCCTGATCGATCTGGAATGTCGCAGGCGGAATGTATGCCGTGTAACGGTCATCAAGGGAATCGAGCATCCCGATCACGGCTGCCTCGGCGAGTGCAGCTGGGTCGATGTTGTCACGCACAACGTACTCGCGAAACAGGATCGAGTAAGCCTCCCAAACGATCTGGAGGCCGTCTGGGACGGCTGCAGGCTTGTCAGCTATAGGTTGAGGCGTCGGAGTGGCTATCGAGCCGTCTGAGAGGATGACCGGTCCTTGGTTGCGATATGCCTGAGATTCGTCGTCTGAGCTGCACGCAACGATAACGAACATCGTCATCGAAATGATGGCGAGGATCAGGACGACTCCTAATGAGCTTAGTCGGGTGAACGTGAGATTCATTTGAGATGGAAAATTTTCTTTTTGGGTGGTCGGTCGGATTCATGGTTCACTACGAACTTTCAAATCCTGAGAGATTGAGGATACGCCAGCGAATTGAAGACCGATGTAAGGTTCAACACGTATTTCGATGCAAGGAGAGCGTTAGTGCAGCGCAAATTTGAGTACCGGCACTACTGTTTTCATTTACATAACATTGATAGTGCGACGTCGTATATGTTCTTAATATGCCCTTCCCTGCATTAGTGAAAGGCGCGATTAAACCTGGTGGAGGCTGAGGCCTGGCGTGTTTTCTTCATATGGTTCCGAGAATTCAGCTCCTATTGCGTCTCGAAGTTCAGTCATTCCCCAACCCTGAGTCGCTGATGTCGTCACGACACGTGAGAACTCGGAAATATCGATTTCATCAAGCATGCATAGACTGAGTGGTTCGTACGCAGTACTTACAACAAGATCGAGCTTGTTGAGAACGAGCATTCGAGGCGTGTCCCCTAACCCCATATCCAATAGTTGATCAGAGACGACCTGTGCCTGTTCGATAGCGTAAGGACTCGAGATATCAACAACTTGTAACAACAGGTCCGCTTCCAGAGCTTCTTCAAGGGTAGCGCGGAATGCGGCAACGAGAATAGGCGGTAGTTTGTGAACGAATCCTACAGTGTCGCTAATCGTCGCCTGTGTGCCCGACGGAAGCCACATATTTCTCGTAGTCGTGTCGAGAGTCGAGAACAACTGGTTACGTTCGATCACTCCTGATCGCGTGATCCGATTGAATAGCGCCGACTTGCCCGCGTTTGTGTAACCAACCAGCGAAACGATCTTCGCCTCACCTCCGGTACGTTGCATCCTCTGCTGGTTGCGCTGAGATTGAACTCGCGAGATTTCTTTCTTAACCCGGGAGAGCTTGTGGCGAACGAGTCGACGGTCAGTTTCAATCTGAGTTTCACCAGGCCCCCTGGTTCCAACTCCACCCCCCAAACGCTCCAAGTGAGACCACTGCCCGGCGAGACGAGGAAGTAAATATTCGGTTTGAGCAAGATCGATCTGAAGTCGACCTTCTCGGGAACGTGCCCGCTGCGCAAACACGTCCAGAATCAACGCAGTTCGATCAATTACTTTTACACCCAGCTTATCTTCAAGAGTTCGCTGTTGGTTGGGCGAAAGTTCGTCATCGAAGATCACGGTGTCGATCTTCTTATGCTTAACCGAGTGTGCGAGCTGTTCGATCTTACCCTTGCCCAAATACGTAGGAGAAGGCCGGTTCATCGACTGAGTAAACCGCTCAACAGGGTTTGCCCCGGCGGCGCGCGCTAGCTCGGATAGCTCAGCGAGTGAGTCGTCCAGTGACCAGTAATCGCCCTGACTCCGAACGTTCACACCCACCAGTATTGCCCGTTCTCGAAACGGTCCAGTTGAGTATGTTCGTTTTTTTGCCATACGCGCGATTTGCGCTCCTGCTGGAGGATTATGCGTCGACTCGCAACTTGGTGAGCCGTCGAAGACCTTCGTCTATCTGATCATCCGGGATCGTCAGCGACAGTCTGATGTACCCCTCTCCACCAGGGCCGTAACCGTTTCCTGGTGTGACCACGACGTCCGCTTCGTCGAGAAGCTTCTGGGCGAACTCAGCTGAGGTGTATCCCTCTGGGATCGGAGTCCAGATGTAAAGTGCTCCTTTTGGAGCCTCAGCCGGTACGCCGATCTCGTTCAGAACTGAGACTACTTTGTCCCGGCGCTTTTTATATACCTCGTTATTGTTATCGAGCCACTCTGATGGAAGATCGAGCGCAGCCATACCCATTTCCTGGTTCGCTTGTGAAAGCCCGGAGTCGATGTTGGATTTCACGCGCATAAGAGCGTTGACCATGTCGGGGTTTCCAGCAGCAAATCCGACTCGCCAACCGGTCATGTTGGCTGTCTTCGATAATGAGTGGAACTCCATCGCAATGTCCATAGCGCCCTCAGCCTGCAGGACACTTGGAGCTACGTAACCGTCGTATGTCACTTCCGTGTAGGCGGCATCGTGAAGGAGAGCAATATCGAACTCTTTGCAGTATTTGACTGCTTCATCGAAGAAGCTTAGTGGTGCGATCGCTCCGGTTGGGTTGTTCGGATAGTTAATCCAGAGTGTCTTTGCCTTCTTGGCAACATCGTTTGGGATGTCGGAGAAATCGATCAGATAGCCGTTTTTCTCTTTGAGAGTGACAAAGTGGGTCGTTCCACCTGCGAACATCGTGCCAATCTCGTACACCGGGTACGCAGGATCCGGGCTTATCGAGATATCGCCGGGATCAATGAAGCACAGAGCTGCGTGCGCGATTCCTTCTTTGGCACCGATCAGGTTGATGATTTCGGTCTCAGGATTCAACGACACGCCGAATCGATCGCTGTAGAACTTGGCGGCGCGTGCCCTGAATTCAGGAAGCCCTTCGCTCTCGGGGTATTTGTGGTTGGCAGGCTTTTTTGCTCCGGCGTAAAGAGCTTCAAGTACAGGCTCAGGCGTCGGCATGTCTGGGTCACCGATACCGAACGAAATAACGTCGATCCCCTGGTCTTTTTTCTTGGCGATCGCTCTCGAAATACCGACGAATAGATATGGGGGGAGGTTTTCGACGCGTTCAGCGAACTTCATTCGTAATTTTCCCTTTTTGGTTGACTTGATTCTTAGTTGAATAGCGCGATGAGTTCAATCGTAAACCAGTTGCGACCCACGATGTGGGGGAATCCTGATCCGTCGCGGTCTTCTGCGTTGACGATGTGCTAATCCGGCCAGACGCCAGTGAATACCTCAACTGCAGGACCTTCGAGGAACGCTTCACCGGTTTCGTCCCAGGAGATACGCAGTACTCCGCCGTCCACAACGACATCGACTTCATCGTCAACAAGCCCATGTGCCCTCGCCGCGGAAGCGGAGGCTGTAGAACCTGTCCCCGAGGACATAGTTTCGCCTGCTCCTCGCTCGAAGATTCGTGCTCGGATTTTTGAACGATCAATGACGTTTACGATCTCGAAATTGATTCGATTTGGGAACAAGGGGTGATTCTCGACATGCGGACCTACTTCAACGAGTGGGAAATCTTCGACCGAATCGTCCATGACGACTACAGCGTGTGGGTTCCCGACAGCGAGGCACGTAACTTCGAGTTGACGTCCGTTGGCGTCGATCGGGTAACTCTTGACTATTTCGAGGTCGCCAGTTTGGGTGGTGTCGACCGGGATTTCAGACGGGACGAAGGTCGGGACGCCCATCGCTACTTTTGCGGCGACCATCTTGTCGGCTTCCATGGTTGGCCATACCGTTCGCACTCCCCCACCGGTTTGAACTGTGAGTCCATCCTCGGTTGGAACAGCGATTTTGCGGTCGATAACGAACTTGGCGAAGAGTCGAATACCGTTGCCGCTCATTTCAGCTTCAGAGCCATCGGGGTTGTAGACCCGCATTCGAATCTGTGCGACGTCAGAGTCCTGGACGAGCACGATTCCATCTGAACCCACGCCAAACGCAAGGCGACTCATTTCTTTCGAGAGTGCCCCCCAGTCGCGGTCAATTCCGCGTCCATCAATGGCGATGTAGTCGTTCCCTGCCCCATGCAATTTTACGAACTCGACGGACATTTCTTCTCCTGTAAAGCTCCTGATGAGCGGCTGAATCGACTAACGATTTTATGATTCAAAGTGGCAAACTGCCAATCTGAAAATGAGCAATATATTTAGCGTGTGAAATAGATAATTTCTAGATGGAATATTGCCATTTTATAGGTTTTCCAACCATCGGGATGCACTATCAATTATCGACCGAATTGCTTCGTTCTCGTCGTTTGTCATATCGAACCAGCTAATCCGCGGGTCATCTCGGCGGAACCAGTTGCCCTGCTGACGTATCAATCTGTTGGTCGCCACTGCTGTTTTTCGTACCGCCTCGTCGAAATCGTATTTGCCGTCGAGGTGGCCAATCATTTGTCTGTAACCGATGCCGCTCAAAGCCCTGCCATCGTCGGAGTATCCGGCTTCCCGAAGATTTACTACCTCGTCGAACCATCCGTTCGACTTCATTAGTTCAAGTCGATCCAATACACGCTGGTGAAGCACAGATCTTTCTACCGATAGGCCGATTACGCGCGCATCGTACGGAGACTCATCTGGTTTACTGCGCGTATCAAACGCCGACGATGCTCCCGATTTGATGCGCTCGATCGCCCGAATAACTCGTCTCGGGTTCTCGAGGTCGGTCTTTTCAGCTAGTTCCGGCGACAACTGAGTGAGTATCGACACCAGCGCCGATACGCCTTCGTCGGCAAGAGTGTTTTCAAGCTCGGTGCGAAGTTCCTGGTCAGGTTCGATTTCTGGAACCTTCCATCCCTCGAGCAGTGCCCAAACGTATTGACCCGAACCGCCAACGAGAATCGGCAGTTTGCCACGAGAAAAAATTTCGGTAATCGTTGCACGTGCCCGGTCGAGGAACTCGGAAAGGCTAAATGGCTCGTCCGGATCAAAAATGTCGATCAGATGATGCGTAATCCCGCGTCGCTCTGCCGAGTTGGGCTTTGCTGTCGCAACATCCATTCCGCGATAAAAAAGACGCGAATCAACGTTGATGATTTCACCGTCGAGCGAGTCAGCGAGTTCTACGGCTACCCGCGATTTTCCGGTGGCGGTGGAGCCAACCACAGCAATGAGTCGGTGTTTGGGATTCGAACTCATCTTGATCCGCCTAAAAGCGTTTGGTCAGCCGTTTGCTGCAGCAGCGATCAATTTAGAGAACTCGTCTGCTTTCAAGCTGGCACCACCGACCAGCGCGCCGTCAATGTCGGGCTGGTTGATAAGTTCGTCGATGTTGCCCGAATTGACACTACCGCCGTACAGCACCCGTACTGAATCAGCGTGATCGCCTGCCAGGTTTCGCACTACTTCGCGGCATACCTGTGTCATTTCCTGAGCTTGATCCGAAGTAGCCGCTTCGCCAGTGCCAATTGCCCAAACTGGTTCGTACGCGATGATTACCGATTCCCATGCGTCAAAACCTGCGAGGCTTTCTGTCAGCTGCTGGGTGACAAACTGCGCTGCATCGCCAGCTTGTCGCACATCGAGATCTTCACCAGTGCAAATAATTGGTGCGAACCCAGCGTTAGCCGCCGCTTTTGCCTTTTCCGCGATCTGTTCGGAAGATTCACCAAACAGTGATCGTCGTTCGGAGTGACCGACGATTATGTAGTCGACCACACCTACCAGCATCGAAGTGGAAATCTCACCGGTGTAGGCTCCGTCTTCCTGGGAACTGACATTCTGTGCTCCGACCTTGACGCTGGTCCCTTGCAGCAGCCGAGAGATTTCCGGGACAGAAATGAATGGAGGGCACACGATTTTATCGACACGAGAGACCGAATCGCTGTGCTCAAAAATCCCCTTGGCCAACGCAATTGCTGACTCCAGGTTTGTGTTCATCTTCCAGTTGCCGGCAATTACCGGAGTGCGTGTGGTCATTCTGTAAAAGCGCTCGATTTTCTAATAGTTTTTTGGCGAGATAATGATCGGTTGCTAACGGTCTAGTGCGTCCACACCGGGGAGAGTCTTACCTTCAAGGAACTCGAGACACGCCCCACCGCCTGTAGACACATGAGTGATCTGGTCGACAAGTCCAAGCGAGCCGACCACTTCAGCAGTAGAGCCCCCGCCAATGACGCTGGTCGCCTTCTTGTTCGCAGCGACCGCCTTTGCTACCGCTTCCGAACCATTTGCAAACGATTCCCATTCAAATACACCCATTGGACCATTCCATATAATCGTGTCGGCAATACCGAGAATGCGCGCGTATTCCTTGGCGGCTAGGGGTCCAATATCGAGAATCAGGCCATCCTCTGGGACGGATTCTGAATCGCAAGTTGTCGCCTCTGAATTCTCATCAAATTCAGGAGCGGTCACGACATCCGCTGGGAGAATAACTTGAGCTCCTGGTGATTCGAAAAGGCTCATTGCCGCTTGCGAATCTTCTGAAGAGACATCGGCTGCGCCACCCGAGCGTCCTTGCGCTGCGAGGAATGCCGCAACCATGCCGCCGCCAACTAGAATCGTGTCGACTCTGGTAGTTAGATGGCGTAACATCTGGATCTTGTCGGCTACTTTAGCGCCACCCACCACTGCCACTGTTGCCCCGCTGGAATTCTCAAGAGAATCTCCCAGCATTTTCAGTTCATTCTGCATCAGAAGCCCGGAGTACGAAGGTAGGAACTCCGCGATTCCCGCGGTAGAGGCATGAGCTCGATGGGCCGCGCCAAAGGCATCGTTCACATATAAGTCGGCAAGCGATGCCAGTTGTCGTGAGAACTCAGGATCGTTCGATTCCTCACCCGGATCGAAACGCAGGTTTTCGAGTAGAGCGACACCGGAGTCGTCAAGACCGGAAATCACTTCGTTTGGGACGGTGCCAGATGGTCCCCCCGTATCGACTACCGGAACTCCCATTAGTTCCGAAAGTCGCTGCCTTACCGGGGTGAGGCGCATATCTTCGACCACGCTGCCTTTGGGGCGTCCAAAATGCGACGCCACAACGAGTTTCGCACCGTTTTCACGCAAAAGATTCAACGTAGGGAGTGCTGCTCGAATACGAGAATCATCCGATATTTTTCCATCGCGCATCGGGACGTTGAAATCGACGCGAACAAAGACTGTTTTGCCGGATACATTTGCGTCTTTTACGGAACGGATGGTCATCAGAGAAGCTCGAGATTGTTATTCAGACTCGACGATGATTTTCGCAGCCGATAATAAGCTTTCATTGTCAGAATTGGACAGTCCAACCTGGTTGAGTGCGGTCTCCGCTTCGTTCATCAGCTCTGCAATCTTTGCTTCCGAAAATCTCCGACTCTCGGTCTCAGCGAGGATTCCTGTGACCTCGTCAACATCGGTCGGATCGAGAACTCGCTTCATGAAAATCTCTCCGAGTCGGCGGCGAGTGGTCGGAGATCCGTTTTCTATGGCGTGAGCTATCGCGATTGACTTCTTCTTGGATTGCAAACGACCGCGTTGCACTTCGGTTCGTTCGGTGCCATCGCTAGGCCACAAGGCCTTTAAGTCGATGTTTAGATTTTTGGCGGTGCCCAATGCACTACCAAAGCTATTCAACGCTTCAATCTGCTTCGCCGATGCTCCGGCCGCTATTCCACCCAGCTTCGCCGCCACCCCGAATAGTGATCCGTGATTTCTAGCAACGGCGACAATTTCGTTGACGCTGACAGCAGCCCGTTCCTGGTAGGTAATGTCGAGATAGTCACCCTCGCAAATTTCTAGCGTTGCGTTGTCGAGAGCTTCAAGCGCTTCAGAAATACTTGCCGGATCAGGAGATGCATCTCCCCTTTTCAACTGTTCAAATACAGAAACACGTGCCATCGCGTGTATTCCGTCACCAGCATTTATTGCCTGTGCTGGTCCCCATGACCACCAAATAGTCGGACGTTGATCTCGTTCCGTATTTGCGTTCTGCACATCCTCGTGAACAAGAAGGAAGTTGTGAAGCAGCTCGACGGCAACGGCGTATGGCATTGCATCTTCGAGACTTCCCCCAAAGGCAGAAGCTACGTTGAGCACAAGTTGACCATGTGTACGATCCTGCGGTGCAGATGCTTCGGGTTCTCCGTTCTGATCCACCCAACCAAGGTGATACGACATCATTTTGTAGAGCGGAAGATCACGTGAGTCGACGAACTGCTTCAAGGCAGTTTCGAACTGGTCGGTAATTTCAGATGTGAGACCGGGGAGGGTTCCCGTGAACGACAAACAAATACTCCGAAATCTAGATGATGAGTTGAATTGGTTTAGCGATCAAAAAAGTAGGCTGAACAAGGTTACCCGAGATGGGTTACCCGTTAACTATGTCGCCGACGATTTTGCGAAGAGACTTAGACGATATTGCACCGAGTCGAAGGACATTGACCGCTCCGCCGCTGGCGGGATCGTAAGAAACAACCGTGCTCGGCGCAGTGCTATCTCCACATGGAGCGTCGATTACCCCGTAGATTCGATCGTTGAAAAATTGCTCAACCGAGCCCGCATCTTTGATCGGGTCTCTTCCTGTCAAGTTGCAGCTGGTGCCGGTAATTGGAGTGCCCGCCTCTTCGATCAGTTTTACAGCTACTTCATTGTCGGGAACCCGCACGCCAACCGTCCCGGTTCGAGCTGTGACCACCTTAGGAACCGTCGGTGAAGCTGGAAGAACAATCGTGAGCGCACCTGGCCAGAATTCTTCAGCCAACTTTGCCAGAGGTCCGGGTAGGTCGGTCGCCAACTGCTCCACCATTGATGCGTCGTTTACTAACAGCGGGACGGGTGTGCCCGAGTTTCGACCTTTCACCTTGAAAACAGAGTCGACGGCATCGGCGTTTAGTCCGTCAGCACCCATGGCAAAGAACGTGTCGGTCGGGAACGCGATCAAGTCGCCGTTCTGAATTGAATTTGCCGCGTCGGCGATTCCCGGCGCGTGTGGTGAAATAAGCATTTGTCAATGATATCTAGAATTGGTCGATTCACCGATCAAAATTCCCTCTAATTAACCGTGACGTGACCGAGGGAGAGAGGTAGATTTAGCTCTTAGGCTAAGCGGACGAAAATTCCGAGTGTGTCGAAAGGCGCTTTTCGGTAGCAAAAAAGCTATTTGATTAGCCTGTTTTGTAGCAGCAACTTATGTTGCAGTACTTACGTCGCCGCAAACGGGGATCCGGGCTATGATTGAAAATCCAAGTTATGAATCGTCCAACCGAGTATCGACTTCCGATGACATCGAAGTTGGTACTTACTTGGAAATAGCTCAGGCGGATCGAATCTCGGGGAGTAAACCGCCAATTGACGATCGAATGAAAACGATCGTCATCATCGATTTCGGATCGCAGTATTCACGTCTGATCGCTCGTCGAATCCGAGAAGCCAATACCTACTGTGAGATTGTCGCCCATGACGCGGGCAGCGAGATTCTGGAAAGTCAGGATGTCATTGGTGTGATTTTTTCCGGTGGTCCCAACAGCGTCTACGAAGAAGGCGCTCCAATGGCACCGACGTGGGTTTACGACTCCGGAGTCCCGATTCTAGGTATTTGTTACGGAATGCAGCTGCTAGCTCACCAACTTGGTGGTGTTGTAGCCAGAGGAACCGAGCGTGAATACGGTCACGCTGTAGTTCATAAAGATGGGTCTGACAACGTTTTGTTCGAAGGACTCGATAACGAAGCTCCAGTGTGGATGAGTCACGGCGACCGGATCGAGGAGTTGCCGCCCGGATTCCGCTCGATGGCGTACACAGAAAACTCTCCTCTGGCCGTCATGGGCAATGAAGACGGTTCATATTTTGGTATTCAGTTCCACCCCGAAGTCGTTCACACTCCCCAGGGTTCGGAAATCCTAAAGAATTTCGTCTTCGGCGTGTGCAACGCGCCGGGAGACTGGACACCTGCGAACTTCGTCTCTGACGCAGTCGAGCGAATCAAAGAGCGGGTCGGCGATGGAAAGGTGATTTGTGCACTGTCAGGTGGTGTCGACTCAACAGTCGCCGCTGCGTTGATACACCGTGCAATTGGCGACCGTCTCACCTGCATATTCGTCGATAACGGTTTGATGCGCAAAGGTGAGGCAGAACGCGTACAAAACGTATTTGCGAGCCAACTCGGTGTGAACATGATTTTCGTCGATGGAACCGAGCGATTCCTAAGCGCACTTGAAGGCGTCACTGATCCCGAAGTAAAGCGCAAGAATATCGGTAGAGAGTTCATCAGCATATTCGAGGAAGTGGCCAACGAAATTGGTGAGGTCGACTACCTCGCCCAGGGCACACTCTACCCTGACGTGATTGAAAGTGTCAGTGCCGATTCGAAGGCATCTCACAAGATCAAGACTCACCACAACGTGGGTGGACTTCCCGAGCGGATGGATCTTAAGTTGGTCGAGCCGCTTCGTTACATGTTCAAGGATGAAGTTCGACTTGCCGGAACAGAGCTCGGACTTTCACAACAGAGCGTGAACCGACAGCCGTTCCCGGGTCCCGGTCTAGCGATACGAATAATGGGCGAAGTCACGTATGAGAAGCTTGAGATTCTTCGAGAAGTTGACTGGATCGTCATTGACGAAATCAAGAACGATCATCTTTATGACAAGCTCTGGCAGTCGTTTGCTGTTCTCACCAACACGCAAACCGTTGGCGTTATGGGCGATCAAAGGACTTACCAGTACGTCGTCTCCATTCGCGCAGTCACGAGTGCAGATGCAATGACTGCTGACTGGGCACGTCTGCCCTACGACACCCTCGCTCGCATATCGAATCGTATTGTGAACGAGGTCGATGAGGTGAACAGAGTAGTTCTGGACATCACCAGCAAACCACCAGGGACCATCGAGTGGGAGTAGTTCGCCGAGGTACGCAACTGATTCGATACCTGTTCCCATCTTTGAGATAACCGCGGAGAAATCTCCTTGAAAGTACTTCTGGTCGGCTCTGGAGGGCGTGAGCACGCTATGGCGTGGAGGCTTGCGCAGAGTTCGAAATTAACCGAACTTCTGATAGCACCAGGCAACGCTGGAACCGCTGAAGTAGGCACAAATGTGCCAATCGGCGTTGATGACCATGAAGATCTGGTTAACTTCGCACTTGATCACGAGGTTGATCTGGTGGTCGTTGCGCCTGACCAACCAATAGTTGATGGTCTATGCGACAAACTGCGTGCTGCCGCCATTACGACTTTCGGTCCATCAGCCAATGCTGCTCGAATCGAAGGGTCGAAAATTTGGTCTAATGACCTCATGACGAAGTACGACATCCCAACTGCTGAATCCGAAGCTTTCAGTGATTCCGGTGCTGCAATGGAGTTTGGGCATTCTTGGTCAGAAGGATCGCTGGTGGTCAAGGCCGATGGTCTCGCTGCCGGCAAAGGCGTCATGCTGCCAGACACATACGAAGAACTGGACGCCGCTATAACCGGAATGCTTGATGACAGAACATTTGGAGAATCATCATCAAGTATTCTCCTCGCCGAGCGTATGCAAGGACCAGAAGCCAGCGTGTTTGCGTTTGTAGATGGTGAGCACGTTTCGGCTGAAATTGCGACGTGCGACTACAAGCGGATTGGTGATGACGATACCGGACTCAACACTGGTGGTATGGGGGCGTATGGGCCTCCTGAATTCTGGACTGCGGATATAGCGCGAGAAGTGCGCGAGACGATCCTTCAACCTGTGGCGAGAGCACTTGTCGCCGAAGATAGTTCGTTCTCGGGGGTTCTTTACGCAGGGTTGATGATCACAGAGTCAGGACCCAAAGTGGTTGAATTCAACTGTCGTCCGGGTGATCCAGAAACCCAGATATTAATGCCGATGCTGGAGACTGAGTTCCTCGATTTATGTCTCGCTGTTGCAGAGAACCGACTTAGTGATATTGACGTGATTTGGTCTGATCAACCCCACGTATTCGTTGTTGCTGTTTCAGACGGCTATCCAGGCTCTTACTCAACAGGATTCGAAATCTCCGGAATCAATGAAGCTTCGAGTAGCGGTGTTGTCTTCCACGCCGGTACGACTATGAATTCTGAAGATGAACTAATTACTTCAGGTGGTCGAGTCCTTGGTGTCTCCAGCACAGGGACGACTATTCGAGAAGCCCGTAAAGCTGCGTACTACGGAATCTCAAAGATTGATTACGAAGGAATAAAGTACCGCAGCGACATCGCAGAGCGGGCGGTTCAGGACTGAATTTGAGCAAAGTAAGCGTCGTGTTCGATTTTGACAGTTCACTTGCCACCACGTTTGTTGGCGGTCTGATGTTCCGCGGTCACGTGCGCGAAACCGATCTGGAGATCGCACGGGAAAGATTCGTCAGTGGTGTGACCAGTCTGAGGGAGTACCAGGAAGAAGTATTCGATCAGGTGGACGAGACGCCAGCTCAGATGTCAGCCAGAGCGGCTACCGAAGGGAATGTGAGGGAGTACGCCTCTGACGTATGTGAGGCAATCTGGAGCACAGGCGGCCAGGTGGCAGTCGCTTCAGCCGGGCTTAACTTCTATATCCAACCGATCTTAGACAAGGCGGGGCTTAGCAGAATAAACGTACACAGCGGTGAGGTAGTTTCTCCGCCAACGGAGATGCCTCCTTTTCGATACGATTACCCTTTTGGCAATTCGTCGTGCCGAGGTGATTGGGTCACCTGCAAATGCAACGTGATCAACGAACTAAAAACCTCGGATCAAGAAAGCGAAGTGATATTCGTTGGCGATGGCACTGACGCAGACAGATGTGCTTCAAGTAACGCTGCTGACAAAATATTCGCACTGGGTCGACTGTTCGATTACTGCAACGAAAACGGGATACCTGCAACGGAATTCCGCGATGATTTCAAACCTTTACTTAGCTACGTCCTAGAAAAGACGTCGGCAAACGGAGCTCAATAGGAAAGTGATTCCCCGATATTCTCGATCCGAGATGAGTGCCATATGGTCGGAAGAAAACGCGTTCGACCTCTGGCTTAAGGTTGAAATTGCCGCCTCGCAGGCGTGGTGCGACGAGGGTGTTGTTCCCGAGTCGGACATGGAAAAGATTCGTGGTGTTAAGTTTGATCGCGCCGCTTATGACAGATGGTTCGATGAAACAAAACACGACATCGTTTCGTTCACTCGCTCCCTAGGTGAAAGCCTTGGTGACGAGAGCCGTTGGGTGCATCACGGTCTTACTTCAAACGATGTGAAAGACACAGCTCTCAGCATGCAACTCGCACAATCCTGCGATTTGCTTGATCGTGGTCTAGTCGAATTGTTGAATGCAATTCGAGTGCGAGCTATCGAACACAAAAACACGCCATGTATCGGTCGTTCTCACGGAATCCACGCTGAGCCGATGAGTTTCGGTATGAAGCTGGCACTGTGGTTTTCCGAAATGAAAAGGAACAGAGATCGACTACTGGCAGCTCGAAAACGGGTTGCTGTGGGAATGCTTTCGGGTCCTGTTGGAACGTTCGCGTCTGTTCCACCTCAGATAGAAGAATCGGTTTGTCGACAGCTTGATCTTTCACCTGCCGAAGTTTCCAACCAGAT
>CEUN01041267.1_pt1 | contig 15484 bp, 13 predicted proteins | sample 361501 | NCBI WGS metagenome assembly CEUN01 (sample SAMEA2622801, study PRJEB7988) | marine metagenome | biome: marine biome (ENVO:00000447); feature: marine epipelagic mixed layer (ENVO:xxxxxxxxx); material: "saline water (ENVO:00002010), including plankton (ENVO:xxxxxxxx)" | depth 120 m | reverse complement strand
GCCGCGCCTGGCGGGCGCCGGCGGCAATGCAGGCAGCCACCAGCATATCCAGAATCACCGGGCCACCATGGCCCTGCAGCTCCACCACGTCTTCGCCGGTAAAGGAATGGGGCGCCGGGAAGGCGATCACCAGTCCCTCATCGATCACCTCACCGTGGGCATCCCGGAATCGTGAGAAATGCGCCATACGCGGGGTCAGTGATCGATCACCAACCAACTTGCCAGCAATCGCTTCCGCCCGGGGGCCAGACAGGCGCACCACGCCAACACCACCGCGTCCGGGCGCCGTGGCAATGGCAACAATAGTGTCCTGGGAAGTATTAGACATAGAGAAGGCAGCCACAAGCAACAAGCTTCAAGCCGCAAGGAAACCCCAAAACCACAGGAATGTCACGGGATTTACAGGGCTGAAGCGCGGGGTGGGATAACCTCGATGGGCACCCTCACCGACCGCGCCTTCCAGTGTGTGGCTTAATCAGCCCTCGTTCTCAATCTTGCGGGTAATCACCCACTGCTGGGCAATGGACAGCAGGTTGTTGGTCAGCCAGTACAGCACCAGACCTGCCGGGAACCACAGCATGAACACGGAGAACACCACCGGCATCCACTTCATCACCTGGGCCTGCATGGGGTCCGCAGGGGTCGGGTTGAGGCGGGTCTGCAGGAACATGGAGGCGCCCATCAGGATCGGCAGCACAAAGTAGGGGTCCATCACCGACAGGTCATTGATCCACAGGAAGAACGGCGCCTGGCGCAGCTCCACGGATTCCAGCAATACATAGTAGAGCGCAATGAACACCGGCATCTGGACCAGCATGGGCAGACAGCCACCCAGCGGGTTGATCTTCTCGCGCTGGAACAACTTCATGGTTTCCATTTGCGCTTTCTGCCGGTCGTTCTTGTTCTGCTCCTTGATGCGCTGCATCTCCGGCGCCACCTTGCGCATTTTCGCCATGGAGCGATAGCTGGTGGCACTGAGCTTGAAGAAGATCGCCTTGATGATGAAGGTCAGCAGGATGATAGCCACACCCCAGTTGACCACGCCGCCACCGATGTCGATATCCATGCCGAACACGGACACTTCACCGCTCTGCAGGAACACCAGCAGGGCAAAGATGGGCTGGGAAATAAACCACAGCCAGCCGTAGTCCACGGTCATGTTCAGGCCGGGGCTGATGGCTTCCAGCTTGTCCTGCTGCTTGGGACCGGCATAGAACTCGGCGTACAGCACTTTTTCCTCACCGGGCGCCACCTTGACGGTGGGCGAAACGAAGCGCAGCAGGTACTGGCCGCTCTGCTTCAGGTAAACACTGGAGTAGTGGTTTTTCTGCTTGGCATCCGGCACCCAGGCAGACACGAAGTAATGCTGCACCATGGCCAGCCAGCCGCCTTCAAACGTCTTGTCCAGCGGCTTGGCATCTTCGTCGCTCATGTCATCAAAGGTGAGCTTGTTATACGGCTTCTCATCGCTCCAGTAGGCAGCCCCCAGGTAGGTAGGCATGGGAATGAAGCCGTGATTGGCCAGCCCCGGGTCATCGCTGCCATCACGCTTGATCTGTCCATACAGGGCGCCGGACCACTCGCTGCTGCCATGATTGCGGACAATATGGCTGACACGAACCAGGTAGCTGCCGCGCTCGAAGGTAAAGCGTTTTACCAGTTCGGCGCCATTATCCTGCTGCAGGGTCAGGTCCACATTCAGTTCCTGACTGCCGTCTTTCAACTCATAGCTTTGCTGGGCGACATTCCACAGCGGACGACCGGCACTGGAATCTGTGCCGTTGGTGCCGACCAGGCCACTCTGGGCCACATAGGTGCGACCACCCCCTTGCTCCAGCAACACGAATGGCTGATCCGGCGTATCCACGTGGCGGGGAAATTCCGGCAAGGCCAGGCGCACAATGTCGCCACCCTTTGGATCGATTTCCAGGCGCAGCACGTCTGTGGCGACACGGACTGTTTCACGGCCTGTCGATGCATCGGCAGTATCGGCCACCAGTGCATCCGGCGACACCGGTTCCTGTTGTGCGGAGGGAATGCTGTTATCCGGGGACTCTGCCTGGGGCTGGGGCAGGCTGGGGTCCTCACCATTATTGCCTTGCGCAACGTCTTCAACGGCGGCGGGCTTGGTGGGATTGGCATAATCCTGCTGCCAGGCCTGAATCATCAGGTAGGAAACGATGGCAATGCCGGTAATAACTAGGGCGCGCTGGATTTCCATAAGGGGCTATTCTGTGGCGAGAAAAACGGGCCGCAGTTTCTCAAGCTTGCCCGCACTTAGCAAGCAGCTTGTCGAATAGCCTGCCGAGCTGATCGGAGACGTCGGAGGGATCCGGGTGGTCAATACGCCCACGCACCAGCAGGATAACGTCCAGCCCTGCCAGTTTTTGCTGACGCAAGCGGAACTGTTCACGGGCACGGCGCTTGATGCAGGCACGGTCAACCGCCCGCTTGGCGCGTTTTCGGCCAATCACCAACCCCAATCGGGGCTGGGGTTGCTGGTTCTTGCGGGCCAATAGCAAAAACACCGCGTTCCCCACTTTCCATTCGGTGTGGTCGAAGACGGTCTGGTATTGGGTTCCGGTAAGAAGTCTGTGCTGGCGGGTAAAAGCCCAGGATGTCGGCACTGTTACCTCAGCCAGGAAGGCGGGTAAAACGGTTGGCTTAGGCAGCCAACCGCTTACGGCCCTTGGCACGACGAGCGGCCAGAACTTTGCGGCCATTTTTGGTGGCCATGCGGGCACGGAAACCGTGAGCGCGTTTGCGCTTGAGAACGCTGGGCTGGAAAGTACGTTTCATGGTGTCTTCCCCATGGAATTAGACAGCAATTGGAAGGGCGGCAAGTCTAGGGAAAGCGCAATGCCCTGTCAATCGGCTTTTCAGACATGTTGAGCCTGGGCTGGAGAGGCTTGTTAATAGAACTTAAATATTTAAATGTTTTTAGTTGTATTAGTTATTATAGGGTCGGCGCCTTTTTGTGGATAACCATAAAAAAACCTTATTTTTCAGCTGTTTGTTTCGTTGATAACTTGCGTATCACTGTGTGTAAGTGCTGGGGGTGAGTGGTGGAGGGCCTGTCATTAAATGTGGGTATAAGTTATTGATCCGGTTGTCCACCGGCTTGTCCCTGTATCCCCGCACAGGGTTATGGTCCTGGTTATCCACAGAATTCAAGAGGTAAAAAAAGCCGGCCAGCCTGTGGATAGTTGTTGCTTCGAGGGGGTAGAATGGCGGGCTCGATTCCGGTTCATTGACCGAATTTTCTTTCAGTTCATTACGATGATTCAGAGCCTTCAGGGCCGCTGGGCGATGGTATTTGTCGCGACAGCGCCTTGTTTTCCGCCCCACAGGCAGGAAGCACTGGATCGTTGCAGGATAATAAGGCGGGTGCGTGTCTGAAGAGCTCTGGCAACGCTGCCTGACGCGACTCGAGGATGAGTTGCCGTCACAGCAGTACAACATGTGGATCCGGCCATTACAGGTGGCTGCGTCTGCGGATGGCGCCGAGCTGACCCTGTTTGCTCCCAATCGCTTTGTGGTTGACTGGGTGCGCGACAAGTATATGGATCGCATCGGTGAGGTTCTGGGGGAGATGCAGAGCGGGCCATTGCCCCAGTTGCGTCTTGAGGTGGGGTCCAGTCGTATGCCGGCTCCTGTTGTTGCCTCCTCGTCTTCCCCTGCGTCTGTGAGCTCTTCTGCGCCCTCTTCCGGGCCCATGCGCACACCGGGGCTGGCAGAGAGCAAACCGCAGCCTACGGAGCTGGGAGGCGCCCGCAAACACCGTAGCAACCTCAATACGGGTTTTACCTTCTCCACCTTTGTGGAAGGCAAGTCCAACCGCATGGCGGCAGCGGCTGCCCAGCAGGTAGCGGAGAACCCGGCCAGCCATGGTTATAACCCCCTGTTGCTGTACGGGGGGGTGGGCCTGGGGAAAACCCACCTGATGCACGCGGTGGGTAATGAGTTGTTGCGGCGTAATCCCAACGCCAAGGTGGTCTACCTGCACAGTGAGCGCTTTGTGGCGGACATGATCTCAGCCCTGCGTAACAAGACCATCAACGAGTTCAAGCGCTTTTACCGTTCAGTGGATGCCCTGCTGATTGATGATATTCAATTTTTTGCAGGAAAAGAGCAGTCACAGGAAGAGTTCTTCCACACCTTCAATGCGCTGCTGGAAAACGGCCAGCAGATCATCCTCACCTGTGACAAGTTTCCCAAGGAAGTGGATGGCCTGGAGGAGCGGCTCAAGAGCCGGTTCGGCTGGGGGCTGTCCCAGCCCATGGAGCCGCCGGAGCTGGAAACCCGGGTGGCGATCCTGAAAAAGAAGGCGGAAGAAGCCAAGGTGGATCTGCCCAATGATGCTGCCTTCTTTATTGCGCAACGAATCCGTTCTAATGTACGGGAACTGGAAGGGGCGTTGCGCCGGGTGATTGCCCATGTGCGGTTTACCGGTGCGCAGATTGATATTGGTCTGATCAAGGAAGCGCTGAAGGATCTGATTGCCCTGCAGGCGCGACAGATCAGTATCGACAATATCCAGCGTGTGGTGGCCGAGTACTACAAGATCAAGATCAACGACCTGCTCTCCCCGCGGCGTACCCGCTCGGTGGCAAGGCCGCGTCAGGTGGCTATGGCTCTGTCCAAGGAACTGACCAGCCACAGCCTGCCGGAGATCGGGGAGAATTTTGGTGGCCGGGATCACACCACCGTATTGCATGCCTGCCGTAAGGTGTTGCAGTTGCGGGAATCCAATCCGGAAATCGAGGAAGACTATCAGAGCCTGTTGCGGACGCTGACGTCCTGACGGGAAGGAGAGACCGGCCGGGTGGTCGGTTCTGTGCATTAAGGAAGGGCCCGGGAGCCTCTGGCCCAAATAACCAGAACGGGAAAGCGCGATGAAATTCTCAATCAATAGAGAACAACTGCTCAAGCCCCTGCAACAGGTGGCCGCAGTGGTGGAAAAACGGCAGACCCTGCCGGTGCTGTCCAATGTCCTGCTGGAAGTGGGTGACGGGCAGCTTTCCATGACCGGCACCGATCTGGAACTGGAGCTGGTCGCTCGCCTGCCCCTGGAAGGAGAGCACCAGACCGGGGAAACTACCGTGCCGGCCCGCAAGCTGGTGGACATCGCCAAGAGCCTGCCGGCGGAAGCGGATATCCGTTTCGAGGTGGATGGCGAGCGTATGCTGGTCCGTTCCGGGCGCAGCCGCTTCACGCTTTCCACCCTGCCTGCCTCCGAGTTTCCCAACCTGGATGAGGATGCGGCCGGTTCCAGTCTGGATATCCAGCCCGGCGTGTTGCGCAGCCTGATCGATCGCACCGCCTTTTCCATGGCCCAGCAGGACGTGCGCTATTACCTCAATGGCATGCTGTTCGAACTGAAGCCGGGCCGCCTGCGTGCCGTGGCCACCGACGGCCACCGCCTGGCGCTGTGTGATGCGGAACTGGATGTGCCGGTGGAAGAAGCTTCTGTGATCCTGCCACGCAAAGGTGTGATGGAGCTGTCCCGCATCCTGGGTGATGCCGGCGAAAGTGCGCGCCTGACGGTGGGGCGCAATCATGTCCGCATCGTGGTCGGCGCCATCACCTTCACCTCCAAGCTGGTGGATGGCAAGTTCCCCGAATACGACCGGGTGATCCCCAAGGAAGGCTCGCGCACCATCATTGCCGACCGGGAAACCCTGCGCCAGGCCCTGGCCCGGGTGGCGATTCTGTCCAATGAAAAATACCGTGGTGTGCGGGTGCAGTTGTCCGAAGGCAGCCTGCGTATCGTTGCCAACAACCCGGAGCAGGAAGAAGCGGAAGAGGAAGTGTCCGTGGACTTCAACGGCCAGCCCCTGGAAATCGGCTTCAATGTGAGCTACCTGCTGGACGTACTCAATACCATGGCCGGCACCCAGGCGGAGCTGGAAATGGGCGACAGCAACAGCAGTGCCCTGGTGCTGGACCCGGAGAGCAAGGCAGCCCTGTATGTGGTCATGCCCATGCGGTTGTGATCTGCCGTTCCTGCTGCTCCCCAAATACCCGGCCATCGTGCCGGGTATTTTTTTTGCCCGGCATCTGCCGTCTGCGATACAGGTATCGTTACCACAGAGGGTGCAGGGCGGCACACAGGGGGAAGACTCTTTGCCAATGAACGCGATGCCCGCTTGATCGGCAATGGGGTTTCGTCAGTGAACCCTGTGGTGGAAAAGGGTTTTAGCATCATCGCCCCTGCCCTCCCCCTGAGCTACAATCGGTGCAGTCATTTCTTGCCGCAACGGCGGCTTCCCAGGTTGGTGTAGGTGGATTCCTTTCTATGTTGAGCCGTCTCCAGCTCGGAGATTTTCGCAATTACCGTCAGTTGGATATTGCTCTCTCCCCTTCTCTCAATGTGATTCTGGGTGATAACGGCAGCGGCAAGACCAGCCTGCTGGAGGCCATCTATTTCATTGGTAGTGGTGGCAGGTCGTTCAGGGGTGGGAGATTGTCCCGGCTGGTCCGTGACGGCGCGCCGGCGGCCACCCTCTATGCGGAAGTACTGGCAGGGGAAAAGTCCCATCGGCTGGGAGTTCGCCGCACTCCTGGTGGTATTGATGCCATCAAGCTGAATGGGGAGACACCGAAAGCCCTCAGTGAAGTGGCGGGCCTGCTGCCGGTGCTGGCCTTGCATCCTACCTCTGTGGAGCTGGTCTTTGGTGCCTCGGCGCTGCGACGCCGGTTCATGGATTGGGGAATGTTCCACGTGGAACATCAATTTATGCCGGTGTGGCGCACCGCCTCGGCGGCCCTGAAGCAGCGCAACGCCCTGCTTCGTGCCGGGCGTCCGAACCCCCGTGAACTGGGCTTTTGGGACCAGCAACTGGCGCTGACTTCTGATAGAATCGAAGGGTTGCGCCGTAGCTATCTGCAGGCCTTGCAGGCAGGTCTGGATATGGTGTTGTCTCATCTGGCACCGGAGCTGAAAATTCGGGTCCAGCTACAGACGGGACTGCAAAAAGACGAAAGCTATGCGGATGCCCTGGCGCGTCTTCGGCAGGATGATATCCGCCGGGGGTTCAGTCAGGCGGGCTTTCATCGTAGTGATATTCGTATCGAAACCCGGGGAGTGGTGGCCCGAGATCGCCTTTCCCGGGGCCAGGCCAAGCTGGTTGCCTATGGCCTGGTCTTGGCTCAGCTACCCTTGATCAGCCAGGCAGGGAAAGTCTGTACCCTGCTGGTGGATGATCTGGCCGCAGAGCTGGACGAAGAACACCGTAATCAGATGCTGGGTTATTTGGCCTCCACCGGCCACCAGACCCTGATTACCGCACTGGATCAGCCCCAATGGGAGGCTGTGGTGCAGCAGAACAAAGCGTTACGGGCGATCGAGAGCAAAATGTTCCACGTGGAACATGGCCAACTTCGGCCCCTCACCGGGAGTGAATAAGGAAATACCATGGCGGAGAAAAATTACGATTCATCCAGCATCAAGGTGCTGAAAGGGTTGGACGCCGTTCGCAAGCGCCCAGGCATGTACATCGGCGACACAGATGATGGTACGGGTCTGCATCATATGGTCTTCGAGGTGGTGGATAACTCCATCGATGAAGCCCTGGCGGGCTTTTGCTCCGAGATCAAGGTGGTTATCCACCCGGATGAGTCGGTGTCCATCCAGGATAATGGCCGTGGTATTCCCACTGACATGCACGAAGAAGAAGGCGTCAGTGCTGCCGAAGTGATCATGACCGTGCTGCACGCCGGGGGTAAATTCGACGACAACACCTACAAGGTGTCCGGCGGGCTTCATGGTGTGGGCGTTTCCGTAGTGAATGCCCTGTCCGAAGAGCTGAAGCTGACCATTCGCCGTAATGGCCAGGTCCATGAGCAGATCTATCGCCATGGCGTGCCGGCCAAACCGCTGGAGGTGGTAGGCACAACCGACAGCAGCGGTACCGCCATTCACTTCCGCCCTTCCGCAGAAACCTTCACCAATATCAAATTCCATTACGATATTCTGGCCAAACGTCTGCGCGAGTTGAGCTTCCTGAACTCCGGCGTGCGTATTCACCTGCTGGATGAGCGCAGTGGTGACGAAGATATATTCGAGTATGAAGGTGGTCTGAGTGCCTTTGTCAGCTACCTGAACGAAAACAAGACGCCCCTGAACCAGGTGTTCCACTTCCAGTACGAGCGGGAAGAAGACGGTATCGCTGTGGAAGTAGCCATGCAGTGGAACGATTCCTACCAGGAAAACCTGTTCTGCTTTACCAACAATATCCCCCAGCGGGATGGGGGTACTCACCTGGCAGGTTTCCGCGCGGCACTCACGCGTACCCTGAACAACTACATGGACAAGGAAGGCCTGCTCAAGAAGGAAAAGGCCAACCCCACCGGCGATGATGCCCGCGAAGGCCTCACTGCGGTGATTTCCGTGAAAGTGCCGGATCCCAAGTTCTCCAGCCAGACCAAAGACAAGCTGGTATCGTCCGAGGTGAAAAGCGCGGTGGAACAAACCATGGGCGAGTTGTTCCAGGACTACCTGCTGGAAAATCCCCAGGAAGCGAAAGCTATTTCCTCGAAGATCATCGATGCGGCCCGCGCCCGGGATGCGGCGCGCAAGGCCCGGGAAATGACTCGCCGTAAAGGCGCGCTGGATATCGCCGGCCTGCCCGGCAAGCTGGCGGACTGCCAACAGAAAGACCCGGCGCTTTCCGAACTCTACATTGTGGAGGGTGATTCTGCGGGGGGCTCTGCCAAACAGGGTCGTGACCGCAAGAACCAGGCGATCCTGCCGCTGAAAGGCAAGATCCTGAATGTGGAAAAGGCGCGCTTCGACAAGATGCTCTCCTCCCAGGAAGTGGGCACCCTGATCACCGCCCTGGGCTGTGGTATCGGTCGTGATGAATACAATGTGGAAAAGCTCCGTTACCACCGCATCATTATCATGACCGATGCGGACGTGGATGGGTCCCACATCCGCACCCTGCTGCTCACCTTCTTCTTCCGTCAAATGCCGGAACTGATCGAGCGCGGTTATATCTATATTGCACAGCCACCCTTGTACAAGGTGAAAAAAGGTAAGCAGGAAACTTACCTCAAGGATGACCAGGCCATGGAGGAATACCTGACCACCCTGGCCCTGGAAAAAACCGCCCTCTTCCCCGGCAATGATGCGCCGCCGATCAGTGGCGAGCCCCTGGCCAACCTGATTGCGGAATACCGCAATGTGATGAAGATTGTCGATCGCCAGTCGCGGGTGTTCCCCGAGGAAGTGCTGGAACAGATGATCTACATGCCTTCCGTCAGCGAAGACAGCCTGAAAGACCAGGCGGGTATGGAAGAGTGGTGCCAGGTGCTGGGCAAGCGGGTGGATGCCATTACCGACGCCACCCAGACTTTCACCATCACTGCTGCCCGGGATGAGGAGCGGGGCCTGTACCTGCCGCGTGTGCAAGTGCTCGCTCACGGTGTGCCCCGCGAATACCGGGTGACACTGGATTTCCTGCAATCGCCGGATTACCAGAAGATCAAGGCATTGGGGGAAATCCTGGAAGGCCTGCTGGCCGAGGATGCCTATATCCAGCGTGGCGAAACCCAGCGTCCCATCCGCCACTTTGCCGATGCCCTGGACTGGTTGATGCAGCAGGCTCGCCGTGGCACCAGCTTCCAGCGTTACAAGGGGCTGGGTGAGATGAATGCCGAGCAGCTCTGGGAAACCACCATGGACCCGGAAAGCCGCCGGATGCTGCAGGTGACCATTGAGGACGCCATTGCGGCTGACCAGATCTTCACCTGTTTGATGGGCGATGATGTGGACCCCCGCCGGCAATTCATCGAATCCAATGCGTTGCAGGTTTCCAATCTGGACGTCTGATACCTTTCGCTCAGCCGTCAATGAAGGGGCCCATTCGGGCCCCTTTTTTCTGGAACATCACGGATTAGAGAGAAAGGGATACAGGGTCTGAGGTCGGACGCCGGATGCTATAAACGGAACGCCTGCAGGCCCTGGATCGGTTGTCTTGGCCATTACCGGACCTGAATCCGCTACCTCCCCGGAAGCGTTGAGGGCTGGCTGGTTGCGGTATTTGGCGGCTGACTTCCGGCGTCAAACGTCCGACCAATCTGAATTCCCGGCCTCCGCTCCCTCCTCCCCTGCTTTCCGTTATCTGCAAGCAATCGTAAAAGCTGATATGAACCGTATTCAGTTTGTAATGTTAGAGGTGTAGTTTGTAACTACAAGAAACATTGCTATGCCCGCAAGCGGCTACGCAAATCCTGTGCATCAGGACAACCTGACTCTGCACAGTCACCGGCCAGTCGCGCCGGTTTTGCCCCACTATCGTGGTGGCGATGCGAGGACCTGTAGTACCCAACCCTGAGTGAAATCGGGATAAAGGAGTCGCATTGTGAAAAAGGGAAAGGTGTGCCGGCGGGCGAGCCGGCGCGATGGATACACGGGGGCCGGCCGGTTTCCCCTGTCCGGGTTGGCCGGTTTGATGGTGCTGGCCATGTTGACCGTCTTGATTCCGGCGTGCCAGGAGTCACGTAAGTCGGATTTTCCGGACTCGTCCCGGGAGGGCCGGTTGCCGGCAGCGTTGAGAGGGTAGCTGGAGATATCAATACCGGGTGCAGGTGTTCAAGCAGGTGTGTGAGGGAGGCAGGAAGACCGGCATAGCTGTTTCAAGGCCTGTAGATTATCCGGTTATAGTATTCGAACCCAGTCCGGTACCTCTTTCCTTTTAAGCCGGAATAAAACGAAAAAAAGCGAACCGGCGGGTTCGCTTTTTTTTATGCCTGCTTGCCAGGAAAGACAGCTGGCGGGTGTTGCGGTCAGACGTATGATGTCCGACGTTCAATCAAACCGCAAAGTCTTCCAGCTTGGCGCCATTGGCCAGTGCGCTCTGCAACCACAGCGGACGCTTGCCACGACCGGTCCAGGTGTTGCTACTGTCTTTCGGGTCACGGTATTTTACCTTGGCCGGGCGACGCACAGCGGTTTTCTTCTTGGCGGTTTTCTTGCGGGTGGCTTTCTTGTTGCCGCCGGTATCCTTCAGCAGTGCTTCCGGAGAAACGCCCAGATCCTTGGCCATTTTCTCAAGTACCGCCTGGGCATTTTTCAGCTCTGCCTTGCGCTTCTTTTCCAGTGCGGTTTCCGCTTGCTTGATCAGTTTTTCCAGTTCATCAACGGAAAGTTCATCAAGATTAATGCTCATTGAGTAGCCCTTGTTATCGGTAATTAACAACGGCGGAAACTCTAGTTATTTTGCCGACGAAAGGCAATTAAACTTGCTGCAGATGCACAATAAAAAAACGTTTTAAGAGGATTATTGCGGATAATGCTGGTGAATCCAGTTTTCAGCTTCTTCGGTAACGGTTTTCGCTTTTTTTCCGTCAGTGGTTATAACCGGGCTGATACGCAGGGTAATGGTGCCGGGCAGGCGCAACCAGGAACGGGCGGGCCAGCGATCACCGCTGTTATGACTGATGGCGACGACCGGTACACCGGCCTGGCAGGCAAGCATGGAACCGCCATGATTGAATTTCCCCAGTGTACCGGGCGGCTGGCGAGTGCCTTCCGGATAAATCACCACGGGAATTCCCTCCTGCAAACGTTGTTTGCCCTGGTGCAAAACGGATTTCAGCGCAGCATTTCCCTTGCTGCGATCAATTCTGATTGGCTTCAACAGCGCTAGGCCCCAGCCAAAGAAGGGGATCCACAACAATTCCCGTTTGAGGACAGTAGCCTGCGGGCGGATCAGCAATTGCATATAAAAGGTTTCAAAACTGCTTTGATGATTGGCCAGTACCACAAAAGGCCCGGCCGGCAGATTCTCGCGCCCTTCTACCCGGATGTGCACACCGTTCAGCCGTTGCAGCAGCCACATGGCAAAGCCGGTCCACAGATTGACGAAATTGTAGCGGCGGCGGTAGGGAAGGAAGGAGCCGATCAGCACGCAGAAAACACTGTGGATAATACCGGCCAGGTTATACAGCACAAAGAACAGGACGCTGCGGATCTTTATCGACAGCGAAGGGCGAGGCTGCTGCTGGGTCATGCCTAATCCTTTACAAGATGGTCCGTAAAATCTGCCAGGGAGTTATACACATCCACATGGCCCAGCGAGGCGGGCAAACCCTTGTCGTGTGTTTTCCTGCCCTTGCCAGTTAACACCAGTACCGGTTTGCAGCCACGGGCTAGCCCGGCTTCCAGGTCCCGTAGGCTATCACCAATCAGGGGCGCGCCGGTGACATCGCCATACTCGGTAACAATCTGGTCGATCAGGCCGGGAGCCGGTTTGCGGCAGTCACAGCCGTCGTCTGGTCCGTGGGGGCAATAGAACACCTTGCCCATCTCGCCGCCCGCATCACGCACCAGATCCGCCAGCCGCTTATGCATGGCATCCAGGGTGGCCAGATCAAAATAACCCCGGGCAATACCGGACTGGTTGGTGGCCACCACCACGGTATAGCCTGCCCGGCTGAGACGGGCGATGGCGTCAATGCTGCCCGGCAACGGAATCCATTCGTCCAGGGTCTTGATATAGGCGTCCGAGTCTTCGTTGATGACCCCGTCGCGGTCGAGGATGATGAGGTTGTTCATGGGAATCCTGCCCGATACAAGTCTTGAACCGTAGGAGCCATGCTCGCATGGCGAAAGGGTTTCTGGTTACCAACAAGCTAACGGAAAAATGGAAGGCTTTTCGCTATGCAAGCATAGCTCCTACAGCGGGTTTCGCTTTGCGTTCAAATCACAAAGGCCGCTATAAAGCGGCCCTGTTTTTTCGCGTGCTTGCGTGAAGCGTGTTGCGTGCAAGCGCCGATTCATTCCTGCAACAGGCTGATATCCGCCACATTCAGGAACAGGTCGCGCAGGAAGGCCAGCAGGGCCAGGCGATTGTTGCGCACCGCTTCGTCTTCCGCCATCACCATGACGGTGTCGAAGAAGGCATCCACCGGCTCGCGCAGTTCGGCCAGCATTTCCAGCACGCCCTGGTAGTCGCCTTTTTCCAGCAGCGGTTCGGACTGCTCGTAGCTGGCCACCACCAGATTGGTGAGGGTCTGCTCGGCCTCGTCTTCCAGCAGGGCGCCGTCGATTTCTTCCGGCGGTGCCTGGTCAAGTTTGGCCAGGATGTTGGACACCCGCTTGTTGGCGGCGGCCAGGGCCTGGGCTTCTTCCCGTGGCTGGAAGGCAGCGACCGCTTTCACCCGGCGGTCGAAATCCAGTGGCTTGCGGCAGGCGTCGTCGATGGCCAGTACCGACAGGATCACCGGTGTGGCAATGCCCTGCTCCTGGTAGATGGCCCGGTAGCGACCCTTGATAAACTCGAACGCCTCGGCGGCTTCGGCGCGGTTGATGCGCAGCCCCAGCTGGTCGCCGGCCTTTTCCAGCAGATGCTGCAGGTCCAGATCCAGCTGGTTTTCGATGATGATGCGCAGCACACCCAGGGTAGCCCGACGCAGGGCGTAGGGGTCCTTGGTGCCGCTGGGCTTCTGGCCGATGCCGAAGATGCCCACCAGGGTGTCGATCTTGTCGGCTAGAGACACGGCCATGCCGGTCTTGCTCTGGGGCAGCTTGTCACCGGCAAAGCGCGGCAGGTACTGCTCGTAGAGCGCCTGGGCCACTTCCTCCGGCTGGCCTTCCAGGCGTGCCAGATAGAAACCCATGATGCCCTGCATGGTGTCGAACTCACCGACCATCTCGCTGTTCAGGTCGGCCTTGCTCAGTTCACCGGCCAGCTTTGCCTGTTCGGCATCGCCTCCGATCTGCTCGGCAATAATGGCGGCCAGGCCTCCGATACGGGCGCATTTGTCGGCCACAGTACCCAGCTGTTGCTGGAATACCACATTGGCCAGTCCCTTGCCATGCTGGGCCAGGGTCTTCTTGCAGTCGTTGTCGTAGAAGAAGGCCGCATCCGCCAGGCGCGGACGAATCACCTTCTCGTTGCCGTGGATCACCTGCTGGGGATCCCTGGACTGGATATTGCTGATGGTGATGAAGCGCGGCATCAACTTGCCGTCGGCATCCAGTACCGAGAAATATTTCTGGTGCTCTTCCATGGCGCTGATCAGCGCTTCCTGGGGAACACGCAGGAAGTCCTCGTCGAAGCTGCCCATCAGGGCCACCGGCCATTCCACCAGGGCGGTGACTTCGTCGAGCAGATTCGGGTCGATCTGGGCAGTACCCCCGGCTTCCTTGCCTGCGGCGATGGCCTGCTCCTCGATCATGGCCTTGCGGCGGGCGAAGTCGGCGATCACATGGCCGTCTTTTTCCAGGCGCTCGGCGTATTCGCTGGCGGTAGCCAGCTCGATGGCGCCGGGCGCGTGGAAACGATGGCCGTAGCTGGTGCGCCCAGCTTGCAGGTCCAGCAGCTCGAAGGGCACCACCTCATCACCGAACAGGGCCACCAGCCAGTGGGCCGGACGCACAAACTGGACCTTGCGCTTGCCCCAGCGCATGCGCTTGGGGATCGGCAGCTTCTGTACCGCCTGGGCAAAGAAGTCGGGAATCAGATCGGCGGCGGGCTTGCCCTTCTCGGTGATCTGCGCCACCAGGCGTTCCCCTTTGCCAGTGTCCTGGCGACCCAGCTGGTCCACGGTCAAACCCAGAGAAGCGGCAAAGCCTTCTGCGGCCTTGGTGGGGTTACCGTCCTTGTCGAAGGCGGCCTGCACGGCCGGGCCCTGGCGTTCGATATCCCGATCCGCCTGCTTGTCGTCCAGGCCACGCACCAGCACCGCCAGCCGGCGGGGGGCGGCAAAGCTTTCCACTGCCCCGTGGTTGAGGCCGGCGTCGTCAAGTTGGCGGACAAAATCTTCTGTCAGTGCTGCACTCAGTGCGGGCAGCGCCTTGGGGGGCAGCTCTTCGGTGCCCAGTTCAATCAACAAATCCCGGGACATTATTTCTTCCCCTTTTTCTGTGCCTGCTTGCCCGCCTTCTCGTCCTGCTTTTTCAATTCCGTCTCCACTTCCTCGCGGATGGCAGCATCCGCCATGGGGAAGCCCAGCGAACGGCGCTTGTCGAAGTAGGCCTGGGCGACGGCCCGGGCCAGGGTGCGCACGCGCAGAATAAAGCGCTGGCGTTCGGTGACGGAGATGGCTTTGCGGGCATCCAGCAGGTTGAAGGTATGGGAGGCTTTCAGCACATATTCATAGGCGGGCAACGGCAGGCCGGCCTCGATCAGTTTGGTGGATTCGCCCTCGAACAGGTCGAACTGCTTGAACAGCTCGTCCACATTGGCGTGTTCGAAGTTGAACGTGGACATCTCGATTTCGTTCTGCAGGAACACATCGCCGTAGGTGACCTTGCCGAAGGGGCCGTCGGACCACACCAGGTCGTACACCGAGTCCACGTTCTGCAGGTACATGGCGAGCCGTTCCAGGCCGTAGGTGATCTCGCCGGTGACCGGGTAGCAGTCGATGCCGCCGACCTGCTGGAAGTAGGTGAACTGGGTCACCTCCATGCCGTCCAGCCAGATTTCCCAGCCCAGGCCCCAGGCGCCCAGGGTGGGCGATTCCCAGTTGTCTT
>CEUN01434670.1_pt1 | contig 15494 bp, 14 predicted proteins | sample 361501 | NCBI WGS metagenome assembly CEUN01 (sample SAMEA2622801, study PRJEB7988) | marine metagenome | biome: marine biome (ENVO:00000447); feature: marine epipelagic mixed layer (ENVO:xxxxxxxxx); material: "saline water (ENVO:00002010), including plankton (ENVO:xxxxxxxx)" | depth 120 m | reverse complement strand
GTGGTTGAGTGTGATGTTCTCCAACGCGACGGCGGCGTTGGGGTCGCCCGCCTGACCCATCTCAATGGCACGCCGGTCTCGGCGGTCGTACCAATGGAAAGTAAACGCTTCAATATCGAGATCCAGCTCATGCCAGTAATATTTGTAAGCGTCGTCGTCCCAGCCCTGGTACAGGTCCTCCCAGGATTTCATTTGATGCGATACGCCCAGGTACTTCTCGCCAACAGGGGCGGCAACAGGCTGATAACGCGCGTCGACCGATACACGCATTGAGTCCGAATGGTTGGGTAGCCCTTTGTGTACCGTCAAGCAATTGTGAAACAGCACATCTCCCGGCTGCATGGGGCTCCATCGCCAGTCGAGTCTGGTGAGATCCGCATCAATCTCCATTTGCCCGGCGCCGAGACAAGGACGCATGTCATAAGGGCCGTTCTGATGAGAGCCGGCCGCAACCGCGAGGCCGCCAGTGTCAGCGTCGATAGGTGTAAACGGGATCCAGGCCGCCCAGTTGTTGCGACTGCCCTCAAAATGTACAAAGTCCTGGTGCGGCGGCGTGGCGTACGCGTCCATCTGTGGAAACGCCATGCGCATCACGCAATGCGGAACGCACCAGGCCGGCTCACCGAGGAAGGCTTCGGCCGTGTCCAGCAGTTGCGTGTGCGCCTTCAACGCATGCAAAGCGCGGAAGGACAGCTGCCGGTAGAAGACGTCCATGAAGGCCGGCTGCGGTTCGACGCAGCGTTTGTCCAGGTTGGCGTGCGCGTGTGCCAACGGCACATCGGATTCGATCCACCCGGCGTCAGCCATGACCGCGCCCAGCTGCTCAGCAACCGCCAGCACGGTGTCCCGAGGCAGCCGGTTGCGAACAAGCACGTACCCGTCACGTGCTGCCAGCGCGCGCAACGCGGCATCATCTCCGATATGTCCAGATGCTTCGGTCATTGGCTGCATCAGGCTGGCCTCTAACTTCCTCATTCCCTAGTTCCAGTATGTCATCCAGCCGATCGCCACGCCGGTCGTCAATACCATCGTAGCGATCAGTGCCGGTCGCCACTGCAACTGATCCCGTATGGACGACGCTAAAGCCGTGCCCCAGGGACCCTGTACCGGCGCTCTGATGAAAATCAGAAATGCGGCGAACGATGGGATGGCGCCCAGCAGAAAGCCGACGCGGTAAGAGCCGGTGGTTGCCAACAGGAAACCGTAGATCGCGGGATAGATCATCATCGCCACGCTGGTGAATGACAGAACGCCACCGGTAACGGCGCCCACTTGTTCCTTGGGTGCGAGGCGCGCGATCTCTGCCAGCAATATGCCGTGCCAGCTGATCGCGGTCATGTTGTACAACACCGCTATCACTGTGACCTCGAATACGTTCCAGCTGGCGCTGATCTGCGTCAGTCCCAGGGCCGACAAGGCGCCAGTCAGTCCTATCAGACCCAGAATCAGTCGTGGCGAGATAACGCCGCCGCCCACGCCCCAGGCAATGCGCGCAAAGATCGCCGAGAAACTGGCGATGGCGTAAATGGAGCCTGATTGCGCTTCCGAATAGTTCAGACCATCGATGAGATAAAGAATGAAAAAACCGGCGAATAATGATTGCAGCCCGCCAAAGGCAAACGCCGCGAATGCGATGTCGCGGACCGGCGGATTGTCCAGCACCATGCGCATCGTTTGTGACAGGTCGCCGAAGGACAACTTGGTGTCAGGCTTTCGTTCAGCATCGAAGTAGTCACGAATGGGCTGTAACATCAGGGCAACGGCGACGACGATGACCGCTGTTACAAATGCTGCGCCATAGGTGCCGAGCCGGATGGTTGTGCCAACGGTTGCGCTATAGAGGACGGTCCCCAACAGGAACGGGATCATCAACCCGCCAATCAGGCTGCCAACCGGCACGCCGGTTTGCTTGACGGAAAACACGAGGGGTGCGAGCCGCGGCGGACACACGCGCGCCAGGATCTGCGAACTCGCCGGCGTCGATACGGCCGCCATTCCGAGCAGGACGGCGCTCACCGGAAACAGCCAGATGTAGCCAGTCGAAATCAGGAAAATGCTGGTGGCCATCAACAACAGCACCATCTGCGAAATACGGAGTGGGCCGTAGCGCAGGATCAGCCCGCCGCAGCCCATCGCGGCAAGGATCGCAAACGAGTTCTGAATAAACAGGTACAGACCCAACCAGCCGCGTGAGATGCCGAAGTCCTCTGCGATGCGGTCGGCGAGAATCGGCATTACCAGCTGGCATACATACGAAAACGCCTGCTGAATCAGCATCGCAAAGGTTGCGATGGTGAGAATTGGACGCCAGCCTAGTCGTGCTAGATCCATTGACTTGGGCGCGGCTTAGCGCACAACAATATTGACGGCGGCGCGCATGCCAGGCCAGACCGGGCGGCCAACATCGGGCATCGCAATATCCACTGCGATGCGCTGTGCCGTGATGTCCGCATCACGGTTTTGTGGTCCGCTCATCTGACCTGTAGTCACGCGACCGATGGCTTCAACCGTGCCGCTGAACTGTTCAAACGGATATGCATCCAGTTCGATCAACACGGTCTGCCCAACTGATACCAGTCGGATGTCGGACTCTGCGACCTGCGCTTCGATCCACAAGTCCGTTGGATCATGGAGCAGCAGCAGCGGCTCGCCGTCTTCCACATAAGTACCCGGGTTCACATAGACGCGATTCAACACACCTGTGAGTGGGCTCTTCACGTTCATGTCTTCCAGTTGTTTTTTTGCGAGCGTCAGCTTTACAGCCGTTTGCTCTACCTCGCGGTCGATCATCGCGATGCGCGACTGGTACACTGATTCGCGTTTGCGCTGACCGCGGAGTTCGGCGAGCTTCATGTCGCTCATCTTCATGTCCGACTCGAGCTTTCGCACTCGCTCGGTCATCTCCAGAAGTCGATCGTTCGCGTCATCGACGCGTTGCCGCGCGATAACGCTGCGAGACTCGAGCTTGGAGTTACGCTCAACATTCTTGCGCGCGATCACCATGCGGTTGTTGGCGGTTTCGAACGAGCGTGCCAACAGCGCCGTCGCCGCGCTTGCGGTTTCGATTCGGTCGTCCAGCTCCGACAGAAAAAACTCGAGCTCAGCGCGCACTTCTGTTTTGGCTGCCCGCTGCCGTGCCAGTTCTGCCTCCAGAGAAGCGATTTCGAGTTCCGCCTCGCGACTGTCCATTGTCGCCAGCAGCTGCCCGCGCTCGACCGGGTCGCCACGCCGCGCGAGCACCTTCGCGAGCGTGCCATTGACGCTACTGGACAAGACCGTGAAGTTTGCCTGTACCTGTGCGTTGGCCTCGTGCACATGGTGGTAGTAGAACAAGCCTTCGCGCACGCCGACCGCGATGAGAGCAACAACAACAAGAAGGCTTAAGAATCGTTTCACTAGTGGCGTTTGCGGGTTGTTTGCCAATTCCGTCCAGCGCGCTGGATGATGATGAGCATGGTGCTACGCGCTTGCCTTGGTGTCACGGGCCATGATGGTTTGCCTCCCATCGCGAGCGATTATGTCTGCACGCGCAACCCCGCTGCCTGAAGCCGCGGCATTACCTCATCAATCCACAACTGGCACTCTCCCAGATAGTCCAGCCAGGACAACAGCAGTCCATCCACACCCATCTCGGCGAGCCTGCCGACTTCCTCCACGATCTGGTCTGGCGTTCCTACCAACGGGTAACCGCCGTGGCCGGCGATGAAGTGGTACTTGAAGGCCTCCAGCACCTCGGGTGCCAGGCTGTTGGATTCGAGACCGAACAACTCGACCATGCGCGTAGCGGTATCCCAGTCGCCATGTTCGCGGACGTAGTCGTCCAGATAGTCGCGCGCTGCCTGTTCACTGTTGGCGCAGGCCACGTACGCGTGTATCCAGCATTGCGACTTGCGGCCTGAGGTGTGTGCCATTTGTTTGAGATGCTGGATTTGCGCGACATCACTTGCATGGTCCTGTTGTCGCAACATGACAAAATTCATATCGCAGTGTTTAGCGGAAAACGCCTGGCCGGTAGCAGAGCTACCAGCGTTCATGACCGGGACATTGGCCTGTACGGGTTTGGGTTGACTCCAGATTTTGCGGCCCTGAAAGAACTCGCCGTCAAAGTTGAACTCGTCTTCAGCATTCCAAAGCTTGCGCACAAAAGTGAGCCATTCGGCTGCGTACTCGTAGCGCCGTGCGTGGTCGTTCAGCTCAACGCCAAACATCTCAAACTCAGGGCGATTCCATCCGCACACCAGATTGAGTGCGAAGCGTCCGTCGGCGATGTGGTCGATAGTCGCGGCTTGTTTCGCCGCCGTCACGGGGTGTACCAGTGGGGCATGTACCGTTGCCAGCACACCGATCTGGTTTGTCTTTGCCGCGATACCCGCGGCCCAGGTAAAGCTCTCGAATGTTCGATGATTGAAGTTGCTGGCGCCGCCGTAACCTTTCCATCGCCCCACCGGTAACAGCGCCTCAAAGCCGGCTTCATCAGCCATCTGGGCGAGACGCACATTGTCCTGCCACGTCATGAGCCAGGCGCGCTCGTCCAACGTCACGGTGGAGCCGCGTGAACAGTTGAAAGCCATAACGCCCAGTTTCATACGGTGCGCATCGCGATTGAGAGGGTGTGTCATCAGAGGCGTCAAACTGGTGAACTGGCGTGCCGCTGATGATATCGATGCGCGCGCGAACGGGATACCTTGGGCCATGGCAGGTTAAAGTGCCCATAGACTTGGCTCCGCAACCTTTAGAGATGACCGATGCCATTCGACGCCGATGCCGCCGCCGCGACAATCCATAGCTGCTGGGAAGGCGGCTCGAAGCTCCATGTGTTGCCTGATAAACAGCAACCAGAGTCGCTGGCCGCTGGATACGCCGTGCAAGCCGCGATGGCGCGCGGGCGCCCCGTTGCGGGCTGGAAGATCGCCGCGACCAGCGCCGCGGGTCAGCAGCATATCGGTGTAAGTGCGCCCTTGGCGGGCCGTATTTTTGCCGACCGACTGGTGCGGGATGACTCGACCGTCAGCATGCGCAACAACGGCATGGCCGCCGCCGAGTGCGAATTTGTGTTCATGCTCGGCAAGTCGTTGCAGCCACGCGCGGTCCCTTATACGCGCGAAGAGGTCATGGATGCTGTTGCGAGCCTGCATCCCGGCCTCGAGTTGCCGGATTCGCGCTTCACCGATTTCTCGGCTGCCGGGGCGCCGTCGCTGGTAGCCGACAACGCCTGTGCACATTGGATGGTGCTTGGCGAGCCGACATCGGCATCGTGGCGCGACGCCGATCTGGCCGCTCACGCAACCCAGCTTCTGATCGACGACAAAACGGCAACCTCAGGCCACGGTCGCGATGCGTTGGGGGATCCACGCGACGCCTTGTGCTGGCTGGTAAATGCGCAGATGGATGCGGGAATCGTACTGGAGGCGGGGCAGTTCGTGACCACTGGCGTGACTGGTGCGCCTACGCCGGTGGCGGCTGGACAGAGGATTACCTCTGATTTGGGAACGTTCGGGCAGGTTACGGTCTCGTTGACCGCTTAACGGTCTCGGGCATGCGCCTCCCGTGGTTTTATGGCTGGACCGTTGTTGTCGCGGCCTTTTTTGCGCTCACACTCGCGTACAGCCTGCATTTCAGCTTCGGGCTTTTTGCTCCGCACCTGGAGTCTGCTCTTGCGGTTGATCGCGCGACCATTGCGGCACCGTTCTCCGTCTACATCGCCGTCTACAGTGTCATGAGTTATATAACGGGGCCCATGACAGACCGCATTGGACCGCGTTGGGTTGTAGCCACGGGCGGGATTCTGCTCGCGATAGCTTATGCATGGTTGAGTCGCGCCGAGACCTTGTGGGAGTTGTACCTGGCGCTTGCGCTGTTTGCGGGTTTGGGCATGAGCGCTGCTTTTATCCCGCTGAGTGCCACGGTTGTTAAATGGTTCGTACGGCGACGCGGCGTTGCGGTGGCCATTGCCGGGAGCGGCACCAGTGCGGCACATGTAGTAGGCCCCCTGGTGGTGGCAATATTGATCCCCTGGCTTGGCTGGCGCGATGGCATGCTGACCCTGGGGCTGTTGGCGGGTGGCTTTATCATGTTGTGCGCCAGCAGGTTGCTGCGCGACCCGGCGGTGTTGGGGTTACGGCCCGATGGCGATCCGGTATTCCTACAGCAAACAGTCGAGCAGTCGCCGGAAGAAGTATCTTGGACGCTCCGCGAGGCGCGCGCGACCGGCGCATTCTGGCTTATCCTCGCAGCGTTTTTTTGCACTTGGATCCCCATATTCTTCCCGGCTGCCCATTTGCCCGCGATGCTGTTGGACCAGGGTCAGACGATGGAGGCCGCCGCGAGCATGATTGGCGTCATGGGCATTGGCGCTTTGTTTGGCCGCTGGGTGATCGGCTGGATGGCTGATCGCTTTGGTGGACGCGTGAGTTTATGCGTGTGTTTTGGCATGCATGTGGTCGGCTACGCGATGTTTATCGCGGTTGATTCGTTCTACGCGCAGCAGGGAGCCAGTTTTGCCCTGGGCCTGGGCGTTGGATCATCCGTCACCATGTTCCCGGTGATCATTGGCATGACGTTTGGGCGCACACATGTCGGGGCAATATCCGGTTTTATCTTCAGTATCTCAGGCACTGCCGCTGCGGTAGGCCCTTACGCGGCCGGGCTGTTGCATGCGGCTTATGGGAGTTACATTAATGCATTTGCCGTGAGTGCCATACTCAACGTTTTTGCGTTGGCCTTCGTAGCGTTTCTCAAGCGGCCCGCGCGGCCGAGTACAATGCCGGTCAACCAACCGTAATCAATAACGAGCGGCACGTGCAATTTCACCTGAATGGTTTTAGGGCAGGGGATCCACTGCAACACGCTCCCGCAACCGCCCTGCACGAGGCGGCACGAGATTGTGTTGACGTACTGATCGTCGGCTGTGGGCCAGCCGGTCTCACGTTGGCCGCTCAGCTGAGCGCATTCCCCCACATCAACACGCGCATAGTCGAACAAAAGGAAGGGCCAATCGCGTTGGGGCAGGCGGACGGGATCGCCTGTCGCACGATGGAGATGTTCGAAGCGTTTGGCTTTGCTGAACGTATTGCCAAGGAGGCGTGCTGGATCAACGAGACGACATTCTGGAAACCAGACGAACACAATCCCGCGCACATTACTCGTGGAGGACGTGTGCAGGACGTCGAAGACGGCCTTTCCGAGTTCCCGCACGTGGTCATCAACCAGGCGCGCGTACACGACTATTACCTCGAGAAGATGCACCGCTCGCCCAGGCGTCTCGCGCCTGATTATGGTCTGCGTTTCCTCGACCTCAACATCGACGAGAGCCGTCCTTATCCGGTTGAGGTTCGACTTGCGCACGGTGACGCTGACAGCCGCGTAGAAACCATCAACGCTCGTTATGTGGTGGGCTGTGATGGTGCGCGCAGCGCAGTTCGACGGTCCGTCAACCTCAAGCTCGAAGGGGAATCCGCGAACCAGGCATGGGGCGTCATGGACGTTCTGGCTGTGACCAGTTTTCCGGACGTGCGCTACAAGGTGGTTGTGCGATCCGCGTCCGAAGGTAATGCGCTGATTATCCCGCGTGAAGGTGGTTATCTGTTTCGGCTTTATCTGGAACTCGACCAACTGGCACCGGACGAGCGGATAGCCAACAAGCAGGTTGAGGCAAGCGATCTGATCGCCGCAGCACAGCGGATCTTCAGTCCGTATACGTTCGACGTGAAAGAAGTCGCGTGGTGGTCGGTGTATGAAATTGGGCAGCGCCTTTGTCGCAAGTTTGATGATGTGCCCGAAGATGAGGTCGCAACACGCGCGCCACGCGTGTTCATTTGTGGTGATGCGTGCCATACGCACAGCCCCAAAGCAGGGCAGGGTATGAACGTGTCGATGGGAGATGCGTTCAATCTCGGCTGGAAACTGGCCGCCGTGTTGTCCGGTCGTGCTGAGCCGCGGCTGCTGCACACATATTCGGCTGAGCGTCAGGCGATTGCGGCAGACTTGATTGAGTTTGACAGGCATTGGGCAAAACGCTTCAGCGAACGACCCAAAACCGACAGCGCTTCCGATGGGGATGCGATGGCCGCGGCCGAGTTTCAACGCTACTTCACACAGCACGGGCGCTTTACGGCCGGGACTGCATTTCGTTACGCGCATTCAAGCGTGGTCGGAGACGACAAATATCAGCATCTGGCGACGGGCTTTGAGATCGGCACGCGCTTTCATTCGGCGCCCGTAGTGCGTCTCTGTGATGCCAAGCCCGTGCACCTTGGGCATAAGGTCAAGGCCGACGGTCGTTGGCGCATGTTTGTGTTTGCAGATCAGCAAGACCCAACTGATGCCAACGCGCGAGTCAACGCGTTATGTGAATTCTTGCGCCACGAAAAGGCGTCGCCGATCAGCGCGCACACGCCGCCTGACGCCGATATCGACTCTGTGATCGAGGTCTGCGCGGTGTTCCAGCAGTCGCATCAGGACATTGCTCTGGAGCGCACGCACGCGCTGTTAAAACCTGCAAAAGGGCGGTACGGTTTGCACGATATGGAAAAAATGTTCTGCGTAGACCACCGCGGCGGCAACGACATTTTTCTGATGCGTGGGATCGACAAGGCAGCTGGTTGTATCGTGGTGGTACGGCCCGACCAGTACATCGCGCACGTACTTCCACTGGATTCATACGGAGAACTCTCGGCATTCTTCCAAAGAATCTTTACGATGGCGCAGGGATGACAACAAGACCTCAGCGCACGCGGCGTTATCAACACCCGTTTTTCGATAGCGCACGATGGAATGGCTTTGCGCCGCGCGCAGGCGACATGGTCGTATGCACATCGTACAAGTCCGGTACTACCTGGACGCAGATGATCTGCGCATTGCTTGTGCATCAGACACCGAGCCTGCCCAAGTCCATGTCCGTGATGTCACCTTGGTTGGACGCGCACTTCTCAGACGTTGAGACCATTCACGCCGAACTGGAATCACAGAGACATACACGCATCATCAAGACTCATACGCCGCTGGACGGGTTACCGTTTCATGACGATGTGCACTACATATTCTGCGGTCGCGAACCTCGCGATGTGTTCATGTCCGCGCAAAACCACATTGCAAACGCTGATCGCGAGAAGATTGCTAAATTGCTCGCGGCCCAGGGAGTTGAGATCAAGCGAGGCGAATTGCCAGAAGACCTGAACGAGCGGTTTGCGCTGTGGATGACACGTGGAGCCATTCCCTGGGAGCATGACGGCATACCATTCTGGTCACACTTTGCGCACGCCGAGTCCTATTGGACACATCGGGAGCTGCCGAATATTCACTTTCTGCATTACACCGATCTGAAAGCCGATCTTGAAGGTGAAATGCGTCGTCTGGCTAGCGCGTTGGGGATTAGCGTAGCTGAAGAAATATGGCCGTCCCTGGTGCAGGCGGCGACGTTTGATGACATGAAGAAAAATGCGGACATGACCGCGCCAGACGCACACTCAGGCATCTGGAAATCGAACGAACAATTTTTTAACAAGGGCACCAACGCCCAATGGCACGGCCAACTGCATGAAGAGAGCCTCGCCTTATACGAGAGCCGGTCGCGCGAACTCTACGATGCGACGATGCTGGCGTGGCTGGAGGAAGGTAGCCAGGTGATGGGCAGGCCTGAAGACCTGTAGTGGACGGTGCCTGGCACCGCAGCGCCTTGAGGCGCAGAACCCCGGCGGTCGGGCCCCAAGATACAAGGGAGCGATGGATTGGCTGCAATATCAGGGCAGCCAAATTTCCGCGCTCACTGAGGTCTTGGTTTGCCTCCTAAGACTGAACTTTCTCAGCGATACTCAGAATACGATTCATCTCGCGTAACACGGGCTTCTCGATAAGCTTGCCGTCCACAACGACTAGCCCCGTGTCCGCTTCCGCAAACGCGTTGATGATTTTCCGCGCGTGTGCAATCTGCGCCTCGTTGGGTGTAAACACTTCGTTTAGCGCAGCGATCTGTTTTGGATGGATGGAGCCTTTGCCGCTGAAGCCGAGATCGCGTGCCAGCGTTGCTTCCTCAATCATGCCGTCCATGTCTTCCAGGTCCAGGTAAGGCACATCGATGGCATCGATGCCAGCGCTCGCGGCTGCGTGTACGACACGAGAACGGGCATACAACAGCGGTTCCCATGCGTTTTTGCAGCGCAGTTCGGCGGCCATGTCTACGCCGCCAAAAAACAACGCGTCAATACGTGGGCTGGCGTGCGCGATATCGTAAGCAGCTTCCAGTGCCGCGTTCGTTTCGATGATGATGTGCAACCGCGTTGCGTGCCCGCGTTCGGTCAACACATCGTCCAGCCACACGACCTCATCAGGCGTCATGACCTTCGGCAGCATGACCGCCGGCGGCGGTGTGTCGGTGTCCAGTACAGCCTGTACGTCAGCCAGCCCGAACGCCGTACGCAGACAGTTAATGCGTACGATACGTTCGACGCCGTCATCCGCCTGCGGCGTTGCGAACAAGCCGATACCGCTGGTGCGCGCCTCCTCCTTGTCCTTGGGTGCGATGCCGTCTTCGAGCTCAACGCAAACGATGTCTGTGCCCGAGGCCAGGGCTTTGGGAAACATGTCCGGGCGTAAGCCAGGGGAGAAGATAAAGCTGCGTCGAGGTTGGACGCTCGTAGACGCTGAGGTCATGAATAGTGGCTCCTGGCAGGACAAACGGGACGCAGTTTACTGAATACGGAGCACCTAACGCTATCGCGGGTAAAAGAGCCTATTTGCCGTCCATTGTTTACGGCTGTTCAACCCAGCCAATCCCCGCTTTCCTCGACGACGATGAGGGTCGGCTCGCTGGCGGCCAGTGCGCTGGTAAACGCGTCGGCAAACTCGGCCATGGACCCAGGCCGTACTCCGTTGCACTAACACGCCGCGGCCAGCCCGACAAAATCCGGATTGAGACCTTCCACACCAACACGACGGATGTCGCGCGCGTCCATGTCGTCCTGAATCTGTTTGAGCCCGCCGTTCTCCCAAAGCACGATCGGTAGGTTGAGTTTCAGTTCGGCGGCGGTCATCAGCTCAGGCATCGTGAACATAAATCCACCGTCACCGACCATGACCGCCAGTGGTTGCCGCGGCCGCGCGAGCCTGGCGCCGATGGCATTGGGTAGTGCGTTGCCAAGCGCACAATAACCTGCCGGATAAAACCACTGTCTCGGCTGCTGCACATGCATCGCGAAAGCACCCGTATACACCAGTTGGCAGGCGTCGACCGCCCAGATAGTGTCACTTGGCGCGATCCTCTGCAGTTCTGCCAGCAGGCGGGTGTGTTTTTCTTCTGAAGAAGAGAGATGAGCACGAATGTCCGTGTGCAGCTTCGTTGCAACCTGTTCGGTACGTGGGCGATGATTCGCCTGATGATTGTCGAGCGCCTCGACGAGCAGTGTGGCTGTCGCTTTGGCGTCGGCGACAATGCCGACCGATGGCGGATAAAAGTCGCTGATCTTCTGTGGGTCGATGTCCACCCGAATGAGCTCGCCGCGCAGCTCCAGTCGGTCTACAAAACTATCCGTCTCGGACAATTCGGTGCCGATAGCGAGAATCACATCCGCCTTCGCGAGTTCTGCCTGTACCTCGGGACGCCCTTTTGAACCCGCAACAGCTAGCGGGTGGGTGTCGGGCACAATGCATTTTCCGGCCGTGGATGAAACCACCAGCGCGCCTGTTTTCTCCGCGAGTAACGTCAGCGCGGCGGAGGCGTCTGCCGCTCCGCCGCCGATGAGCAGCAAAGGCGCCGAGGCGCCACGTAAAAGGCTTGTGGCAGCTTGGATCTGGGTTGCCCGTGGATACGGCCGCGAAGGCAAGACCACCGGTTGCCATTCCTCCTTGACCAACTCGGCTTGCACGTCCACTGGCACGGAAATGTGAACGGGTCGTGGCCGCCCACTCGCAAATAACGTGAATGCCTGAGCCAGATACTCAGGGACGTCAGCAGCCCGTCTCGCGGTCACCGAGAGGGCAGTCAGGGGCGCGGTGACCTTCTTTTGTTCCGTGACTTCGTGGAGTACGCCCCAACCCTTTCCAATGCTCTCGCTGGCGGGTTCCGCCGACAGCAATAACATCGGCAGACTGTCCGCGTACGCCTGTCCGAGCGCTGTTGTTGCATTGGTGACGCCGGGTCCCGAAATGACCAGCGCGACACCGGGCTGACCGGTAGCGCGTGCCCATCCCTCGGCCATGAATCCGGCATCTTGTTCGTTCCGCGCCTGGATGTGGCGGACGTCGCCGTTGCTCAGCCCCCGGTAGAAATCGAGTGTGTGCACACCCGGTATGCCAAATACCGTGGTCACGCCGTATCGACGCAACAGCCGGATAGTTGCTACTCCGCAAGTGACGGCTGACATGGTCTGTCTGCTCCCAGGATCCAGGTTCGTTTTTGAGGGCCCCATGGTGGTCCTGGTGCGGGGTTGATGCAACACACAAAGGCATGGCCACGGGGACCTTATGCACCCCAATAGCTGCAGAATATCGCGAATGAAATGAATCTAAACGTTTAACAACATATTGTGAAGATTTCATTATAAGAATAACGAAACAGTATAAATAACAATATGTAAAGACGGAGTCACAAAAATTGGAGACTAATCATTCGGTTGTTTGGGAGCGTGCTAGTTGAAAAAGTAAGCACTTACTTCAAATATATGGTTAGGCGGCTCAAGAAACCCCGCGTAAGATGCCAATTTGGACTGACTCCAGAACCGTGACAAAAAGGTAGTAGTGCATGGCAAACACGCCCGATCTGGCGTTGCGCGTCCTCGGCGTGGGTAACGCCGCGGCGGTCGAATTGGGCAACGCATCAGCCTTGTTCGAGGTTGCTGGCGTCCCAAGCCTGGCGATCGATTGCGGCTTCACCACCATGCGCCGTTTGCGTGAGTTCCATCCTGGGAGCGTCCCGCCGGCCATGTTCCTGACTCACTGCCACGCTGACCACATCGGTGGACTGGAAGGGCTGTTCTATGACCTTGAAACGCAGCTGCGGCTGTTCGTGCCGGTGTCGCTGATGGAGACTTTGCATGCGCGCGTTGCGGCTTACCCGGGTGGCCCATTAGCGGAGGGTGGGGAGAACTTCTGGGACCGGTTTCACCTTGTGCCGGTCAGTGATGCGTTCTGGTGGCAACAGCGGTCTTTCGAAGTTTTCATGGTTGATCATGGCCCACCTGGTAACGCTTATGGGCTGCGTCTACCGAGCGCGTTTGTGTGGACCGGGGACACACGGCCGATCGCCGCAACGCTTCGACAAAGAGCTGACTGCGATGAACTGGTTTTCCATGATTGTGCGCTCAAGGGTAATGCCGCCCACAGTGGCGTGGACGAACTGGTTGCCGCCTACCCCAGGCAGCTGTTGGACCGCATGGTCGCCTACCATTACGAATCCGCGGACGTGGTCGACCAGATTCGCGCGCGCGGCATACGTATCGCAGCTCCTGGCGAGCTATTCCCACTCGCTCGATGACGACGGTTAACCCATGATGAGTCGCATCACCTCGGGAACAAATCAGTCAGGCGCTGCACTGACCCTGCAAACGTCAGCGCCTTAAAAACCAGAGACTCCATATGAACAGACTGGTCGCGCCATTACTCCTGCTTTCATCGGTGATGACAATGAGCGCCGCGCCTGCAATGGCTGCACCGCTCAAGCTGGTAGACGCTCATATCCACTACAGCCATGACGCCTGGACCAACCTGCCGCCCGAGAAAGCGGTCGCGGTACTGCGCTACGCTGGGCTATTGCACGCGTTTGTGTCGTCGTCCAGTGACGAGGGGACGCAGAAGCTGTATGCGCAGGCGCCTGATTTTATTGTCCCGGTTCTACGCCCCTACCGGGCCCGCGCCGAGACGTCCACATGGATGCACGATGAGTCGGTCGTTGGCATGTTGACGGAGTTGCTCGATAAGCATCGTTACGCAGGTATCGGTGAATTCCACGCGTTTGGCGACGATATGAATCTGCCGGTGCTACAAGCCGTGATTCGCCTGGCTAAATAGCACAACATTTTCCTGCACGCGCACTCTGATGCGGACGCGTTCGAACGCATCTTCGAGGCGAACCCGGACGCTATCGTGTTGTGGGTGCACTCCGGTTTTGACGGTCCGGACGAGGTGCGTGACATGTTGGCCAGATACGACAACCTCTGGGCCGATCTCGCGTTTCGATTTGAGCACTACACACTTGAACAGGTGAATCCAGCATGGAAAGCTCTGTTCGAAGAATTCCCGGCCCGTTTCATGCTGGGTACGAATACCTACACACCGGAGCGTTGGTACCACGTCGAAGATCATGCGTCAGAAAGCCGCAGGTGGTTATCCAGTCTCCCGGAGGCTCTGGCCAGGCGTATCGGGCAGACCAACGCTCTGGACCTGCTGCGCAAGACCAGCTTCAAGACCGCAGGGACCTGAGTTAATGCCGCGTCGCTTGCCCTGGTGCGCGTTCGCGGGCGCGGTGCTGGCCTGTGTGGTGTCGGCTTGTGTCCACGCCGCTTGTGGTGATGAGACCGGCGATGCGTCTCGGTTCCATCGCGTCCAAACGGAGAATATGCAGATCTCGTTTGTGTTCTCGCCAGTACAACCGCCGCTTGGACAGATGGTTTCAATCGCGGCAATCGTATGTGAACTGGACGGCACGCCCATCTCCGGGGAACTCGCTGTTGATGCGGTGATGCCAGCACACGGGCACGGCATGAACTATACGCCCAAGCCTGTGGCGCTCGGGGCCGCACCGGTCTCAGTCAGGGGGCTGCTGTTTCATATGCCAGGTGTCTGGCGCCTGCTGTTCTCCGTGCGCGAATCCGGGCAGCCAAGGCGGGCGTCATTCGAATTCAACCTGACGCCCTGAGCCCCGACGTGCGGTTCATTCTGGTCGTCTTGATGCTGCTGTCCATCCCGGGCGTGTCTGCCTCTGAGTTATCTCAACAGGACCTGGCGGTCGTTAAGAGTTTTGGCCAGTGGCCGCCACGTCCCGCGATAGACCGCAGCAATGCCGCGTCGGGCAAACAATCTGCCACCGCGTTTGGAAAAGCGTTGTTTGCCGATCCACGTCTGTCGGGTGATGGCAGCATGTCCTGCGCCACTTGCCATGACCCTGAACGGTGGTTTCAGGACGGCCGCGCGGTTGCAGTTGGACGCAAGACTCTCACGCGCAACACACAAGCGTTAGTTGATATTGGCTGGTCGCGTTGGTTCGGTTGGGGTGGAGCCCACGACAACCTGTGGTCGCCAAGCTTACGCGCGATCACCAACCCGGATGAGATGGTCGGCTCGGTCGAGTCCATTGCACATCTCATCCGGACGGATGCCCGCTATCGTTGCGGCGTGCAGCAGAATTTTGCATTGGATGCGACCGCGGCGGATGACGAAGCGCTGTTTGTTGCGATTGGCAAAGCGATCGCTGCTTACCTGGAGACGTTGATCAGTGGCCCCAGCGCGTTTGATGCGTTTCGCGCGGCGCTGCTGGATGGCGATGTGACAAAGGCGAGCACTTACCC
>CEUN01072529.1_pt1 | contig 15494 bp, 11 predicted proteins | sample 361501 | NCBI WGS metagenome assembly CEUN01 (sample SAMEA2622801, study PRJEB7988) | marine metagenome | biome: marine biome (ENVO:00000447); feature: marine epipelagic mixed layer (ENVO:xxxxxxxxx); material: "saline water (ENVO:00002010), including plankton (ENVO:xxxxxxxx)" | depth 120 m | reverse complement strand
ACTAGTGGCCCGCGCCAAACGCACTGATTTGGTGATTGAGACTACGATTATGATGCTTACTCTGCCGCCATGCTCCGCATCGGTCTTATCTCCGCAGCAACCTACCAATACATGGACCAGCCCATCCGGCATGGTTCGAACCACGGAACGGCCTTCGCCTCCACTTTCAACGGATACAACGATGATGTGGTGAAGGCACACAAATGGACTTTTATCCGATCGAGAAAGAATCTGCCCGGCGCAAAGGTTGTAAAGGTCTGGGACAAGCACCGGATCTGGGCGCAGCGGCTCGCGAAGGCCTGTGATATTCCGGTGGTGGCCGACACGCCCGAAGACTGCGCAACGGATGTAGATCTGGTGATCATCATTGATGACGGTAGTGGCGCACAATCGAAGTATGCCGCCTATCCACTGAAGAAGGGCATCCCGACGTTCTGCGACAAGCCGCTGGCGATGACGGCAAAGAAAGCCAAAGCCATCGCGGATATTTCCAAACAGACTGGCACGCCGTTTATGTCTGCCAGTTCGCTTCGATTTGTGCCGGACATCATCAAGCTGCGCGATGAGTTGTCGAAGATCGGTCCGGTTCATCTCAGCCAGGTCATTTGCGGCAACGAACTGGTTTACTACGGCATCCACGCGCTTTCGATGGCCTATGCCGTTCAGGGACGCGGGGCGATCTCAGCTGTGAATGTCGGCCAGCCCGGACTGAACATTGTGCGAATTCGATTTGAGGACCACCGCGATGTCGTGCTGATGGTCGGCGAGCGCGACTGGATGCGCGGAGGTTACCAGATCAGTGTGTTCGGCAAGAAAGGCTGGCAGACGGTCAAACCGAACCTGCAAGATCTCTATTGGTATCTGCTCAAGGCCTTCCTCGACTACGTCAAGACCGGCAAGGCAAGTGTGCCGATCGATGAGGAAGTCGAACTCATTGCGGCATTGGAAGCGGGCAAACGATCCTTGACCGAGCAACGTGAGGTGACGATTGCGGAAGTGCTGAAGTAGCTGCGGCAGCTTCCGATTCGCTGCGCATCGACGATGGGCCAACTCATTCTTTTTGCCGACGGCAGCGTGAATCCCCAACTTCGTGTCGGTGTGGGCGTGTACTTCATTGCGTCTCAGGCGCTGGTCGAATCCGAACCGGACCGAATCGCGCCGGAGGTGGTTGCTGACGGTGCACGATCCAAGGTATTCGAATCCACGTCATCCACGCGCTTGGAAATCCAGACCTTGAACTGGGCGCTGGGCGACTTGGAGGATCGGGTATCCGAGCTCAGCATTTACACGGATTCCCAGTGTGCGGTTGGACTTCCCGAGCGCCGCGAACGATTGGCAAAGAACGAGTTCAAATCCGAGAAAGGCCGGGAACTCAATAACGCTGACGTCTATCGAGAATTCTTCTCCTGCCTCGATCAACGAGACGCAAGCTTGATCAAGATCGAGGGGCATTCGGACTTTCGCTACCAGAACAGTGTCCAACGCATCTTTCACTACGTGGACCGCGAGGCTCGGCGACTGTTGAAGAAGCAATTGCGCGAAACGGGTGTGTAGAACAGTTGGCTTGGTCCCCATCTCCCATCTTCGATCTTCCCACTCCTATCCCCCATTCCGAACGCACCTTGACCTTTCATGGTCAAAGCCGGAAATTTGCCGCGCTTTCCGGGCAATACCTTTGATTTGAATACGGCCGTCCAACAAAAACAGACCCCGTTCCTCGATAAGCGACTGATCATCGGTCTCTTGCTGACGATTGGCGTGGCGATGAGTTTCTGGATGGGTTCGCGTTATCCGGATCTCCGCGAGAAGTCCGCCATCGGCGCGGAACGCGACCTGCAAGGCATCGCGTTTGATGTCGTGCTGGAGGTGAAACCCGAGCATCCGACCTGGAAGAAAATCATCTTCACCACGGTCAACTGGATGGAGACAAACAAGAAGGGCATGGCCTTCGGGCTCGTGTTTGCCGCGTGTCTGCTGACGATTCTCAGTTTCATCGAGAACAGTTCGTTCACCGGCTTGATGGCGAACACGTTCAAGGGATTCCTCATCGGCGCACCATTGGGCCTTTGCGTGAATTGCGCGGCACCGGTGGCGTTCGGACTTCAGAAAGGCGGCTCCAAACCGGAGACGGCATTGGGGGCGATGCTCAGTTCCCCGAGCATGAACGTGATCGTGATCGGCATGATGTTCTCACTGCTGCCCTGGTACGTCGCGGCTCTGAAACTGGTTGCGTCGTTGATCCTCATCTTCGCGTTTGTTCCTTTGCTCGTAAAACTTGCGCCGCCGGAATGGATCACGCAGAAGACGTCTGAGGCGGAAGCCTGCCCGATCGACGCGGTCTGTGATCTCAGCGCGAGCCAGGGTTGGGGAGGCGACTTGAAGTGGGTGTTTAACACCTTCTCTAAAAACCTGTGGAAGGTGGGCAAACAAGTCGTTCCCCTGATGCTGCTTGCCGGCTTTCTTGGAAGCCTCCTCATCACCTTGCTTCCTTTTGAACTGACCAAGTCCATCGCCGAAGCGGGAGACAAGTATCCCTTTCTGCCGGTGGTCCTCTGCCTGGCTTTGGTGGGGGTGTTCCTGCCCGTGCCCATGGCTTTTGACGTGGTCATGGTCGTGATCCTGATGGGCCTCGGCATCCCCATTGGTTTCATCGCCGTGTTGTTGATCACGCTCGGAAGCTACAGTTTCTATTCCTACATCATCGTGGCGAGGGCTTTCTCTCATCAAGCCGCGCTGACCGTGACTGTTGTGGTCGTGTTGATCGCCGTGGGCGCCGGATACGCTGCACCGCACCTCAAACAGGTGGACGAGAATCACTTCAAGGATGTGATGAACAAATACTTTCTTGAGTCAGACCCGCTGGATCGGGACCTGCCGACCGTGCCTGCAGCAACGCCCTGGGCGAAGATCTCGGCTGAATTGGGCAAGGCACCGATCCAACTCATGGCGTTCACGCAGTTCACCAATCAGCATCCAGGTGAAGCGCAAATCGCGATTCAGTCCTTCGATCTCGACAAACAAACACCGGGCGAAGGCAAGTTGTTCAAGCGCCGTCGCGGAGAGGACATCGGATTTGATATTCCGACTTACTTCGCGTTTCAGAAACTGATCATCTACCCACAGATCTTCACGCGCGGTCTCGCTGCCGGCGACGTTCATGGGGACAACTATCCGGATCTGTTGGTTTGCGGCGATCCGAACATCGGTGGGCTTTATCTCTTCGCCAACATTCGAGGCGAGCGTTTCGTCCGGCAGGAGCTCGATCTCGGGAGGTTTAACAACTATGGAATCTTCTCTGGTGCCTTGGTGGATCTGAACAACGATGGCTGGCTCGACGTTGTCTTCACCACTTTGGACAACGGTAATCACTACATCCTGAATCGCCAGGGGCAGTTCCTCGACCAGCCTCGCATGCTCTCCCACAAGTCCGGCACAAGCGCGATATCGATGGGCTTCGCGGACTTCGATGAAAACGGATTGCTGGACGCGTTCGTGTGTCATTACACGATTGGTCACGTTGGTGAGATTCATCCCATCTCGCATGAAGTGAGCCGAAACCAGATCCTCTTCAATCGCGGACGGATGTTCGAACCGGTCGATATGCCGAGCATCCCCGGTGAAACACATGGCGTGCTGGTGACCGACTTGAACGATGATGGACGGAACGACTTCATCTGTTACAACGACTGGACCATTCCGGACATGTATTACCTGGGCAAGGCGGACGGCAGCTTCCAACGCCTGGGAGAGTCTGACCGGGTGATTCCAGAGACCGGTGAGGAGACGATGAGCATCTGTTCCGCAGACATCGACAACGATCTCGTGCCCGAACTCTACGTCACGCAGGTGTCAGGACATGAGGATGAGGAGGAAGGTTGGGACATTCAGATTCCGCTCTCAGAGTTGCAGAATCATGCCGAGTCCGATGAAGAGCGGGAGTTGATGCGCAGATACGAGCAGAAGCTGAAGATCTTCAGCAGCGACAACCACATGATGTTTGTGCGCTTCGTTCCGGAAGAACTTCGGCAGGACTGGATCGCGTATCGCATGGTCCGGCGTGTTGCCCGCACCATGGACCCGAACTACCGCGTGCTGGTTCCCCAGCATCGGAAGGACGTGCACATGTTCATCAATCGAATCGGTTCTCCGTATCAGCCGATGGCCGAGGTGAAGGACTCAGACATCCCGGGCGAAATCCCGCAGAATCGCAAGAACGTGAACATCTTCCTCAAACGCGTCGGTGACGAATTCCGCTACGAAGAGCGTGCGGCTGATTTCAAACTCCAGAATGCCGGTTGGACCTGGAACGTGGACTTCGCGGACGTGAACAACGATGAGTTTCAGGATGTCTATGTGGCCACTGGTTTCTTTCAGTTCCACAAACGGGACAACAACGTCTTCTTCATGAACCGGGGCGGAAAGAGGTTTGACCAAGTCACCGAGGAAAGCGGCCTAACCGATTACCTCTCCACCAGCGCATTCAGCCACGTGGACTTTGATCGCGATGGCGATGTGGACATCATGAGCCTCCCGGTGACCATGGCCAGTGTTCGTCTGTTTGAGAACCAGGGGACGAAAGGAAACTCCATCACCATCCAACTGCGCGACTTCGTGATGAACCGATTCGCGATCGGCGCAAAGATCATCATTCGCTACGGCGATGGGAAGAACCAGATGCGCGAGATCAAGGCCAGCGGTGGCTTCGTCTCATTCAATCCGTTGGAAGCCCACTTCGGACTTGGAGAGAATGAGGAAGTGAAGGAGATCGAGATCCGCTGGCCCGGAAGGGCCACAACCAAGCTCAGCGGTCCTTTCCCTGCCAATCGTGTTTACCGGGTCCACCGAACGGGCGCACGCTAGTCGGATCAACCATTCGCGCTGCCCGGCGCGTTGCCGAACACGGACGTCAGTTTCTTCACCTTCGTGATCACGAGTTGCCCGGAACGATCGGAGCACGTTCCGCTCAAGGTGATTGGCGTGCCGCAATGGTAGGCGAGGTTGAAATCGTGGAAGTCGCGGAAGTTCACCTCGATGCGGACAGACGGTTTGTTCTTCACGTCGAGGTAGAAGACCTTGGCTTCGTCGAGGTTTTCGGAAAGGCGGAGTCGGCCTTGAACGGTGACTGTATCACCCGTGCGCTTGACCCAGCTCTCGAAGGGACGTTCGCGATAGGGTTCGAAATAGGATCCGTCCAAGCCAGGCAAAGGACTGCTGGAGCTGGCGAACGACTCCGCGGGAATGCCAAACTTCTGCAATAAGGCGAGGTGAAGCCGGCCCAGTTCCTGGTTTTCCTTGTAGCGCAAATAGCGACCGGTTTTGATCAGTCCACCGCCTTGCCCTGCCAGAATCGCCGGGATGCGAGTGGCGGTATGGTTATCACTATGCCCCATGCCCGAGCCGAAGAAGATGATGCAGTGATCAAGCAAGCGACCGTGCTGATCGCGATAGGACTTCAGACGATTCAGCAGGTAATCGAACTTCGCCATGTGCCAGAGACTGATCTTTAGAAGGCCATCGATGTTCGATCGGCTGAAGTTTCGGAAGAAGTGCGAAAGATAGTGGTGCTGCTCCTTCACTCCGAGGAAGTCGAAAATCATCCGGCTGTTGCTGTTGCCCAGCATGTAGGTGATGCAACGCGTGGAATCGGTCCATAGTGCCAAGGCGATCAGATCGAGCATGGCCGTGACCTGTTGGTCGAGATTCGAGGTTTCGCCCGGCCGTTTCAGTTTGCTGAAGTCCAACTTGCCGTTCGGCGCACCTTGGAGTTGTTCGATTCGGCGTTCCGTCTCGCGCACAACCGTCAGGTATTCGTCGAGCACCTGCCGATCTTCGTGGCCGGCCTTGCGCTGCAGGGACTTCGCATCACCGCTGACACGATCGAGCAGGCTGCTCATCTCGCGGCGCTTGCGGGCATTGCTCAGAGGATTCCGAAACAGACGATCGAAAACCAGTTGGGGATCTGATTCGCGCGGAATGGGATCGCCATTCTTGTCATACGAAATGTAGCTGCAACCGATCTGATTCGGGAACAGACCTTCCGTCGTCAGTTCGAGCGAGCGGTGCGGAGTATCGCGACCAATGTGATCAGCGATGACCTGGTCGACCGAAGCCGATTCCCGATTCTGGTGATGCCCGGAAAGGAACCGGCGTGTGGAATCCTTGTGCGCGGAAAAACCAAAGTCGCCCATGTTGTCGAGGATGAGCAGATCCTTCTTGTGATGCGCAAAGGGCTTCATCAGGGGAGACATCCGGAAATCGTGTTCCGCTCCGCCGTTGATGTTCCACGACGGCGGGTGCACTCCGTTCGGCTTGAAGAGTGTCATGAACCGCAGCGGAGGCTGCCCGCTGTTCACGGTCTTGGCCGAAGCTTCCATCAGGTTTAGATACGGCAACGGCAACAGTGCGCCTGCCGCGCCTCTGAGAAAACTTCTGCGATCGATTTTCCAGCTCATGGTTTCTTCCCTTTTACCACAGTCTTTCGAAACGGCAAACTGTCGACGATCTCGTAGATCAAATCCCGCCAGGTCCCGTTTTCCTCATTCAGCTTGCGCGCGATCGAGCGAACTGTCGGTCGATCGTAGATCTCCAGCTTCCGGCAGAGCGCATAGGACAGCATGCGCTCAACAATGTTCTCAATGATTGCAGCGCGTTGTGTGGTGAGGAGCAGTTGCTTCAGTTCCGCAAAATCTTTGAAGGTTTCGCCCCTCGGAAGGCGGCCGGTAGTGTCGATGGTTCCCGATTCGTAATCCGCATCGCCCTTCTTGCGTTTCTGTTTCTTGGAAACATCCGTCGCACTTCGATAGGCACCGGTGTCGTCGTATCGCTGCAGAGCAAAGCCCAGTGGATCGATCTTGCTGTGACAGACTGCACAGGTCGGATCCGCACGATGCTGTTCGAAGCGCTCACGGAACGAGAGTTTCTCACCCGGCCGATTCGGCTTCACTGTGCCGACATCCGGAGGCGGATCGGGAAGATGAACTCCGAGAATGCGTTCGAGCATCCAGGTCCCTCGTTGGATCGGACCGCGATTCATCGCGAGAATACCGGGCATTGTCAGCAAGCCTCCGCGTTCTGCTGTGTTCTCCAATTCGATCTTCGTGTGCGGGACGATCTCAAGCTCGATCCCTTTTTGCTTTCGGTAAGCGGTGATCTTTTTGCGGTCCTTCGGGTAGAATCTCGAGATCAGCGGATTCGCGAAGGTGGTGCGCGAATCAAGCAATTCCAGCAGCGGACGATTTTCCTGCACAAGATGGTTCAGGAACTCCACCGGTTGAGACTGTAGCGCAATTGCCACCGGCAGTTGCCTTTTCGCGAACTGTTTCATGGCGTCCAAAGTCAGCCATTGAGTGGCGAAATCTTTGACAAAGAAGCGTGACTTGGGTGAATCAAGCAGACGATCCACCTGCTGTCGCCGGGCATCGTTCAAACGAATCTCAGCCGTGATTGCCACATCCATGAGCTGGTCATCCGGCATGTCACCCCAGAGGAAGTAAGAAAGTCGTTCGGCCAGTTCGAAGGTATCCACCTCTCGTTCGACATCGGTCCGTCCACTTTCGCGCAGACCTCGATAGATGAAGGAAGGCGACATGAGCAACGATTTCATCTCCTGCTTCAATGCGTTGGTAATCGATGTAGCGCTCTTAATCCGTGCGAGAGCTGATTCCACTTCGGAAACCAGGACGATTCGCCGGTAGGCCTTGCCAAAGAAACGGCGCACCAACCGTTCGGCATTGCCCGGCGACAGCGCGTCACCGTCGATCGGTCCCGTGTACCGCTCTAGCTGTTCGCGCTTGGCAGGTTCGAAGAGACGTTCGATCGCCAGGTCGGCAAGATACGAATACTGGTCCCAAATTGTTGTGGTTAGAGGATTTCCGTGTGTGTCGTTCTTGAACCCGCTTTTCCCGGGCGGATCGGTGGGCAGGAGTTTCATTACCAGGGATTTCTCCACCGCGGTCTGTTCGGCCTCGATGATCGCGACCTCCAGATCAAATCCGAACAAGGAACGCAGGGTGTTTCGATACTCGGCCGCGGAAAGTCTACGTGGCTTGAAGAATCCCGGATGTGGCTTCACGGATTCGACGAACGCAAACTGGTACCATGATCGAATTCTCTCGAGATCGGCGGCTGTAGGTTGTTTCGCAGCGTCAGGGGGCATCTCCCCCTCCTTCAGAAGTTCCAGCGCGGTTTCCCAGGTCTCAAATGCGCCCAGCGCGTCTTGGGCCGTCTTCATGGTGGTGAAATCAATTCCGCCCTTGGACTTTTTCGCGTTGTGGCATTCGAAACAAAACTCCCTGAGAAACGGACGAACCGTTTCGTCAAAGCTCGCTGCCCACGCTTGCGTGCCGAGCAGCAGGAAAAATGTCAGCGATAATCTCGAATACATGAATCGTCTGTCTGACTCACCGGAAATTTGGTTTATTCTGCGAGTCGTGCCGTGGCCCGATGTTACCCAAAACCACGGCCTAAGTTGAGCCATAAGTGTGAGTCCGCGGTGCTCCCCTTGATCGCGTGAGACGCCACAAATCGATCCTCGCCACGCGTCGCTCACGCGTATGTAATCCGCGGCCATGAAACAGATCAGCATTGCCCTCGCACTCCTGCTCTCCATTGCCTTCGTCGGTGCGAACGAAATCGCGGAGTCCCAAAAGAAATGGATTCCGGTCTACGCGAAGCAGAAGAACATTCCCGATCCGGCCGACATGCTGATCAACAAGGATCCGGAGCCGAATCTGCGGAACGGATTCGTAAACCTCTTCAACGGCAACAACCTCAGCAACTGGATTGCGCGTGGGGGCCATTGCACCTTCGAGGTGAAGGACAAGGCGATCGTCGGAACCGTTGTAAAGGGCTCGCCGAGCACCTACCTCTCCACCAAGAAGGATGACTACACGGACTTCATATTCAGTGCCGAACTGAATTGGGAAGTGGACAGCAATTCCGGGGTCATGTTCCGCGCAGCGTCAAAGAAGGAGACGGGCAAGAACAAGAAGATGAAGGAAACAGTCTTTGGCCCGCAGGCAGAGATGGAGGCCTATTCCAAGAAACGCTATTGGTCTGGTGGGGTTTACGGCCAAAGCGCCGGCGGCTGGATTTATCCCATGTGGCTCGATGCGCACGGCAAGGTTCGGAAGGCAATGAAGCCGCAGGGCAAGTGGAACCGAATCACAATTCAAGCCAAGGGTGACACCATCAAGACCTGGCTCAACGGCGTGCCCGCCGCGCATTGGAAGACCGACCTATACAAACAGGGATTCTTCAGCCTTCAGATTCATTCCGGCAAACAGGGCAAGGTGCATTTTCGAAACCTGAAGGTGAAAGAACTGAAGTAACTTTCACCAATTCGATGAAATGAACTTCCCCACGCCAGCCCACGAAAAACTCGCGGCACTCGTCGGGGATTGGACCGGCAAGGTCACCGTCGCGCCCAATCCGCAACTGCCTGATGGCGCGACCGCGGAGAGCCGCATTTCATCGCGGTTCAAGTTGAATCAGTGGTTTGTGGTTTCCGATTACGAGCAACTGCGCGGTGGCGAGCGTTACTCCGCACACGGTCGGCACGGTTGGGATCCAAGGAAGGAGAAGTTCACGTTTTACTGGTTTGATTCAGATGGCTGGGATCCGGGCGCGCCAGCCATAGGCGAATGGAACGGCGACACGCTTCAGTTGATCGAAGACACGTCGATGGGTCCCACTCGTTACACCTACACCTTCACCGGCAACGACACCTACACCTTGACGCTTGAGAACTCGACGGACGGGGAGGTTTGGAACCTCCTGTTCACCGAAAAGTTTCAACGCGTCTCCGACTGACTTGACCAACGATGTCCGCTTTCAGAATTCAATCCCACCTCAGCCAAATGAACATTCTAACAATTCGACGATCCCTCATAGCCGCGCTCCTTTTGTTTGCCAGCGCTTCACACGCGGCAATGAAACCCAACATCCTGTGGATCACCAGCGAGGACAATGGCATCTCCTGGGTGGGTTGTTACGGAGGCACCATGGCGAAGACACCGGCGATCGACCGACTGGCCAAGGAAGGATTCCGCTACCTGTATTGCTTCGACAATGCCGCGGTATGTGCACCGACTCGTTCGGTCTGGATCACCGGCATGTATGGCATCTCCAACGGCACGCAGCCGATGCGCAGCCGAAACGAGATTCCGCACAATAAAATTCCGTATTACCCAGATCTCCTGAAGAAGGCCGGCTATCACACCTCAAACCCCGGCAAGACCGACTACAACATCGGCGGACGCGAAGACAAGGCCTGCTGGGACTACAAGGGTGGCAAAGGCAAAACTCAATTCGGCTGGCGCATGCGAAAGCCCGGTCAGCCTTTCTTCGCCGTGGTAAACATCGGTGACAGTCACGAGAGCCGTGCCCATGGAAGTCTCGACGGCGTGAAGAAGGCCCCCTCGAAAATGAAACTCCACGCATATCACCCGGATCTTCCCGTCATCCGCAAGAACTATGCGAAGTACGCTGAAGCCGTCGAACGCATGGACAAGAAAGTTCAGGACACAATCAATGCCCTGAAAAAAGACGGGCTCTACGAGAACACCATCATCATTCACAACTCCGATCACGGTGGCGTCATGGCGCGCAGCAAACGCTTCCTCTACTCAGCCGGCGTCCATTGCCCCTTGATCGTCCGCATCCCCAAGAGTCTCAAACACCTCTATCCCGCCGACAAACCCGGCATGACCGTAGATCGCCTAGTAAGCTTCGTGGATATGCCCAAGACCTGGCTCAGTCTTGCTGGCGCGGAGATTTCCGAATCTTTCCAAGGCAGAATATTCCTCGGCAAGAACACCGAATCTGAACCCGCTTATCACCTTGGCTTCCGCGAACGCGCCGACGAACGCCTCGATCACGTTCGGCTCATGCGTGGCAAACGCTTCTCCTATCACAAGAACTATTATCCATTCGCCCCGGCAGGTCATCACCTCGCTTACCTCTGGAAAGCGCAGGCCACAGCAGCGTGGGAACAGCATCATCGCGAAGGCAAGACCGACGCGATCACCGGACGATTCTTCGAACCACGCGTCTCCGAGGAGTTCTACGACAACGCCAAGGACTTCGACAACGTCCACAACCTCATCGATGCGCCGGAGCATCAGAAGAAGATCAGCGAACTCCGAACCGCCCTCCGAAATAAGCAACTGGAACTCCGCGACTCCGGTCTCCTGCCTGAGAAGATGCGCGAGCGCCGCGCGGCCGCCAACAACATGACTATCTACGAGATGGTTCGCGACGACAAACTCTACCCGCTCGAATCGTATCTCGATGCCGCGGATCTCGCACTCGCCCGTGACAGGGCCAACCTCAGGACGTTTATCAGTTGGCTGTCCAACAAGGACGAAGGCCTTCGCTGGTGGGCGATCGTCGGGCTGCATCTCCTGGGTGCAGACGCGAGGAGAGCCACCCGCAAGCTGAACGCAGCGCTGAAAGATGAATCTCACGAAGTCCGCATGATGGCCGCCTGGACGTTGATCAAGACCGGCCAGCAAAAGAATGCCCTCGCTGCGCTCGACGACCTGCTCACGAACGGCACGAACAACGAGAGTATGCTCCACAACGTCATTGATTGGATCGGCAAACCCGCCTTGCCCCTCGTCAAAAAGTACATCGACAACAATGGCAATCGCCAAGGCCGCTATGGCATCGGGATATTTGGCCGCATCGCCCAGCTACAGGGCTGGTAATGCGAAGCGAGTCCATATGCTTGGATTCCAACAGCCAATGAACGACCGTTCGGCGGTCGGAAGTTTTCTCCCTCAACCTCAATCCCTCTCCCGCTGGGAGAGGGACGTTGCGCAGCCCAGGAAGCCAGCGCAGCAGCAAAGGTCACCAATTGGGCCGGATCCTGGAACAACAAGAACTACACACCAAGAGCCTACTCCAACTCGTGCTCACCTCGTAGGGAACAGCGTGGACTGCCAAGTTCACTGGCGCCGGCATCGGTAAGCCGTTTTCCTACAATGCCAATCTGACGGCCAAGAAGACCGGAACCCGCTGCAGTCTCTCCGGTGTGACTACCGTGGACAGTGATCGCTATACTTGGTCCGGAACGGTTGTCGGCAGCCGCACGACCTGTTCGTATCGATCCAGATCGGGGAACAATGGGACTTTCTCGCTCACTGCCAAGTGGGGGAGGTAGCGCCTCCCTCATCTGCTCGCTTTTCCTGTTTTCACTCACCACTGCGCACTCGGTCGATGTCCCGTCCAGCGCACGTTCGCGGAGCGTCATTGCCCGGGTCGCGCCCAAGCTCAATCAGGAATTCGCTCAAAAGAACCTCAACTGGGGTTCTCCGATCTTCATTCGGATCATCAAGGAATCGAAGGAGCTGGAGCTTTGGGCGAAGTCAGGAAAGAAGTTTGAGCTGTTCCGGAATTGTCGCATCCATTTCTATTCCGGCACACTCGGCCCCAGACTTCGCGAAGGGGATCGACAGGCACCAGAGGGTTTTTATTACGTTCCCGGCTGGCGCATGAATCCGCGCAGCCGCTTCCACCTGCCTTTCGACCTCGGATACCCAAACACCTATGACCGTCAGCATCGACGCACTGGCAGCCTGTTGATGGTTCACGGCAGCACGGTATCAATCGGCTGCTTCGCCATGACCGAGGCGCGGATTGAGGAGATCCACACACTTGCCGATGCTGCTCTCAATGGCGGCCAGAGCTTCTTTCGTGTTCACAGTTTTCCGTTTCGGATGACTTCGCAGAATATGCTTCGCCACTACGGCTCAAAGTGGAATTCCTTCTGGCGCAATCTCAAGCAGGGATACGACTTTTTTGAGCGTTCCAAGAATCCACCGAACGTGGAGGTAAAGAACAGGAGCTACGTCTTTGAGAGCGCGATTGATCGACTTGGAGCAGTCGCCCGGTCACGAAATCCCGACTGGGCTGCCTCGTGCGTTCGGTCGACCGGAATCGCTGGACGGACCGGTGTCAGTCCAATTTGGCCGAAATCGCTTCATCCTCACCACCTTCATCCGCTGCAATGTCATCCAGATGATGGCTGCTCATGAAACTCGCGTACACCACGCCCCCCACCAGACTCCAAAACAGGCTGCCCGCAAAACATAGCAACGACAAGGCGAGTGCCATGGATGCAGAATCCGCAATCTGTGGCGCGATGAGCATATAGACGAAGAGGTTCTCCCTCACGCCCAGGCCGCTCGGCGAAATCGGCAGGACGATGAAGCAGCTGATGATGGGCACAATCGTGAGCAGTTGCCAGAAAGCCACATTCGATCCCAATCCCCAGGCAACCGTCTGCACGTGAACGATGGCGACGAAGTTGATCAGCAGGGAGAGCAGGATTGTGCTGAACAGCACGCGCTTGTGGCGCCCGATCACGAGGAAGGAATCGCGCAGGCGCTCGATGGAGTCTCCCTTGGGCAGTTTCCGGATCCACTCACGTACCCGGGGCAGCATCTTTGACGTGCCGCCACGAAATGCGAGGAACGTGGCGACCGCGCCACCGGCCGCCATGGCGATCACGAAAATGGAAAGCTTTTGAAACACCGGATCAGAGTTCAAGAGCGGAACATTCAGTGCCATGGCAACCACTGCGAACAGCAGCAGTGAAAACAGGCCGACGATTCGGTCCACGAAGACCGTCCCCACTGCTTCCACCTTCTTGTGATGGGTCTCGCGGGCCGCGTAGTAGGCCTTGATGAGGTCGCCTCCGGTGGCGCCCAGCAGGAATGAGTTGAAGAAGTGTGCCACGATCGAAATCTCCATCGCGCGGCCGAATGAGAGTTGCAGCCCATGGACCTCGAGCACCTGGCGCCATCGTATGACGCTGAGTAAAATTGTGCCTCCCATGACGAGTATTGAGATTGCGAACGGGCCGCCACGCACCTTGCTCAGGTTGCGCCAGAGCTCCCGGGGACCGTATTCCCAGGACACGTGCAGGCGTTGTTCGCGGCTGAGCTGATGCCATTCTGGCTGACGATTCTGTTCCTCCCAGGCCCGCTTGCCTTCGCTCCAGAAGATCGCCTGAAAGATCCACGCCATGAGAATGCCGCACAGACTGAGCCGCAGGAGCGTGGGCAGGATCTTGTTCTTTTTGGCAGACATGAGTCTCACGGCCGCGACCGGCGCCGAGAGCAAGCCACATTGCGGGGGGATCTGACAATAGGGCATTTTGTGTAGCGTCTCATCTATCAACCTTCCGGCTGGATTCTTACAGCCGATACTGCAAGCTACGGTCCATGCGTATTTGGTCTCTCCTTCTCACCACAACACTTGCCTGCCTGTCTGCAACTGCCGGGCAGCCGCCAATTCCTTTTGAAGCATCGAAGGATGGGAAGACCCATTGGTACGACATCCGGCATTTGGGCGTTGAGGGCCGCGGGTTTGACGACACGAAGGAGTATTATGATCGGCTGCCTGCCCGGGCGGAAGGCGTGGTTCGAAGCGCGGTCTGGTCCCTGAGTCGTAATTCTGCGGGTATGTCGGCGCGGTTCGTGACGGATGCGACGGACATCAAGGCGCGCTGGGAATTGACCAGCAGCCGTCTTGGAATGGATCACATGCCACCAACTGGAGTCAGCGGGCTGGACCTCTATGTGAAGATGCCGGATGGAAAGTGGCATTGGCTTGGGTTCGGCCGGCCACGGAAGTATCCGGTCTCCGAGGGGACGCTCGCCGCGGGTATTCTTCCCGGCAAGCGTGAGTATCTGCTCTACCTGCCGCTGTATAACGGCGTAAAGAAGGTCGAGCTTGGTTTGCCGAGGGGAACCACCATCAGCCGTGCCGCGAAATATCCCGAGTCGCGTGCCAAGCCGATCGTCTTTTATGGCACGTCCATCACCCATGGTGCCTGTGCCTCCCGGCCCGGCATGGCGCATCCGTCGATCTTGGGACGTCGCTTCCATCGTCCGATCGTAAACCTGGGCTTCTCCGGAAACGGACGGATGGAGATGGAGGTGGCACGGTTCATCGCGGAGATTGATGCAGCAGTGTATGTGCTCGACTGCCTGCCGAACATCGATGCCAAGGCAGTCGAGGAACGAACAGAACCACTCGTGAAGTTCCTGCGCAAGAAGCATCCCACCACGCCCATTCTGCTCGTCGAAGATCGGAATTACAGCAACGCATTCCTGATGCCGGGCAAGAAGAAACGCAACGAAACAAGCCAGGCAGCTCTTAGGAAGGCTCTCGCCAATCTCAAAGCGGCAGGCATCACCGGACTGTGGTATCTCGAAGGCAAAAACCTGCTTGGAGACGACAACGAAGGCACCGTCGACAGCTCGCATCCCACTGACCTTGGATTCATGCGTCAGGCAGATGCGTTTGAGGCCGTGTTACGCAAGATACTGAACTGACCTGCAGGGGGATTCCCCTCCTGCGCGCGGCCGCGAATTCTATATACGATGCGATTCCGATCTCTGGTCGTCCTTGTGATTCTGGGCGTGGAACTCGCCTCGGAGGGGTGTCAATTCCGGACGGGGGCTGCGTTCATGCCCAATGGGAAT
>CEUN01175594.1_pt1 | contig 15502 bp, 9 predicted proteins | sample 361501 | NCBI WGS metagenome assembly CEUN01 (sample SAMEA2622801, study PRJEB7988) | marine metagenome | biome: marine biome (ENVO:00000447); feature: marine epipelagic mixed layer (ENVO:xxxxxxxxx); material: "saline water (ENVO:00002010), including plankton (ENVO:xxxxxxxx)" | depth 120 m | reverse complement strand
GCGCGAGCTTTTCACGCAGACGCCTTTCCTGATCGGCTGGGGAAGTTCCGGGAAAAACCTCGAACTGCGTTGGATTCACCTCGCCGGCAAAAGCCCTGGGGCGCTCGAACGCGAACACCTCACTCTCGACATCGAAACGCTGACATATCTCCACAACCTCACGCATTCCCACGCGATAGGTGATGAAGAGCACTCTCATCGGCCCCTGCGCGTGCGGCTTGGCCCACTTGATATGCGGCGTCACGTACTCATCGCCTGGCTCAAGCCACTTTGGTTCCGTTGCCCCCGCCCCCGCGATCAATGCCATTGAGACGAGCGAACGAACCAACAATACCGGGAGACTTTTTCTCATGAGTTGTTTCTGTTGGTCGTGGCACATTCTATACTTGCCAACAGATAGGACCGAGTTAGATCGAAACAGTATTCATTGGCAACACATGTCGGCAGCTCGCGGCTGAGCAAATGCCATGTTCCGGGATTTCAAGGACGACGAAGGCCGGAAGCCTCGATCGAGACTCATCACCATTCCCGGATCAGCAGGAGCTTCTCCCCAGCAATTGAGCGAGTGATTTGGCGGTCCGATAAATCGTTTCACAAATCCTCCGCAGACAATCAAGATTCGCTGGATGGCTGTCCGGCGATTCAATCGGAAGAAGACGAGTTTGCGCCCCCGTGAATTCCGTGGGGGTGGATTGGGAAAAAAGATTGCCGCGCCGGACGATTTCCCCGATCGCGAAGGGGCTTGGGCACAGATCAAGTATTGGAGTTTTGCTCCCGCAGTTTTTCCGAACATGATTTCGTCCGTCTCCACAGAAGCGAAGGCGGGAGATTTGATCAAGGTTTACGACAAGGAAGGCGGTGAGTTCGGACACGGGCTCTATAATCCCAAGGCAAAGGTGCCGTTGAGGATGATCCATCACGGCAAGGACGATATTGACGAATCTTTCCTCGATATCGCGTTGGATCGCGCCCTCGCTCTACGCTGCGAATCGTTTGATCTGCCTCGGAACACCGAGGCATTCCGCGTGATTCATTCGGATGGCGACGGGCTGAGTGGACTGATCGTCGACAAGTATGCGGATGTGCTGGTCGTGGACATTCACAGCTTGGGGATCTTCCAGCGCATCGATCGCTGGCTGCCGGCGCTTCACGAGCGACTGGGCACGAAGGAACATGCCATCCGGGTGGATCCGGAAATCGCGAAGCTTGAAGGGATCGACCGGAACAAGATTCCCAAGACCAGGCTCCGGCCGCTGAAGATCAAAGAGCACGGAATTCGCTACGAGGTAAATTTTGAGGAAGGACACAAGACCGGTTTCTTCTGCGATCAACGTGACAACCGGAGCCGGCTTTCAGAGTTTACGGAAAACAAGCGCGTGGCCGACATCTGTTGCTACACCGGAGGCTTCTCCCTGAACGCAAAGATCACCGGCAAGGCGGCCGAAGTCACAGGCGTGGATCTGGACGAGAAGGCGATAGCGCAGGCGAAGCGGAACGCCAACCTCAACCAGGAAAGAATCGAGTGGGTTCATTGCGATGCCTTTTCCTGGATGCGCCAGATGCAGACGAACAGCCGCAAGTGGGACGTGGTGGTGCTCGACCCGCCGAAGTTCGTCCTGTCGCGCGAAGAACAGGAGGAAGGCATCCGCAAATACGAAGACCTCAATTCGCTTGCCGTTGAAATCGTCGAGTCGGGCGGCTTGCTGGTGACGTGTTCGTGTTCCGGTCTGTTGCCCGCGGAACTCTTTGAAAAACACGTCATCCGCGCCGCGCATCGCAAAGGCAAACGCCTCCAGATTCTCGATCGAACCGGCGCCGGCCCGGATCATCCGACCATGTCAAACAGTCCTGAGAGCCGATACCTGAAGCTCTTGTGGTGCCGGGTGATTTGAGGGGCACTCTTCGCTTGAGTCCGCTGAGGTGTTTGGTTGTGAGGAATCTGTCACCAACATGCCTTCAACCAGTTTCTGAGTTCCCGCGACTACGATTCGTTCATCTACAGCAACTCCGCTCTGCACCTCCACTTTGCCCGGCATGCGAACGCCAACCTGTACCATTCGCTGCACAGCGGTCTTGTTCGAGACAACAAAGATCGAAAAACCACGAAGGCCGGAGATCAGGGAACTCTCGGGAACGACCGGTCGTCGTAGGCAGCCACAGAAACGTTCACGAGCTGGCCGACCTTGATTTCGGCAAGGCGGCGCTCGGCGATCTTGAACGTGACTTCCACCTCCGGCCGTTCCTGCTTCGGCCCCATGAGGCAACCGCCAGCGCAAAGCAAGGTGGTTGCCAACAGAACTGTTTCGAAACGAATGGAACGCTCGTGTCTCTATGCAGCGCCCATCGTTCAAATCGGCTCGGTCGAATCAACGGAATTTGTGGATGTCCCGGTCGATGCATTCCGGAAAGTTTATGAACTGTCTGCATTTACATCGGCTCCGGCGTGGTTAGCATCCGCCGATGCAATTCCGACTGACCCTACTGCTGCTGTTTGCACTTCAATCGATTGTCACTGCCGCCGGGCAACCCACGTGGAAGGCGGGCAGCGCCACGACCTTGATCACCCCGGAGAAGCCGCTTTGGATGGCGGGCTATGGAGGTCGAACAAAACCGGCCGAGGGAATCGTTCATCCGCTATGGATCAAGGTGCTCGCGCTCGAGGATGCCAACGGAGAGAAGGGCATCATCCTATCCAGCGACACGCTTGGGATTCCGAAGACGATCTATGACAACACCTGCGCTGCATTGAAGGAAAAATTTGGCCTTGAGCGCCGGCAGATCATGTTGCACGCCTCGCACACGCATTGTGGTCCGGTGCTCCGGGGGGCTTTGCTCGACATCTACCCGCTGGACGAGGAACAGACTGCCCGCATCGAGAAGTATTCCACAAAGCTCGAAAGCAATATTGTCGCGACGGTGAGCAAGGCATTGGAAAACCTGGAACCGGCGAAAGTCTTTTCCGGTCAGGGCATTTCTCGCTTCGGTGTAAATCGTCGAAATAATATGGAGAACGAAGTTCCCAAACTGCGCGCTGCTGGAAAACTGCGCGGACCGGTGGATCACTCCGTTCCCGTGCTGATTGTCCGCGACATGGAAAACAAGTTGAAGACGCTGGTGTTCGGCTATGCCTGTCACAACACGACACTGAGTTTCTACAACTGGTGCGGGGATTATGCGGGCTTTGCGCAGATCGCGTTGGAGAAACATCATCCGGGAATCGTGGCGATGTTTTTCGCCGGCTGCGGCGCGGACATCAATCCGCTCCCCCGGCGCACGGTCGAGTTGGCCCAGCGTTATGGCAACATGCTGGCTTCCGCGGTGGAGGAAGTCCTGCTCGACAATCCGCGCGGACTTGCGCCGAAGCTTCAAACCACGATGGAGATGGTCTCGCTCGAACTCGATGATCCTCCTGCACGCGAAGAACTTGAGACCACGGCCAAATCGAAAAACTATCGCGGCCGTTGGGCTCGCCGGTTGTTGAAGGAGATGGATGAGGGCAAGCCGTTCATCAAGGAGTATCCGTTCCCGCTTCAGGCCTGGCGCCTGGGCAGTCAGCTCTGGTTCACGATGGGTGGCGAGGTGGTGGTCGACTATTCGCTCCGCTTCAAAAACGAATATGGTCCGCAAACTTGGGTCGCGGGCTACTGCAATGACGTGATGGCTTATATCCCCTCGCACCGTGTATTGGTGGAAGACATCCCTCCGCGTCACAGTCGTCGCTGGGGTTACGAGGGCAGCACCTCGATGGCCGTGTACGGCATGCCCGCCCATCGTTGGAAAGCCGATGTGGAAGATCGCATCGGGTTCGCTGCACGCCGATTGTATGAACAGTTGAACTCCGACAAGTGAGGCAAACTTAGGCATCCCTTGTCTCACGCATTGCGGAGCTTCATCCTGCGTAGGTCTACCCATCATACCTTTCGGTAGTTTTCTATTCGGCCGGAACCGGCTATGTTCCCGCCTGCTCAATGAAAGTCATCACCGACGAACGTTGCACGCGATATCGCGCGATCGGTCATCCCGAGCGTCCTTCACGCATTTCGGGATCGGTTGAGCATTTGAAGAAGCAGAAAGAGATCGAGATTGTCTGGGAGAAGCCGGTCGAGGTTTCCCGAGAGCAGATAGTGCGCGCTCATTCCGACGCGCACTTCGCAACGATCAAGAATCCCGAGCAGGCCTTCGATGGCGACACGCCGAATTACCCAAACATCTTCGACCACGCAAATCGTTCGGCCGGTGCAGCGCTGAAGGCACTTGAGTTGGCGCGGGCCGGTGAAACGGTTTTCAGTCTCATCCGTCCGCCCGGGCATCATGCGACGCAGAATCGGGCAATGGGTTTCTGCTATTTCAACTCAGTTGCGATCACGGTGATGGAAGCCTTGGCGACCGGGGCGAAGAAGGCGGCTGTGTTTGATTTTGACGTTCATCACGGCAACGGCACGGAAGCGATTTTGCTGAACCAGCGGAACACGGAGTTCTATTCGATTCATCAACATCCCTGCTATCCGGGAACGGGGACAAAAGATGTGGGCAATAATTGCTTCAACTTCCCGGTGGCTCCTGCCACGCCGCGTGTCGAATACCGCAAGGTGTTGGAGCGCGCGCTGGAGCAACTCAAGAAGGGCAAACCCGATGTAGTGATCGTTTCCGCGGGCTTTGATGCGTATGCGCGGGATCCGCTCGCGCAGGAGACGCTCGAAGCCGAGGACTTCCACTGGCTGGGCGAATCCATTCGCAAGATCGGTATCACGACGGTGAGTTGCCTCGAGGGCGGTTACAGCGATGATCTTCCGGGCTTGGTGTTGGCTTATATGAAGGGACTTGTTGGAGAATAGGATGAGAACTGACGGGCAACGGGGAACGCGTAATCCTGAAGCTTTCAGAGCAGAATGACTCCGCCTGAAATTCCTGAAAACGAGGAAGCCCGGCTCGAAGCGCTCCGGCGTTACAACATTCTCGACACCCTTCCCGAACATGCCTACGACGATCTCACCTATCTGGCCGCTCAGATCTGCGATGCGCCGATTGCCCTCGTCTCGCTTGTTGACGAGGATCGGCAGTGGTTCAAGTCTAGCGTCGGACTCGGTGTAAGAGAAACCCCGCGAGAACTCTCGTTCTGTGGTCATGCCATTCACCAGGACGGCTTCTTCGAAATACCCAATCCTTACGCGGACAAGCGATTTCGAGACAATCCGATGGTCGTTGAAGAACCGAACATCGAATACTACGGAGCCGCGCCGCTCGTCACGCCCGATGGATTTGCGATCGGGACCTTGTGCGTGATTGATCACCATCCCCGAACGCTGAACGAAGACCAACGCAACAGCCTGATGGCCTTGGGTCGGCGCGTGGTTTCCGAACTGGAACTTCGCAAGTCGGTGAAGGATCTGGAATCCGCAAAAGGTCAGGCCGAAGAAGCGAGCCAAGCCAAGACAGACTTCCTCGCGAACATGAGCCACGAGATCCGGACACCGATGAATGGCATCATCGGCATGACGGAACTGGTCCTGAAAACGGAGCTATCCGATCGCCAGCGACGTTACGTGACCAGCGTCAACGATCTTTCACAAAGCCTGCTCCAGATCGTGAACCACATCCTGGACTTCGCGAAGATTGAGGCGCGCCAATTTGATCTCGATTACAACCCCTTTGAGCTTCGCGAGATTGTCACGCGCGCGGTCAATCCGCTGGCAGTGAAGGCGCAGAGCAAGGGAGTGGAGTTTCACATCAGAATCGCGCCCGACGTGCCCGACAGGCTCGTCGGTGATGTCGGTCGCGTTCGCCAGATCCTGGTGAACCTGGCTGGCAATGCAGTGAAGTTCACCACTCAGGGAGAAATCCTGATTGAAATCAAGCACGCGGAGATACCGCCCGCAGACACCAACCAGGCTCGCCTGCATGTTTCCATTCGGGACACGGGCTGCGGCATTCCGGCCGACCAGCAAACAGTCATTTTCCAACGCTTCACGCAGGCAGATTCCGGCGTGTCCCGGCGTTATGGCGGAACGGGCCTGGGGCTGGCCATCAGCCACAACCTGGTGGACGCCATGAACGGACGCATCTGGCTCGACAGCGAAGTCGATGTGGGAACCTGCTTTCATGTCGAGGTCCTGCTCGACACCTATCCCGAACCGAAAACCGCCTGGGTCGATGAAAGTATCCTCGCTCTGGCCGGACATCGTTTCCTGCTCGTCGCGGAATCGGACAGCAGCCGAAGGATCGTTTCCGAAATGATCTCCTCCTGGGGATTGGATGTGGACTCCGTCGACAACAGCATTGCCGCGCTTGACCACATTGAGAAAGCCGATCCGCAATATCGGGGAGTTATTCTGGAGGCCGAGATGAGCGACGTGAGCGGTTGGCAGCTGGCTTCCATCATTGGCAAGGAAACCGGGGAAAACCTGCCCGCGGTTCTGTTGGCGAATCAGTCAGCCGAAAGCCGCACCCAGTTCCTGCGCAAGGAACAGATTGAATTTGAAGCCATCCCCAACCCGCCGAGCCATGCGGAGTTGAAGGAAAAACTGCTGGACCTGGCAAAGAACACCGCGCCGGCCCAACCGGACGCCTCCACGACTTCGGATACCAAACTGACTCGTCGACCACTGGCTATTCTTCTGGCAGAGGACAATGAAGTGAATCGTGAGGTCGCGATCGGCATGCTCGATTCCCTCGGCCATGAAGTGACCACCGTGGTCAACGGACGTGAGGCCGTGGAAGCATGGCGCTCTGGTGAATTCGACCTCATCCTGATGGATGTGCACATGCCGATCATGGACGGGTTCGAAGCGACCCAAGCGATTCGTGAATGCGAAAAATCGATGGACGAAATTACGCCGATCATCGCCATCACGGCCAACGCCACACGCGAAGACCGGCAGGCATGTTTGGAGGCAGGCATGACCGAACATCTGGCCAAGCCGATTCATGAGGATGCATTGCGCGAGAAACTGACGCCGTTCATCGAGAACCGGAAACCGCGGAAGAAACCCGCGTTCCGCATTCCCGATATAAAGCCCGCGCTGTTCAAACGACTCGCAACGATTTTCATCCAGCAGGCGCCCTCGTTGATCGGTGAAATCCGTGAGGGACTTGAGGAAAACGATGCGTCGCGCGTGCAGGCCCGAGCCCACACGCTCAAGGGATCCCTGATCGAGTTCAATGCGGCCGAGCTGGCCGAGCTGGCCGCCAGCATCGAACGGGCCGGGAAGGAGAATCAGCTCACCGGACTGGACAGCTCGATTCAGAAACTCGATGAGCAAACCACCCAGTTGGTCAGGCAATTCGACCAACACCTCAAGTCAGAACGGAAAGCCGCCTGATCCGCCGGTTCGCAACTCCGCCTGCGGCTGCGCCCTAATGAGGAGTGGGGCGTGCACCCCGATTGAGAGTCATTGCCCCAGACGTATCGTTCATGGCAAGCGAAAGCAGTGTCATGAATCCCAAGAATTGATCCTCCAATCCCCAAGCCGAAGCGCAGCACATCAGCGTCAACTTCCCCGCCAAACGGGTGGTGTTTCTTGATGTGGTGGTGCGCCGGTTTGCACGATCACGCCGACACTTGCCACCGGTTCCATCTGTTCATATTCATCGCGAGAACGCATCGCCACGGCGATCAGGCGGTTCCCGTCCAGCACGTCCGCGAGCATGAACCGATTTCGCGGTTCGAACATACACAACGAACAAGGCGTTCCTGGAAACAGGCACACATCAGACAGGATCATTACCGGGAGGCTGGAGGGGATCTCGATATCCACGGTTCCGCGAGGTTCTTGGTATCCGCCATCGGCCAATCAATCGTTGCTGCTGCGGAGGCTAATTGGACTGATTCCCGAACTCCATCAACAGACCCAGGAGCTTTTCCAAACGCTCCTCCAAATCCAGCGTCGCCAACAACTCCTGCTTTCGCCTCGGATCGGCGACCAGGGCAGGCGGAAGCATGTCTGATATCAAGTGAGGTGAATCGGCGGCTTCGAGCTGGTCGGCGAATTGATTGAACGATTCACTGCCCATCTTTGATACATAGGCTGCCTCGTCATCACCCGTCCCGCCTTTTGGCGCCTGCCTGCGAATCAGGTCTCCGGCCAGTTCCTTCACCTTTGTTGCGAGGGCGATCGCCTTCATGCTCGGTTCGTCGTTTTCAACCACCGGCTCCACGTCGATTCGGGGATACGGATCGTATCCGGAAACGCGCTTTACCAACACGCGAGACCAACCATTGAGAATCAGGTGGCTCGTTCCATCATCGTTTTCGACCGAAGCGCGGATCAGCCCTACGCCCGCCACGGGTTCTGGGACTTCACCCGAGTCATCAGGCGACCGCATCGCCACCGCAAACAAACGATCTCCTTCCAATGCCTCCTTCAACATCTGCCGATAGCGCGGCTCAAAAATGAACAATGGAAGCATCATTCCCGGGAACAACGATACCTCTGGAAGAATCATCACCGGGACGTTGTCTGGAATCTCAATGGCCACGCCTGAAGATGGACTGGAATCCGATACGGATCAACGCGGACGTCCCTTGAGCACACCTTTCAGCATGTCCGCCTTTGAAGGTCGTGGGCGAATTCGGGCGGGTGTGGCCAATCCGGTTTCACGATCGAATTCATCGAGCGTTCGGATCTTGGGGATGTAGTCGTCGAATTCCTTTTGCCAGTCGCTCAACGCGCTCCGCATGGATTTCAAAACGGAAGCATACTTCGGGTCGGTCGCCAGGTTCTTCAGCTCATGCGGGTCGGCGTTGCAATCGTAGAGTTCTTCCTCCGGGCGAGGCGTGACAAAGGTCCGCTTTTGATGCGGCTTCAACTGGCCGGCGTCACGCAGCTTGATCATCTCGCGATACATCGGGCTTCGGACTCCATCGGCGGATGGGGTGAGCGGAAGGTCGGGATAGAAATTGCGGATGTATTTGAACTGCTCGGAACGGACTGCGCGCGCCTGATCTTCATAATCATGCCAGTGTTTTTCCGCGTAGGCATATTGCCGGATCTTCACCTTCGGATTCTTGAACAAACGGGCGAAGCTCTTCCCTTCCCACAATGGCGATGGTCGGAATCCCGCCAGCTCCAGGAACGTCGGTGCAATGTCCACCGCGCTCACCACGCTCATGGTTGACGTGCCGGGCTTGATGCCGCGTGGCCACTTCATCAGCCAAGGGGTGCGGATGCCGCTGTCATACAATGTCGTCTTGTCACGCACGAAGGGACGCCCGTTGTCGCTCAGGTAGAGGATCAAGGTGTTGTCTGCGATTCCCTGCCGGTCCAGTTCGTCCATTACTCGCCCGATATAATCGTCGAGCCGCGCAATTTCGTCGTAATAGAGCGCCAAGTCTTTTCGAACGCTGGGATGATCGATCACATACGGGGGAATCACGATGTCCTCCGGCTTGAACGGATGCTCACGAATGTTCTCGTCATAAGGCCGATGCGGATCGAGTGCGCCAAGCCAGAGGAAGAATGGTTTGTCCTTGGGACGCGCCTTCAACGTGGGCACCCATTGATCGCAGCCACTGCGCGCATCGCCTTGCATCTGCTGGATGAATTTGCCCTGTGCCTCGGCCGCACCGGTAGGGAGTTGAAAGCCCGACACGTCCGCTTCCTTTACCACGTCGAAGTGTTTCTTCACCGCCTCGCCCAGATGCCACTTGCCGGCGGCTGCCGTCCAGTAACCGGACTTCTGCAGCAGTTCCACAAAGGTCAGCGTGCCTTCGGGGATCGGCCAGTGAAGTTGCTCGGCCCCGGTGTGGTGCGGGTAGCGACCGGTGATGATGCTGGAACGGCTCGGGCTGCAGGAACTGCTGGTCACGAATCCGCGATCGAAGCGCATACCCTCGCGCGCCAGTCGTTCCTGGCTCGGCAACTTGAGATGCGGATGACCGTAAACGCTGCTGTCATCCCACGCCTGGTCATCGCCAATGATCAGGATCATGTTAGGACGATCGCCCGTGTAGGACGCCGCTCTCAGGGACGCAACTCCGAGGACGAAACTCAGCGCGGTGAAAACGAGTCGGCGAAACGGCATGGCCCCGGTTGTACCAATCGTGGCAGGCGAATCAACTTCACGTTTGCATGGAGGTTGATTCCGCGTATTTTCGCGGCTTCCTAAGCCCGTCATGACTCCGAAAAACAAAATCACCCGAATTATCACCGCCTTGGTGATGCTCGCTACCGTCGCCGTTCTTTCTGCTGCCGACAAGCGACCCAACATCCTGTTCTGCATCGCGGACGATGCATCGTTCCCGCACATGGGCGCGTATGGAACGAGCTGGGTGAAGACTCCCGGTTTCGACCGCGTGGCGGAGAAGGGAATCCTTTTCACCCGTGCTTATACGCCCAACGCGAAGTGTTCGCCCTCACGCGCGTGCATCCTTACCGGGCGCAATACGTGGCAATTGGAGAATGCCTGCAACCACGTCCCTTTCTTCCCGGCCAAGTTCAAATCGTATTGCGAAGCGTTAATGGACAACGGCTACACGGTTGGGGAAACCGGCAAAGGCTGGGCGCCAGGTGTGGCCAACGACAAGAACGGCAAACGCCGACTCATTACCGGGATTCAGTACGAGAGCAAGAAAACCAAGCCACCGGCAAAGCACATCTCGGCCAACGATTATGCGGGCAATTTCCGCGACTTCCTGAACAAGAAGCCCCTCTCAAAACCCTGGGCCTTCTGGTACGGATCGACCGAGCCGCACCGTGCCTACGAATATGGGGTCGGCGTTCGGCTTGGCGGCAAGAAGCTCAGCGACATCGACAAGGTGCCCTCCTTCTGGCCGGACACGGAGGAGGTTCGCAATGACATGCTCGATTACGCATTTGAGATCGAGTACTTCGACAAGCATCTCCTCAGCATGCTCGACCTCTTGGAGGAACGTGGTGAACTGGACAATACCATGGTCGTGGTGACCGCCGACAACGGCATGCCTTTCCCGCGCATCAAGGGACAGGAATACGAACTCTCCAATCACCTGCCACTCGCCATCATGTGGCCGCGCGGGATTGAGAACCCGGGCCGCACTGTTTCCGATTACGTGAGCTTCATCGACTTTGCACCGACCTTCCTCGAACTCGCCGGACTCGACGCGAAAAAGGCCGGCATGCAACCCATCACCGGGCGCAGCCTCACCGAGATCTTCAAGTCGACCAAGTCCGGTCGCGTCGTCCCGGGTCGCGATCACGTGCTCATCGGCAAGGAACGCCACGACATCGGCCGGCCGTACGATTGGGGCTATCCGATCCGCGGCATCATCAAGAATGATGTGCTTTTTCTGCGCAACTACGAGTCCACCCGCTGGCCCGCCGGCAATCCCGAAACCGGTTACCTCAACTGTGACGGTGGCGCGACCAAGACCGTGCTTCTCAATGCCCGACGCAATCACACCGACAAGGGCGGCTTCTGGCAGTTGAACTTCGGCATGCGTCCGGAAGAGGAGATGTATCGCGTCAACACCGACCGCGATTGCGTGAACAACCTCGCCGACAGTGCCGGTATGAAACGCCTGAAGATCGAACTCGAAAAGCAGATGGTTCGCGAACTCACCGAGCAGGGCGATCCGCGCATACAGGGCAAGGGACACATCTTCGACGAATACCCTTACGCCCATCCGGCGACCAAGGACTTCTACCGCCGATACGTCAGTGGCGAGAAGATGAGGACGGGTTGGGTCAATAATTCGGATTTCGAAAAGGGTCCGTTGGATTGACCCACAACCAGTCCTACGTGGACGGATTCCCCAATGGAATGGGGTGTTTTTACAGCGAAGAAAAAACCGTGCCAAACGGGGGTGTTTCCGTTGACACGTTAAAAGCCTCTGATAAGTTCGCCGCTCATTTTGCGGTTTTCCCCCTGAAAACCCCAATCAATGCACTAAATCACACACCATCAAATGGCTAAAGCGAACAAATACGTATACACGTTCGGAAACAAAAAGGCCGACGGAAACGGGACCATGAAGTCCCTGCTCGGCGGCAAAGGAGCTAACCTTGCGGAAATGGTTCGCATCGGATTGCCGGTGCCTCCGGGCTTCACGATTTCGACCGACGTCTGCACCTACTACTACGATCACAAGCGCACCTATCCCAAGGAACTGCAGAAGCAGATGGAAGCCGGTGTGAAGAACATGGAGAAGATCATGGGTTGCAAGTTCGGCGACACCAAGAAGATGCCTCTTCTCCTCGCCGTTCGCTCGGGTGCCCGCGAATCCATGCCGGGCATGATGGACACCATCTTGAACCTGGGCTTGAACGACGAATCTGTTAAGGCGGTCGCCGACGTCACCAAAAACGAATTTCTCGCGTGGGACTGCTACCGTCGTTTCATCCAGATGTATGGCGACGTTGTCATGGGCGTGCAGAAGGCTCCGGATGAAGACGAAGAGCCGTTTGAAATCGTCATCGATCAGCTCAAGAAGGAGCGCTACGACGACCCTCATTATCCGGACACTTCCCTGACTGCCGACGACATGAAAGAACTCGTTGGCCGCTTCAAGAAGCTCGTCAAGGAACGCACCAAGAAGAACTTCCCGACCAATCCATGGGATCAGCTCAAGGGTGCGGTTGGCGCCGTCTTCGGTTCCTGGATGAATGACCGCGCGATCGTCTATCGCCGGAAGTACAACATTCCCGCTGCCTGGGGAACTGCGGTGAACGTTCAGGCGATGGTCTTCGGTAACACCGGTGAAGAATCCGGTTCCGGTGTCGCCTTCACCCGCGATCCGGCCACCGGCGAAAAGGTCTTCTACGGCGAGTTCCTGATGAACGCGCAGGGCGAAGACGTGGTGGCCGGCGTCCGCACTCCGGATCCCGTCGAACTCCTCAAGAAGAAGCAGGCTTCCTCCTACAAGGAACTGCAGCGCATTCGTGGCGTGCTGGAGAAGCACTTCAAGGACATGCAGGACTTCGAGTTCACCATCCAGGACAAGAAGGTCTTCATGCTTCAGACCCGCAACGGCAAACGCACCGGTCTTGCTGCCGTGCGCATCGCCTGCGAAATGGTGAAGGAGAAACTCATCGACTGGAAAACGGCCGTCGGACGCGTGCCCGCCGAACAGCTTGACCAGGTGCTCTCCCCGATCTTCGATGCTGCCGCGCTGAAGAAAACCAAGCAGATCGCCAAGGGTCTCCCCGCCGGTCCGGGTGCTGCCTCCGGCAAGATCTACTTCAATGCCGATCGTGCGGAAGCCGCCGGCAAACGTGGCGAACGCATCCTCCTCGTCCGCGTCGAGACTTCTCCGGAAGATCTCCGCGGAATGATCGCAGCTGACGGTATCCTCACCGCCCGCGGTGGTGTGAGTTCTCACGCTGCTCTCGTTGCCCGCCAGATGGGCAAGGTCTGCGTCTGCGGTGCCGCCGATCTTCACATCGATTACGACAAGAAGACGCTCACCGTGGGCAAGCAGGTCTGGAAGGAAGGCGATTCCATCTCCATCGACGGCACCAGCGGTGCAGTCTACGGAGAGGAAGTCAAGACGGCTCCGTCCGAGGTCATCCAAGGCCTGATCGAAGGCAACAAGAAGGCCCAGAAGAGCGGCGCCTACAAGAACTTCAAGCAATTGATGGACTGGTGCCAGAAGGCCACCCGCATGGACGTTCGCACCAACGCGGACAATCCCGAACAGACCCAGAATGCCGTCGCCTTCGGCGCCGTCGGCATCGGCCTCTGCCGCACCGAACACATGTTCTTCGAAGGCGATCGCATACTCGCGATCCGCGAGATGATCATTGCCGAAAACGAAGCCGATCGTAAGAAGGCTTTGAAGAAACTCCTGCCGCATCAGCGCAAGGATTTCGAAGGCATCTTCAAGGCGCTCAAAGGCCTCCCGGCCACGATCCGCCTCTTGGATCCGCCCCTGCACGAATTCCTCCCGCACGACGCCAAGTCGCAGAAGGAACTCGCCAAGGCGCTCGGCGCCAAGCCCGCCGACATCAAGAAGCGCGTCGATGGACTCCACGAGTTCAACCCGATGCTTGGTCACCGTGGCTGCCGTCTCGCGATCAGCTATCCGGAAATTGCCGAGATGCAATGCCGCGCCATCTTCGAAGCGGCAGCCAACTGCACGAAGAAGAAGGTCAAGGTCATGCCGGAAGTCATGATCCCTCTCGTCGGCTTCAAGCAGGAACTCGATCTTCAGGTTGAAATCGCTCATCGCGTGGCGAAGGAAGTGATGAAGGAGAAGGGCGTAAAGTTCAAATACCTCGTCGGCACCATGATCGAAATTCCGCGTGGCGCACTGACCGCCAACGAGATCGCCGAGACCGCCGAATTCTTCAGCTTCGGCACGAACGACCTCACGCAGACCACGCTCGGCATGAGCCGTGACGACGCCGGCGCTTTCCTCGGTGACTATGAGGAGAACGACATCCTCCCGACCAACCCCTTCGCCAGCATCGATCAAACAGGTGTCGGCCAACTGGTCGAAATAGCTGCCGATCGCGGACGCGCCACGCGCCCGAAGATCAAGCTCGGCATCTGTGGTGAACACGGTGGCGATCCGGACTCCGTTGCCTTCTGCGACCGCGTCGGACTGAACTACGTGAGCTGCTCACCCTTCCGCGTCCCGACCGCCCGCCTCGCAGCTGCCCAGGCCAACCTCAAGGCCCAAGCCGCTGCCAAGCCCGCCAAGAAGGGCAAGAAGACGGCCAAGAAAAAGAAGTAAGCCGGTACTAAACCAAGTGTGATTCATAAGCCCCGGTGGAAACGCCGGGGCTTTTTGCTTTCAAATAATGCAAGAGTCCCTGGGTTGGACCTAAGTTTGATGTTCTATGGTATGCCGTCAGCACAGGGTCTTGTGAGTTGAACTTCAGATGCCGTATTGAGAGATTTTGGACCAGAACTGTTGCCAGCGTTGGTTCGAGAACTCAGCTGATCCCGTCGAACGCGGGCACGCCGGGGGAATAGTCGTGGACTTCGTCATTTAGGGAACGCCAGTCAAAGCTCAATTCAACATCCACGTATCCCGCGACGTCCACGAGGAAGCTTGCGAGATTGGTGCTGAACACCGCGGCTCGGACCGGAAGCGCACCACTCGATTCGCTTACACCGGCACTCCGACCGGAAGTCCAGTGTGGCGTCCGGATACTGGGTTGCCTTGGAGCATTCGAATCATACACTCCGCGCATGATCCGATTGACCCTAGCTGTCTTCCTGCTCGGTGCGTGCCTCGCGCAATCCGCCCGGCAGCCAAACATCGTTTTCTTTTTCACCGACGACCAGACAACGAGCACGCTGGGTTGCTACGGCAATCCGATCGTGCAGACGCCGAACATCGATTCCCTCGCCAGGCGGGGAACCTTGTTCCGGAACTCGTTTGTCAGTCATTCCATCTGCTGGGTAAGTCGCACGACAATTCTTACGGGGCTCTACGGTCGGAGCGCCGGCACACCGGAGAATCCGGAACAGGCCCGTCCGGACGTGGCCAGGGAATTGTATTCGGACATTCTCCGCGACAACGGCTATCGCACGGGTTACTTCGGCAAGTGGCACGTCCGGGCGCCTCGGGGTTTCAAGC
>CEUN01166327.1_pt1 | contig 15515 bp, 10 predicted proteins | sample 361501 | NCBI WGS metagenome assembly CEUN01 (sample SAMEA2622801, study PRJEB7988) | marine metagenome | biome: marine biome (ENVO:00000447); feature: marine epipelagic mixed layer (ENVO:xxxxxxxxx); material: "saline water (ENVO:00002010), including plankton (ENVO:xxxxxxxx)" | depth 120 m | reverse complement strand
GTGGCGGAACAGACGCTGGCGAAGCAGCCCTTCCTGCTGGGTGAGCAGTTCACCGGCGCGGACCTGTTGCTATCCACGTGCGTGCAGTGGGCCGTGCTGTACGACATCCCGGTCTCGGATACCCTCGCAGGCTTCGCCGAGCGAACCCGGGAGCGCCCCGCTTTTAGACAGGCAGCCAAGCTGAATTTTTCCATCTCGCCCGGGGCCTAGGTCGCGGCGCCGGCAAGCGCTATGACTGCATCAGCCAGTCCAGAATGCGTTGGTTCTCCTCGCGGGGATAGGTGTGCGACAGGTCTTCCAACTCCCGGTACGTGATATTGGCCCCCGCTGCCTTGAGCGTATTGCACGCCATTCGCGCCATGTCTGCCGGAAACATCCAATCCAACGCACCGTGGACGAGATAGATGGGCAGCCCGCTCAGGCGCTGTCCGCCGCAACCCTCCAAGACAAACGGATGGAAGCTACCGGATATAGGGGCCAGATGGGTGAAGGGGCTGTCGTCACGCAGGCCACCCAGATAGGAGAACGTGCCGCCGTCTGACATGCCCGTGAGCAGGATACGCTGCTTGTCGACGTTCCACAGGCCCTGCGCACGTTCCACCAGCCCATCGAGACCGGGCAGATCGATCTCCGGCTCCGTCAGCGACCAGGTGTTCTGGCGGGAGGTGGGAGAAATCACGATAGCACCCCGGGAACGCGCATCGCGCAGCCATGTCCAAAGAAAGCTCCGGCCGTGCCCGCTTCCGCCATGCAGCGCCACCACCAATGGGTAGGGATGGGTTTCATCGTAGTACTCGGGCACGTAAATGGAACAACCACCCCGCTGCTGAGATTCGTTCTCCGCATGGATGATGCCGGCGCGCTCTGCACTTGGATCGCAAGCCCCCAGGCGCTCCAGCAACTCGGCGTCGTCACGCAGTTCTGGAGCCACGAAGAATCGATTGACCGGCGGCAACATGAAGGCCACCGGATAAAGGGTAGCAACAGCCCGGCCAGCGTGCCCCGTAGCAGCGTACGCGGCCATGACGGGGTTGGCCGCCGATACCGCGTCGCCAAAGCCCGCCAGCGCCTTGGCGGCATGGTCGGCGGAACCGGCTAGCGCATCGCGAAACCCCGCAAGATGCTCCGGCCAGGGCGCCTGCTCGAACGTAGCCCGATTGTCCTGCAGCGGCGCCAACAGCCCTTCGAGCGCCTCCGCCAGCCCACTGACGTGGGGTGGATGCAGGTGTCTGCCCGCCCGCTCCAACGCCTCCAGCACAGTAAGCAGATGCGGCAACAGCCCCATGGTGGCGTCCAGCAACGGGTCGGTTTCATCGGCCATGGCGACCCTCCTTTGCCACCACTATAACCGATGACTGCTCCTCGCCCGCCCGGCACCGGCATTGGCGACCCGGCCACAGATTGATTAAAGTCGCTCGTCTGGCTCGAAAGGGGGCACACATGGCCGGGTTCGACCGCAGCGCAGAAGACGTGGGCAACGTGCAGATGCTCGAGCACGTGAATGTCACCGTGCCAGACCAGGGCGTGGCAGCCTTGTTCTATGTGACCGGGCTTGGATTTACCCGCGACCCCTACATCGACTTCGGCAATTTCAACATGTGGGTAAACCTGGGAGAGCAGCAGTTCCACCTGCCCCAGTCCAAGGCCCAAGTGCTGCGCGGCCACACTGGGGTGGTGGTGCCCGACCTGGAAGACCTTAAAAAGCGCCTTGGATTCGTCGCAAAGCCGCTGGCAGACACCCAATTCGCATGGGAAGAAGCAGACGGCTACCTGGCCCTGACCTGCCCCTGGGGCAACCAGATTCGCGCGTTTGCCCCGGGGCTATTCACCAAGATGGATCTGGGCATGCCATACGTGCAGCTCGACGTACCCCCGGACACCGCGACGGGCATCGCGCGTTTCTACGAGCAGGTGATGGGTTGCGCCACGGAGGTGACCGACACCCAGGCACGGATACACATCGGCTTCAATCAGACGCTGGTATACGCGGAGAATGATGCGCCCCTGCCCGAGTACGACGGCCACCATATCGCTATCTACGTGGCCGACTTTTCGGGACCGCATCGCTTCCTCGACAACCATGGCCTGGTCACGGAAGAGTCCGACCAATTTCAATACCGCTTTCAGGCCATCGTCGACCCGGAAGGCGACCCAACACAACCCCTGTTTGAACTGGAGCACGAGGTCAGATCGCTAAGCCACCAGATGTGGCGCCGACCGCTGGTGAACCGCAACCCAGCGGTGAATTTTTTTACCTACCGGAAAGGTACAGAGGTGTTCACGCCGGCATGAGCGAAGCTCCCAATCTGACAGACCTCAAGGAAGAACCCTACTACAAGGCCCTGGGCGACGAGGTGGAGGTATTCGAAGCCGCCTACCACGCGCGTCTTCCCGTACTACTCAAAGGCCCCACCGGCTGCGGCAAGACCCGCTTCGTAGAGCACATGGCGTGGCGCATCTACCGACGGGACAACGCCCTGGATATCGACAACCCGTTGATGACCATTTCCTGTCACGAAGACCTCACCGCCACCGACCTGGTGGGTCGCTACCTGCTGCAGGGTGATGCCACCCTGTGGAGCGACGGGCCGCTGACCCGGGCGGTGCGCACCGGCGCCATCTGCTATCTCGATGAGATCGTCGAGGCGCGCAAAGACACCACCGTGCTGATCCACTCGCTCACAGACCATCGGCGCATCCTGCCCATCGAGAAAACCGGCGAGCTGGTGAGCGCCCACCCGGACTTTCTGCTGGTGATCTCATACAACCCCGGCTACCAGAGCGTGCTCAAGGATCTCAAGCCCAGCACGCGGCAGCGCTTCGCCAGCCTGACATTCGATTACCCGGATCGCGAAACCGAAAGCGAGATCATCGCCCACGAAGCGGATATCGATGCGACCACGGCCGAGCGTCTGGCAGTGATCGGAGAGAAGGTCCGCAACCTGCGCGAGCATGGCTTCGAGGAAGGCGTAAGTACCCGCCTGCTGATCTACACCGGCGCGCTGATCAACGGCGGCATCGATCCCCGGAGGGCGGCAGACATCGCCATTGTAGGCGCGGTGTCCGACGACGCCACGGTGCAGGAAGCCATCGCCGACATCGTTGATGTCGTGCTACCTGCCTGAGACGCCCCATGGTCGCCCTTGTGGACGTCGAAGCTAGCCTGGCGCTTTTCGCCGAAGGCATCGCAGGCCGCTACTACCACATCAAACCTTCCAGCCAGTTTGCAAGCCGCCGCGTGACGGTGGACGATGGGGACGCGGCGCTCACCACCGATACCCTCCTGCTCCCCGAGACCATCGCGTCGGACAACGCCGCTTTTTATCGCGTGCTTGCCCTGGAGCAGCTGGCTCAACGGGAGTTCGGCACGCTGGCATTCACCTTCGACGGCGCCCAGGAACGCATCCCCACGCTCGCCACGCCACCCCCATCAGCCACGGCGCTGCGCATGAGCGACTTCGAGGTGTTCTACCAGAGCGTATCGCACCCGGGTGTGCTGCAGCGGTGCTTTTTTTCCTGCGAGCGGGCGCGCCTGGACGCTCAGCTGAGCTACCATTACCCAGGCATTCGAGGCTACCAACGGGCCTATCACCAGCACCTACTCGCCACCCTGGATTGGCACGATGAGCCGGCTTCCGCGCTCGAGGTAGCCAACACGCTGCACGCCTACGTGCTGGGGGCGCAACCGGGCGATTCGGACACGTCAGTTCGCTTGTTAGAGATCGTCGACCGCGTAGCAAACACCATGGCGGACGTGTACGACACTGCCCAGGCGGCGCTGGACTGCTACGAGCTTTGCACGCCTTATCTGGTCGACGGCATTACCGAGCTGTCGGCGCCCGAACTCGATGAGCTTGATGATCCTACCCACTGGCTGCAGCGAGAGGCTCGCCTGGAGGACTGGCAGGAAGACCTCAAGGCCATGGATGCAGCCATGCTGCAGGTGCAGATGCTGCAAGGCGATGAGGCGGCGGCAAAGAACGTAGAAGGCATGGCCGACGGCGAGATCCGTCCCGACGATGTGGACCTCAAGACCATGCAGAACGAACGCGACATTGCCGCCCGGCGCCTGGACATGGAACGCTCAGCGGTGCAGGACGCCCTGGGCAAGGCGCAGTTGGAAGCCCGCAGCTACCGCTACGACGAGTGGGACCACACCCAACAACGTTACCTGCCAAAGTGGTGCCGCCTGTTCGAGGAAAAACTCGAAGCGAGCGAAGACCAGAACGTAGATGCACTGCTGCAGGTCATCGAAGCCCATCGTGCCGATGTGCAGCATCAGCTGGAGAACATCAAGCCGTTGGGGTTTCAACGCGTGTACCGGGTGGCCGACGGCGACGAGCTGGACTTCAACGCGGTAATACAGGCGCGGCAGGACATTCGCGCGGGGCAGACGCCCGATGAGCGCGTCTACTCGCGCCGGGAACGCGTCCACCGCGATGTCTGCGCCGCCTTCCTGGTAGACCTCTCCGCCTCCACAGACGATGTGATCGAGCCGTCGGAACAACCCGGAACCCCTGTAGAACCAGCCGAAGAGGTCAACCTGCGGGACCCTTTCGGCGCGCCCGACCCGGAAGAACCTCTGGTACCCGAGGAGCCGGGGCGCCGCATCATCGACGTGCAGCGCGAATCGATGCTCGTGATGTCGGCGGCTCTGGAGCAACTGGGAGACAGCTACGGCATCTACGGATTTTCCGGCTACGGGCGGGATTGCGTGGAGTTCTATGTTGCCAAAGAAGCGGAGCAGCCGTTCCACCGCAACACGCTACGCGCCATTGCGGAAATGAAGCCCATGCGCAGCACGCGAATGGGTCCGGCGATTCGGCACTGCACCACCAAGCTGCTGAAGTCAGGACATGCGCTGAAGGTACTCATCATACTGAGCGACGGTTTTCCTCAGGATGCAGATTACGGCCCGGAGAGAGGCGAGCACGAATACGGCGTGCAGGACACCGCCAAGGCGCTCAGCGAGGCCCACGACAAAGGCGTGGAGACCTTCTGCGTCACCGTGGACAGGTCGGGCCACGACTACCTAAAGCGCATGTGCCCCGACGAGCGCTACCTGGTCATCGATGAGGTAGAGGATTTGCCGGAAGCGCTGAGCAAGGTCTACCAAGCGCTCACCGGCTGAGGCCGCAACGGCTAGTCGTCGCTCATCACGCCAAACAGGTGCAGCAGCGACAGGAACAGGTTGTAGATCTGCACGTAGAGGGTGATGGTGGCCAGAATGTAGTTGGTTTCACCGCCATGAATGATGGCGCTGGTCTGCCATAGAATGGCCGCACAGGCGAACAACACGAAACCACACGAAATAGCCGTGGTGATCCCGGACAGATCGAACATCCACGCCAGCAGCACGGAACCCATCAGCACAAAGAATCCCGCTACCAGAAATCCGCTCAAGAAGCTGAAGTCCTTACGGGAAATCAGCGCGTAGGCAGACAGGCCCACGAAAGCCATGGCCGTGGTGCCAAGGGCCGAGGCAACCAACATGCCACCATCCGCACGAGCCAGGTAAATACTGAGAATGGGCCCCAAGCCGTAGCCCAAGAATCCCGTGAACACAAAGGTCCAAAACAAGCCCCAGGGGCTGTTCGCAGTCTTGTGTACGATGAATAGCAGGGCGAAGAACCCAATCAGCGTAGGCAGAAAGCCGAGATAGGGTGCTTGAGCCAGCATGGAAACCGTTGCCACCACAGCGCTGAACGCCAGGGTGAGGCCCAGTAACATATAGGTGTTGCGCAGGACCTTGTTGATCTCAACGGCCGGCAGCCCGCCCGCAATCGCAGCGCTGCGTGCCTGAATTTCCCGATAATCAGCCATTTTCTTTACCAAGCCTCGCCATGATGGTCATATCCAACAGGTTATATAGGGGGTTAGGTCGCAACTTTCAAGGGATTGCGTCACCAGCCAACGCTGGCGCGCCTGCATCAAGGTCCAGAAAAATCGACTGAGTGTTGGAACTGTGACCGCAACCGTTCGACAATCCCCCAATGACCAACCACCACCTATACCGATTCGAGCGCGGCGGACGCGTGTGGACCACGCTGGTCTTGCTGTTGCTTGGGGCCACTATGGTATCGCTTGCCGAGTCGAATCACTGGGTTATGGAGCTTTTCGCCCATTTCCGGCTGCAGTATCTGGTTGCCGCCGTCGTCGCACTACTGATATCGCTGCTGACCGGGCAGCGTGCCGCCTTGGTTGCCAGCTTAGCGGCCGTGGCCATCAACGGGTGGTTCGTCGGCAACTATGCGCTCAACATCGGGGTGCAGGCAGCGGCCGCACCGACGGAACACCCGTCTGCGCTGCGGATTCTGCACGCCAACGTGCAATATCGCTCGCAGCCCATCGAAAGGCTGCTGCAACGTGCGCGGGCCGAACAGGCGGACATCCTGTTGATCCAGGAACTGAATAATCATGGCGCCAGTGTTCTGAGCACAGCGCAAGACTACCCCTACCGGTCGCTGTTCCCCCAGGAACATCCATATGGAATCGGCGTCGTGAGCCGGACCCCGGTCGAGGTGACCGCCGAACAGGACAGCAGCGGCTTATACACATTCCTCACCGCAAGGATTCCCTGGGGCGACACCAAGCTAAACCTCGTCTACCTGCACCCACCGCCACCCCTGTCCGCCCAAAGCACTCAGATCCGCGACGACCTGCTGCAACGCATTGCAGCTCGAGTGCGCCACAGCACCAACGTGCTGGTGGTGGGAGACATCAACAACACACCGTGGACACGCAGCTTCGCCCGTTTCGTGGCTACCAGTCGCATGAGGCCACTGCGCAACCGCCTGCCCATGGGCACCTGGCCGCAGTGGCTCGGCTTCGAAGGCGGCTTTCTGACGCGGCTGCAGATCGACCACGTGTTTACGCGCAATGCGCGTGATATTCAGGAATTTCGCGTGCTGCCCGACATCGGTTCGGACCACATGCCTGTGCTGGTGCGATTGACGTCTGCCTGAGCATCACCAGCTCGATTGCCCTTGCCGGGAGACGCGTTTTCGGTAATCTGCCCGCTCCCACGATCAGGAGCCAGCTTTGAAGCGACTGTACTTCGTGCGCCACGGCCAGACGGAATGGAATGCCGCAAGGCGGGCGCAGGGTCAGATGAACTCGGATCTCAACGATCTGGGGCGCCGGCAGGCCGATGCGAACGGAAGGCTGCTGAAAGATCACGGCGTGCAGGCCCTGTTCGCCTCGCCACTGGGACGAACGCGGCAGACCACGGAGATCGTTCAGCGGCACGTACCCATAGAGGCCATGTTCGATGAGCGCATCATGGAGTGGGATTGCGGTGACTGGAGCGGGCACACCTGGGACGACGTGCAAGCCAAATGGCCGGAAGAATGGGCTGCGCTGGAAGCCGACCGGTTCCATTATCGCGGTCCAGGATGCGAGAACTTCCCCGACATGATCGCCCGCACCAAGCCGTTTCTTGCCGACGTTCTCGCACGCCCCTTCGATGAGATCGGCATCGTCTCGCACGGTCTCATCGGGCGGGTAATGATCGGCGTACTGATGAACTTCAGCGAAAGCGAAATGCTCAAACACACCCAGCCCAACGACGTTGTGTATCGCGTATGCGTGCCGCGCGAAACGTCCCAGCCGCCGCAACTCGATCACTTCGTCGGTGGCGAAGGTCCCTTTCCGGGCGCTATCGCGGGATAGACACGGCCGAGGGGCACCAAGGCCGAGAGGCGACGTTTCTGCTTGCCTCCGGTATGCTCGCGGCCAACGCAACCATAGCCCAACAGCGCCCTGATCATGTCCAACAGCCTAGAAGCAGGAACGCGAATACTCTCCGCCACTGGTGAATCTTTCACCGTTAGCGAATCACTGGCCGCCGAATTCGAACCTGGTGATCGGCTCGTGGCCAACGCGCAAGCGGGATTGCTACGCATACCGGCCCACGAGCAGCGCGTGGCCGCTCATTCCGTTGCCAACTGTGCGGCGGCTTTCGAAGCTATGGATTCGGTGACCGACGAGCAGATCGTCGACTTCTTCCAACGGTTCGCCCGGGCGCTTTCCGACGATTCCATCTGGAGCCAGATCCAGGCCATCAACGACACCGATGTGCAGGATGCAAAAGCTCGCGGGCGTTCCACCACGAGGTTGGTGGTCTCCGACAAAATGCGCCAGAACATGATCGAAGGTCTTCTCGGCTGGTGCGCCACCCCCTCGCGGCGCGACAACGTGCTGGAAACCGTAGAGCACGACGGCTTTCGCATCGAGCTGGTGGGCGCCGCCCTGGGGATCGTCGCGTTCGTGTTCGAAGGACGGCCCAACGTACTGGCGGATGCCTGCGGCGTGCTGCGGGGCGGCAACACGGCCATCTTCCGAATCGGCCGCGACGCGCTGGCAACTGCCCGCGCCATCATGGAACTGGCCGTGCGTCCCGCACTCGTGGACGCCGGACTGCCGGAGCACGCATTGGTTCTGGTGGATAGCCCTTCTCATGCAGCGGGCTGGTCATTGTTCCTGGATCAGCGGCTGTCCCTGGCGGTGGCACGAGGATCAGGCGCGGCCGTTGACCTGCTGGGCTCTCTGGCGCAAAGCGCGGGCACACCCGTCAGCCTGCACGGTACCGGCGGCGCCTGGGTGGTGGCATCCACCAGCGCCACTGGCGATGACTTCTCCCGAGCGGTGCAGGCTTCTCTAGACCGCAAGGTGTGCAACACGCTAAATACCTGCTGCATTCCACGTGCCGCGGCCGATCGCCTGGTGCCCGTTCTTCTGGAAACGCTGCAATCCGCAGCCTACGCCCGAGGACAGTCATTCAAGCTGCACGTGGCTGAGCAAAGCACCGACGCAGTGCCGGCGGAGCTGTTCGAGCGCGAGGTGAGCATCGTCCGCGCGGATGGCCCTTGCACTGAACGCCAGGCAGAGCCCATCGCAGAATCAGCATTGGGCGAGGAGTGGGAGTGGGAAGACTCACCCGAAATCACCTTGACCATTGTGGATTCGGTGGATGACGCCGTGGATCTCTTCAACACGTACAGCCCCCGGCTCGTGGCCTCGCTTATCAGCGGCGACGAGGACGAGCAAAAACGATTCTGGGACCGAGTGCGCGCCCCGTTTGTGGGCGATGCCCACACCCGCTGGGTAGACGGTCAATATGCTCTAGCCAAGCCCGAACTGGGGCTTTCCAACTGGGCCAACGGGCGCCTGTTCGGCCGCGGCGCCATTCTCACCGGCGACAGCGTATACACGGTGCGCACACGCTACGTGTCCACCTGAGATTCAACTCCATAAAATAACAACCGCATCTGGCTGCTTGTCACTCCGATCGAATCCTGGCGAACTTCTGCAGCGCGTGGCAATCCAGCGGCACCAGACCGCGGTTACCTCCAGCGCTGTAGACCACCTCGGCAACGTAAAGATCGCCGCGCGAATCCGCCCAGATACCATGGGGAGCGAAAAAGTTTCCCGGCCGCACCGGGTCGTCGCCGCCGAAACGCGTCACCACCTCCCCGTCGAGATCGAGCACCGACACCCGGGCATGGGGCATGTGGGGGAGGATTTCCACGTCTGGGCGTCTGCCTGCTCGCTCGCCCAGCTCCGCCACGTAAATGAACCCCTCCGAGTCGATGAATAAATCGTCCGGTCGAGTCACGTGGTTCCATTCGGTGATGTATGTCCCATCAGGAGCAAACACCTGCACGCGGGAGTTCTCTCGGTCCGCCACGTAAATCCGATCACCCTCGTCAATGGCGATGGCATGGGGTAGCCGGAACTCTCCGGGCCCGGTTCCCGGCTCGCCCCAGGAAAATTCGTACTCCAGATCGCTACTGAACTTGTGCACCCGGGCATTTCCATAGCCGTCGGACACGTACAGCTCACCGGCGCGGGACAGCGCCACGTTAGTCACCATGTTGAAGGGATCACCGCCGTACTGCACCGGAGTCATACCGGCAACGAATCCCGTATCGGCCGGTTTGTCTTTCTCTCCCAAAGTTTCCAGCAGTTCACCAGAGCGGGAAAAAACGCGCACCGTGTGGTCGAAATTGTCAGCCGCGTACACACGGTCGTCAGGACCAATGTGCAGCCCGTGGGGATTGGTGAAAATCCCCTCACCCCACGCTTCAATAAAGCTGCCGTCGGCGTCGAAAACGATCATTGGGTGCTCGCCTCGATTAAAGGCGTACACCCGATCGTCGGAGTCGGTGGCAACACCTGCCACCTCCACGAAACGCCATCCCTCAGGCAGCTTCTCCCAGCCCTGAATCACCTCGAATTCAATACGCGCCACGCGCCGACACCCCTGTGAGCATCCTCGGGCCACCAAACTATCGGAAATCGGCCACGAAGTGCAGCGTCGGACAAGGGATTTCACCGCCCTTGCGCGCCAATATCCCGGGAGTGTACTCTCCCGCGGCCCACAACCACGTATCTCGACTGTGCTGAAAGGGTTCGTTCGACAATCTGAATTTGCCCGACTGCTGGCGGCCGCCGCGGTGCTGCTGCTGTTCGCCGGTCAAACGGTTGCCGCGCTGCATTTTCATGAAGATGCCGCAGAGCCGGCGTGCGTGGTCTGCGCCAGCACTCAGCAAGACGATGAGGCAATCGCCGTCAAAAGCGTCGCGCAGACCAGCTACGCGACGGTGCTCCCGTGCACACCAGCTTTTGAGATAACTCCGGGCAGCGTCTACCAGCCACCCCAACGGGCCCGCGCACCGCCCGCACACTGACACCCACTGACCGAACTTGATGCCGCTGCGTTCATCGCCGCGGCGATTTTTCCGCTCGTATTTTTGAGGTTGTCATGAAATCGATCTGGCTGGTTGGGCTTATAGCCCTCATTCCCGGCACTGTAGTCGCGCAGGAAGCGGCGCAGACCAACAACGAAATCGAAGAAGTGGTGGTGCAGGCGCACCCGCTTTCCGCCGAGGGCCTAGCGCAGGCCGCGGTCGTACTTGAAGGCGACGCGCTCACGCGCAATGCAAGCAGCAGCATCGCCGAAACCCTCGCTCGGCAACCGGGCGTCCACAACTCGTCTTACGGCAATGCCGCTGGGCGCCCTGTAATCCGGGGCCTGTCGGGACCAAGGGTCCGCGTCATGGAGGACCGTCTGGAAACGCTCGACGTGTCCGTGACCAGCGCGGATCACGCCACCACCGTGGATGCGTTGGTGGCCAACCGCATCGAGGTGCTCAAGGGACCCAGCACGCTGATCTACGGCTCCGGGGCAATGGGCGGTGTGGTCGACGTGCACACCGGAAGGGTGCCACATTTCGCTGTCGAGGAAGTGAGTGGCGGTATGGAAGTGCGAGCCGAGGATGCCAGCGAGCAGGTCAGCTTGGTAGGCAAACTGGATTTCGGGTCGGGTCCACTCGCGTTTCACCTAGACGGTTTCTATCGGGACGCAGATGACTACGACATTCCCGGCTGCGTGGAATCGGACGTGCTGCGACAAGCCGAGGGCGGAGAACCGTGCGAAGTTGAAGACACCCTGCCGGGCAGTAGTCTGGAGACCTGGGGTGGTTCTGCAGGCGCCTCCTTTGTCGGGGAGCGCGGATTCATAGGTTTTGCGGTGAGCCGCTACGAGAGTAATTATGGACTCCCGGGAGGACACAGTCATGGACACGAGGACGAGCACCATGACGAAGACGAGCATCACGATGAAGATGAACACGACGAAGACGGACATCACGATGACGATGAACACGACGAAGACGAACATCACGATGAAGATGAACACGACGAAGACGAACATCACGATGAAGATGAGCACGACGAGCACGAACATGAGGGGGAAGAAGGCAATCCGAACGTTGACCTGAAACAAACCCGGTACGACCTGGAAGCCGGCCTCAAGGATCCCATCGCGGGCTTCTCTAGCCTCAACCTGCGTGCCGTCTATAACAACTACGAGCACGAAGAAATCGAGCCGAACGGTGAAGTCGCCACGCGCTTCGACAACGAGGCCTGGGATTTGCGCCTGGAACTCATTCATGAACAAACCATGGGCTTTGAAGGCACCCTGGGGCTCCAATACACCAACAAGGAATTCTCCGCAGTGGGGGAAGAAGCATTCATCGACCCCGTGGACACCTCCAGCGTGGCGGCGTTCTGGGTGGGAGAGCGGTCCTTTGACGGCTTCGACCTGGAAACCGGCGTGCGCTTCGAGTCCGTAGAGCACGACCCAATCAACGAGCGCAAGCGCGACTTCAGCCTGTTTTCCGCATCGCTTGGCTTCGTAATTCCGATGGGCAGTGGTTGGCAGCTGGGCCTACAGAGCGACTACTCACAACGCGCACCGGTCCCCGAGGAGCTCTATTCGAACGGTGCCCACCTTGCCACTCAGGCATTTGAGATCGGCGACCCGAACCTGGACAAGGAAAAGGCCTGGAACGCTAGCGCGACGCTCAACTATTCCGCCGATGGGGTTCGTTTCGATGCGTCCGTGTACTACACGACCTTCTCCGACTACATCTACGAGTTCGTGAACGGGGAAGAGGACGAAGAAAGCGAACTCCCCGAGTTCGAGTATGCTCAGGACGACGCAGACTTCATCGGATTCGAGCTGGGCGCTGGGGTTCGAGTGGCCTCCTTTGCAGACGGCGAACTGTGGCTCACTGGCATGTTGGATCATGTGGACGCCGATCTCGACACGATAGGCAACGACAACGTACCGAGGCTGCCACCCACTCGAGTGGGCGTTGGCGCGGAGTTGACCTGGCGAAACGTCACGGCCCGCATTGACTACCTTCATGTAGACAGTCAGAACGACGTCACCGATTTCGAGCTGCCGACCGACAGCTATGAAGACCTGCGGATCTTTGTGGGCACATCGATTGCGCTCGATTTCGCAGAAGTCGAACTGTTCCTACAGGGAAAGAATCTCACCGACGACGAACAGCGCTACCACACCTCGTTCATCAAGGACGTCGCGTCGCAGCCGGGGCGCAGCATCGAGGGTGGAATTCGGATGACGTTCTAGGGCACCGCGGTTTCGACCGGGGCCGGGGCTAGCCAACGGCTCCGGTCGCAACTCTGCGGATTGGTAGCTACGGGTGGACTTGAACCACCGACCCCAGCATTATGAATGCTGTGCTCTAACCAGCTGAGCTACGTAGCCATTTGTGGGAGCCGCGTTGTACCTCATCCGGCTCCGGCAGTCCAGCAACACATCCCACCGCCAGGCTGTCGATGTCATCGAAGGCCTGCGCGAGGCTCTCACTTGCGGTGACCCAAACCACCAGCGTGAAGGGGGTTGATCAGACGTTGATCAGACTATGCGTCTATTTCTGTTCGGGGGTGTAATTGTCTTGAAACAACTCAGGAGAGTTGGTTCTTTCGGACACTGTGCAGGAAAGATAGTGCGAATAGGTAGGTGCTATTTCACCAGTAGAAACTACTCTACCGTGCCGAATTCATCTTGAGTGCAGAATTGAGAGCATGATTTATTGAACCCTCTACGGAACTTTTGACAAAACTTTTTATGTCTCTCTTTCGTCGCTAGCCAAATAAAATCGCGTGAAAAAACCTTCCTGGCATTAAAGTAAATGCACCAGAAATAACAAGTGCTCCAACATACACACCAATCATTGAATACATATGTGCGAATTTAAATCTTTCGATTTTTGTTTTTTTAAATTTTTTTATGTTCCAAATAGAGTAAATCAACGAACCTAAAGTAAATGGTATTAGGAGATGGATTAAAGAATATTGACCCGGGTTTATTGCTTGAATAAATATTGCTGTCAAAGAAACAATCACCAGAAAGGCCACCCAAATGCGTCCAAGCCTTTTATGCGTTTTTGTCCCTTTTTCGGTTATCAAGATATACAAACCCAATGGCACTGCTAACAATGCGATCAGTGCATGCGCATAAATTAGTTGCATAACTTATTTGATCCTCTGTTCAGCCTTACTCCACCGTCACGCTTTTCGCTAGGTTACGCGGTTTGTCGACATCGCAGCCGCGCTCCAGCGCGACAAAATACGCGATGAACTGCAGCGGCAGCAACAGCATGATGGAATCTGTAAGCCAGTGTCCGCTGATGGGCACCACCACCAGGTCATCCACCTCCGCCTCGATCTCGTCGCTCTGTGCGATGGCCACTACCGGTCCCTTGCGGGTTCTGATCTCGGCAATGGTGGATGCATTTTTCTTCACCAGGTCGTCGTTGGGTACGATGGCGAAAGTCGGCGTCTGCGGATCGATGAGGGCAAGCGGCCCGTGCTTCAACTCGGATGCCGCATAGGCTTCGGCATGCAGGTAGGAGATCTCCTTAAGCTTAAGCGCACCTTCCTGCGCAAGCCCGAAACCCTCACAGCGCCCGATGAAATAGGCGTGGTCGAAGTTCGCATAGCGCTTGGCAATGTCGTGGAAGTCCTCAGCACGCTCGATCACCGCTTCCATCTGCGCCGGTAGTGCTTCCAGAGCGTCGATGACGCGCTCCCCTTCCGCGGGAGAAACGTCGCGCATGCGCCCCAAGTACAGAGCGAACAAGGCGAAGGCAGCGAGCGTATTGGTGAACGTCTTGGTGGACACCACCGCCACCTCCGGGCCCGCGTGCAGGTACATGCCCGCGCCACACTGCCGAGCGATAGTGCTGCCCACCACGTTCACCACGCCGAGCACGGTCCCACCTTTGCGCTGTATCTCCTGCACAGCGGTGAGGGTGTCGTAGGTTTCACCGGACTGGCTCACCGCAAAATACAGCGTGTCTGGATCGATGATGGGGTTGCGGTAGCGGAACTCGGCCGCGGATTCCGCTTCGGCCGGCAAGCGCGCCAACCGCTCGATCATGGAGGCACCGATGGTCCCCGAGATGTATGCACTGCCGCAGCCCAGGATCTTGATGCGCTTGAACGCCATCAGCTCTCGCGGCTCCAGGTTTAACCCCCCGAAGTGGGCGGTGTTGAACCGGTGGTTGAGCCGACCCTGCATCACGCGCCGCAATGCGTCCGGCTGCTCGTGAATTTCCTTGAGGGTAAAGTGCGCGTGGTCGCCCTTGGTGGCCAGCACCGCTTCGGCGTCGATGAGGGCTACCGGGCGATCGGTCACCGTGGCGTGCAGATCCTGGATTTCATAAGACTTGCTGCTGAGCGTGGCGATCTCGCCGTCTTCAAGATGCACCACCTGGCGTGTGTAGGGCACCAGGGCGGAAACATCCGAAGCGACGAACATCTCTTTGTCGCCCACGCCGATGATCACCGGGCTTCCGTTGCGGCCAACGATCAGCTCCCCGGGCCGGTCGCAATGCATTACCGCGATGCCATAGGTGCCGGCAACGCTCTGCAGCGCACGACGCACCGCCGCGGCCAGGTCTTCGTCCACCGCGTACGCTTCGGCGATGAGCACAGCCAATACCTCGGAGTCGGTGTCCGAAGCAAACGCATGACCGCGCGCCTCCAACCCCTCGCGATGCTCCTGAGCGTTTTCCACGATGCCGTTGTGCACGATGACGATCTTGCCGGTGTCGTCACAATGGGGATGGGCGTTGACGTCGCTGGGCTCGCCGTGGGTGGCCCAGCGTGTGTGTCCGATACCCGCCGTCGCCGCA
>CEUN01158845.1_pt1 | contig 15523 bp, 16 predicted proteins | sample 361501 | NCBI WGS metagenome assembly CEUN01 (sample SAMEA2622801, study PRJEB7988) | marine metagenome | biome: marine biome (ENVO:00000447); feature: marine epipelagic mixed layer (ENVO:xxxxxxxxx); material: "saline water (ENVO:00002010), including plankton (ENVO:xxxxxxxx)" | depth 120 m | reverse complement strand
CCCAATATCGATGTTGTCAGCGCGTACTCGCGCGAACCCGTCTCTCTACACGACCGGTTTTCCGAACTGGACCGAATTTCCGAGGAGATCTACGCAGCGCGTGACGCTCGATCAGGGCTCGGCAACGTCTGGGGCGCTGACGAATATCCTACGGAACACGGGGCCCAGGACCCGTTCTCCTCGCCGAACCCGGCGGGCGCTCAATCGAACTACGCCCCAGCGTACTACGACGACAACATGGGTGGCGCTGATATCGATGATTTCGATACGGAGTCTTTTGGTGATGACGGTATTGAAGGGGACCTCGCGTTCCCGATCGTCATGGATATGGATGGTGACGGCGTTGAGATTGCGACCGTGGATGCATCCACGGCGATGTTTGATTTCAACGGCGATGGATTCAGGAACCTCTCCGCGTGGGCAACGGGGGGAGACGGGTTGTTAGCGTACGATCGCGACTCAGACGGACTGATCACGGATCAATCCGAGATCGCCTTCGTGGGCTACAAGGAGGGCGCGGCGAGCGATCTCGAAGGGTTGGCAGCATTCGACACAAACGGCGACGGGTTTCTAGATGCAGCCGACGATCAGTGGAGCCAGTTTGGCGTGTGGATCGATCACAACCAGGATGGTGTGAGCGATGAAGGCGAGTTCCAGGGAATGGAATCGCTCAATATCCGTCGGGTATCTCTCACTTCCGATAACCAACAACAACAATTAAGTGACGGAAGCACGATACTCGGCACTACCCCCTTCGAACTGGAAACTGGCGAGTCGCTCGCCGCGGCCGATGCTGCGCTCTTCTACACGCAAGCAGGCTACCGCGTGGCTGATGATGGCTACGCGGAGGTTCGTACCGACGCCAACGGCATGCTTGGCGTTGCCGAAGAAGACATTGCACGAAGCGTCGATCTGGGCGATGCCAATCTGTACGGATTCATCGCCGGTAACGGCACTGATCACATCACCGCCGGTAGCACGGAAGGCGCGCTCATCGCCGGTGGTGGGGGCGACGATGTGCTTACCGGTAGCGCGGGTGACGACTGGATTGCGGGTGGTGCCGGCGCCGATAACATCAACGCGGGAGACGGTAATGACGTTGTGTTCTTTGATGCCGCGGATGCCGCCGCTCAGCTGATACACGCCGGAAGTGGTACGGATTTCGGCCTGGTTGAAGGTGATATCGGCGTTCAGATCGATCTCGGGGCGACGGGTTTCGAAGCGGTGATTGGCGGGCAAGCGGCGGACACCCTGCTCGCAGGCTCTGCCGTTAACGTTTATTTGAACGGTGGCGCCGGCGCGGACCGGTTAGTTGGCGGGGACGGCGCTGACGAAGTCTCCGACGGTGGTGGCGACGATATCCTGGTGGTCGATGGTCAGGACCACGCCATATCCGGCGGAGATGGCACCGATGTCGTGATTGCCGCTGATATCGACGGTATCAGCCCGGACCTCGCAACTGCGGAAGTGGAGATTGCGCTTGGTAACGTCGGTAATGACACTTTCAATGCGACGAACGCAACCGGCCACGTCATCATTGACGGCGGACATGGGAACGACGTTTTGACAGGTAGCGCGGGCTACGACGCTGCCGCTTACGATGGACTTCTCGGCACCCATTTGTTGGACGTGGATGTTGGCGCGCAACAGATCAGCGTCACCGACCGCCATGGCCACGTAGACGTCATCGCCAATGTGGAGGCGCTCACCTTCGCCGACGGCGTCGTGCGCCTGGGTGACACCTATGTCAGTGGTGCTGGCGCAGTGGCAGGGACAGGCGCGAGTGAACTGTTCGCTGGCAACTCAGGCGTGGATACCGTTTTCGCCGAATCCGGGGATGACTTCGTGAGTGCTGGCGCTGGCGACGACTCTGTCAGTGGCGGCGAAGGCAACGATTTTGTAGACGGCGGCGATGGTAATGACCTCATTCAAGGCGACGGCGGTAACGATACGTTGTTCGGCCGCGACGGCGTCGACGTTGTGGAAGGGGGGGACGGCAACGACCTGGTGATGGGAGGCGCAGGGAACGACAAAGTCAAAGGCCAAAATGGGGATGACCGGACCTACGGCGGTGACGGCAATGACTTCCTCGGCGGCGGAGCCGGCAATGATTTTGCAGACGGCGGTGCAGGTGACGATCGCATCTTCAGTGGTGACGGAGACGATATTCTGACTGGTGGCGCAGGCGACGACTACGTCAAAGGTGGGCGTGGCTCGGATACGTTCGTGTTCAACAAGGGTGACGGCCAGGACATGTTCAGCATTTACGCGCCTGACTGGCGGACGGACGCGGACAAAGTGCTGTTTGTTTCTGGCATTGACCACCGCGACCTGTGGGTATCGTTTGACGCGGACCATGACCTCGTCTTCGACATCATGAGCACAGGTGATCAGGTTTCGCTTGGCAACTGGGTGAAGGGTGCGCAATGCCGGCCCAAGTCGATTGAAACCGTCTCCGGCTACGCACTCGATGAAGGAAACATCCACCAGTTGGTGAACGCGCTCGCGTAGATCTTGAGCAGCGTACCCGATACGGTGCTGGCGGATGACGCGAACATACGCCAGCTAATCGACCAGGCGATCGCGGCCGCCTGGAGGCCTACCGATACGGTTGCTTAGTGGTCAGGGCGATTGTTGTGGTCGCCCATACCCAGGTGCGTCTCGTCCCTAACGCACCATATTGTAAGCCCGCAGCCGATCTACAAGCGTCTCGACACGTCTCAGGTTCACGCCAAGATCCCACCGGCCTGTGCGAGACGATGAGCGCACGGCCAGCTGCTTGCCTTCCTCGCACAGGGTCACTTCGAGATCATCAACAAAGCGAAACACCATGCTCGTAATGGTCGCGTGGACGTAGCCGGCTTGCTCCTCAATGATCTCGACTCTGTCGAACGCCTGAACCGCCGCCATCACGTTCGACCAGTTGTCAGGGCCGGCTTTGAGCGCCAGGGGCGGAAATCTGCGATCTGGAAGCGGATCGTTAGTAGCGACACAGTTGGGTGAATCAGGGCACGGGGAAAGTGGCTTGACGCATTCAGCGGCCGCTGCGGCCGAACAAAAGAGCAGCGCCAACCCGGCCGCGCAACTTTGAAGGTGTTGCATCGAATTGTCTGGATAGAAACAATTTTCTGCAGTGTGACATGAACCTCCGTGTCACGACACCAAGCAACGAAGCGTCACCTGTACAAGTGCGAGCACCTGTCGAGGCTGTGTATCATGGCCTTCATCACAAGACTCGGGTCGTGGCACGCGTTCCACCAGCGAGCGGGCGCTGCGCAGACTATACGGGGAACATCCATGGCGGTTCGATCATTTGCAGTACAGCCGAATTCAACCGAGAGCTACTGGCAGCCGGTACCTGCAAACGGCTTCGTCGAAGTGCACGTCTCGAAGCATCGCACGCAGACACATACGCCGTTTGAATCCGGTGTGCAGGAAGTGTCAGTTGACGGGTTTGTGCGTGAGCACGCACATAGTGATCACGAAGAACTGATCTTGGTCTACAGCGGCACCGGCGCCGCCGTTATCGAGGGTGAAGAGTTCCCGATGCAACCCGGCACAACCCTTTATCTCTCACCCAGGGAGAAGCACAAGTTTGTGAATCAAGGGACTGAGCCGCTGCGGTTCTTTTGGGTCCTGATGCCTGGCGGACTGAGCGATTTCTTTAAAGCCATTGGCAAACCACGAACAGGCGGCGAACCGGCGCCTGCGCCGTTTCCACGTCCACATGACGTTGGGCAGATCGAAGCAGATACCGTCTTCGCAAAACTCGACTGAAACACGCGTAGCACTGTAGCCACGGACTGGCCCATCTGACAGACGTCCGCGGAACTACCATCGCCCCACCTTCTGACATGCGCGGCCGAGAACAGCGGCTCCCCAATGTATGGCCTTGGTTGGTTGGGGTTGTTTCGTTTTGCGTGCTTATGAACATGTTGTCTCGTGGCTATGGCGAGACATTTGCGGTTTTCTTGTTGCCGCTGGCCGACGAGTTCGGTTGGTCACGCGCTAAGCTGACCGGCGCTTATTCAACCTATCTGATTGGCTATGGTCTCTGCGCACCACTGGCGGGCCAGGTTTTCGCGCGCTACGGCGCGCGCGTTACCTACGTCTTTGGGTTGCTGGCGCTCGGCGGCGGCTACTATCTAGCGAGTTATGCCGAATCCACCTTGAGCCTATATCTGACGATTGGCGTGTTGGGGGCGTTAGGTGCTGCATCGATAGGCATGGTGCCTAGCTCCGCTCTCATACGACGATGGTTTCCACGAAATCTCACAACAGCGCTCGGATTTGCCTACGCAGGGCTCGGCGGAGGCGTACTGGTTTTTGCCCCTGGCGCGCAGTTGCTGATTCAGGGTGCTGACTGGCGTTACGCCTACACAATACTTGGGCTCCTGCCGCTTGCCCTGTTTCCCCTGGTGCTGTTCTTGCCCTGGCGCCGCCTTGCGCGCGGGCGTATGGAGGACGGCGCGGACGCAGCCTGGGAGGCTGTAGACCCCGAGTGGACGCTGACCCGCGCGATGCGCACAACACCTTTCTGGGGGCTGTTCATATCATTCCTCGGCACATCGGGCGGCTACTTCATGCTGACGCCACAACTGGTCGCCTATTTTGTAGAGGTTGGCTACACCCCGTTGCAGGCGGCCAGCGCGTTTGGCGTAATCGGTATGTTGTCCGTGGGCGGCATGGTTGCAGTTGCCTACGCGGCTGACCGTTACGGTGGCACAGTCGTGGTTACCGCGAGTTACATCGCGTCGGTTGCTGGCGTAATGATGTTGTGGCTGCTCGGAATAGAGCCAGGGTTGGTCGTGTTGAGCGCGGCGCTACTGTTGTTTGGCATCACGGCCGGATGTCGTGCGCCAATCATAGCGGAGACGGCGGCAAGGCTATTTCCGGGTAAGGGTTATGCGGCTGTGACGGGTGGCCTTAATGCCGGCATGGGATTAGGTGCGGGGTGCGGCTCGCTGGTGGGCGCGCTCGTCCATGACGCAACGCAGGGCTACGCGTGGCTGTTCCCGATCTCGGCTTTGTCGCTTGCCGTCGCGGCTGCTATGTTCTGGCTGATACGTCCACTACGCGTTGGCCGCTGGTAAGACGGCCGGGATGCGGGAGTAAGTGCATGCGCTTCAGACACATCACACCAAATGTCGGTTCAGAGGTTCTGGATGTTCGTGTAGACGAGCTGACAGAGTCCCAGCGCGAGGCACTGCGCGCGGAGCTGATTGACTGCAAAGTGCTTGTCGTTCGCGATCAGGACGTCGACTCGTTTGGATACAAATCATTTGTCGAGACGTTCGGCGAAGTGGTGCCGGACGACCTGGTCCCGCAGCCAGACCACCCTCCCGAGTTGGGTGCTATTCACATCAAGCCGAGTGAGCGCCAGACGATCAATTTCTGGCACATGGACTATTCGTTTCGCGAGATGCCAACACCCGTATTGAGTCTTTGTGCCAAAGAGCTGCCGCCTTGCGGCGGCGACACATTATGGACGAATCTCGAGGCCGCCTACGATGGGTTGAGCGAGGATTTGAAGGCGCGCATCGAGGGACTGGAGACGCATCACAAAGTGACCGTTACCCAGAACTCCGCCAAACGGTTTACGCCGGAAGAGTTTGAATGGATGACCAGCAACCCGCCGATACGACATCCGTTGGTATGCACAAACCCGGATAACGGACGCCAGTTCCTATTCGTCAACGTGCCGCTCTATTGTCGCGCGATCGTCGGGATGGAAAACGAAGAAGGCGATGCGTTGCTGGCGTCACTCTACCAACACGTGCAGCGTCCAGAGTTCAGTTTCCGCTTACAGTGGGACGTGAATACGATGGTTGTGTGGGAGAACACGCATTGTCTGCACTATCCGGTAGCGGACTACTTTCCGCACGAGCGTAGATTGTGGCGACTGGCGACGAAAGCGACGGCACGTCCCAGCGCGCATTAGCGGCACGACCAAAGATTGGATCGAACACTCGAGAGGAGGCGTCATGGCGAAGGGTTATGTAATTGGACAAATCGAAATCAATGACCTGGAGGCTTACAAAAAGTACCCAGGCAAGGCACAAGAGACGGTTGAACAGTATGGCGGCCGCTACATGGTAAGAGGCGGACCGCTTGTATCCATTGAAGGCGACGCGCCACTCTCGCGCATCGTAGTGCTTGAGTTTCCATCCTACGAACGGGCGCAAGAGTGGTACAACTCTGATGACTATCAGGCTGTTATTGGCTTACGCCACGCGGCTGCATACGGTCATATGTTCATCGTGGAAGGGCACGACGGTTAGTTAGACGCGTGTTCACGCGGGTGCGGACCGGGCCGTGTTTGTGCGGCGCGGTCGCTTACGAGGGCAGCTGTCTCCGACGTTACTCCAACTTGCAAAACCGCCATACGCGACATAGGTCGAAACCAGCCGGCCCCGGGTCTCCTGCGTCACTCGGATACCTTGCGGAACAGATACGGACTGACACTATGCGGCCAATCGGGACTCAGTTCCGGGCAGCTGCAGGACATTGTCACGATAGCAGTCGTACCAGCCTCGGCCGTGTCGTGGGAAGACGAGGAATACGGAGCATCGATTCCAGGTCTCTCCGGCATTGGGTCCCTTGGTGCCGTCATGTCAGAATCGATTTCAAGGCTTCTCGAGGTTGCGTTCAGCGGGATGATGAACAACAGAGCGCCTCAATAATGCAGCAAGCGCTTAATATTCATCCCAGCTGTTGCGGGTGGGCTTGATGCTTCGCTTCGTGACGCTCTGTTTCTGTCTTGCTTTTGGACATACCGACTGTTGGGCAGCGCGAGGACTTGCGGAGAATGCAAGGAGCGCGCGTATCGAAGCCCTGCAGATGCCACGCCTGAAGATGGAGCTGACGCGGCGCGAGTTCAGACTTGGTGCGCCCATCTTTATCCGCTTATTCAAAGAGTCCGCCGAACTCGAGGTATGGTTGGAGCGTGCCGGAAAGTTTGAGCGCTTCCGTACCTACCCTGTCTGTGCGTTTTCCGGGAACCTGGGGCCAAAGCTTGCCCAGGGAGACCTCCAGAGTCCGGAAGGCTTCTATTTTGTAGGGCCGCGGCAGATGAATCCGTGGAGTCGATTTCACCTGTCGTTCAATCTCGGATTTCCAAATGCGTACGACCGACATCATGGACGCACAGGTTCGCACCTTATGGTGCATGGCGACTGCGTCTCGATTGGTTGTTACGCGATGACGGACGCAATCATCGAAGAGATCTACACCTTGGCGTCGGCTGCGTTGCGACAAGGGCAGCCGTTCTTTCGCGTCCATGTGTTCCCGTTTCGAATGGACGCCATGCGGATGGCGGCCGCCGACCAGTCACAGTGGTTGGATTTCTGGAGAAACCTCAAGGAGGGATATGACTGGTTTGAAAGATCGGGCAGACCGCCCGATGTTCGAGTCCAGCGAGGACGCTATGTATTCCGCTCGGACTGACGCTTCCGCGCGGCGGGGCGGCTCAATGGTGAAGGTTGACGTTTCGCTTGTCGTTGCCCTGAAAGGCGCCGAAGGCTGAAGCGCGAAGAGCGAGATTCCCGAGCCTTGCGGTTTATGCATCAAAGGATGGTCGGATGATTAGAAATACCAGCAATGCCGAACACTACAAGTGGGGTGAGAACTCGGACGGCTGGCATTTACTCAAATCAGATAACTTGAGCGTTATCGAAGAAAATGTGCCTCCCGGTGAGAAAGAAATCAGGCATGTCCACGTGCGGGCTCAGAGCACAAGGTACTGAAGAACTTCCCAACCGAAGCGGAGTTGGTGGAGGCGACGGCTGGTGTTGGCACAAACGCGGTATTCAGAGCCTGGGAGTACTACTGGGTATTCACCTACGATGCGTTCGGTGGCTGACGCCAGACACCTAACCTCTAAGGTGGCGTCACTCGGAGTTACCGGATGCGCGCCGCGCGGAGCCGTTCTACGTGCTCAACCCCCGTGCGACAACAGCCTCCGATCAGGCGGGCACCGGCGGCAACCCAACGGTCGGCATAGTCCGCGAAGGAGTACGGATCGTTTTCGCCTTCCCATGTGCGGGTTGCAGCGTTCCACCCTTCGCCGCTGTTTGGATAAGCCAACAGCACCACATCCAGGTCAGATGCAAGCGCGTCTAGCAGTGACTCGATGTGTCGGGGTGCGGTGCAGTTGACGCCTGTCGCCAATAGATTCGGATAGATGTCGAGCACCGCATTTGCGGCGTCGCGTATGTGCGTGCCGTCATTCAAGTTTTGTCCATCGCGGCAGCTGAAACTGAGCCATACGGACAGATCGGCATACTCGGCCGCAAGCCTTGCGAGCGCGCGTGCCTCGGTGATTGACGGAATGGTCTCGAACGCGATGACGTCAGCGCCGGAACTGGCTAACACGCTCAATCGTTCGCGGTGGAAGGCCTGTAGCTCATTCTCACTCAGCCCGTAGTTCCCGTGGTATTCGCTGCCGTCCGCCAGGTATGCGCCGTAGGGGCCGACGCTTGCGGCAATCAATGGCTGAGCACTCAGGTTGGTTGTAGCAACAAATCGTGCGCGGGCGCCCTCGGCAAGTGTGACGCTACGATTCAAGAGTTGTTGCCCGGCGTCTGCGCCGTAGCCGGCCTCGACCAGACCTTGCGGCGTTATCTGGTAGCTCGCCGTAATGATGACGTCCGCGCCCGCGCAGAGATAATGGAAGTGGACTTGCTCGATGGCATCCGGATGCTCGATCAGAACATGGCCAGACCACAACTTGCCTGTGATGTCGTGACCCCATCTTTCCAACTCTGTGGCCAGACCGCCGTCCAGAAGATGCACGGTATTGCTCAGGCGGTCGCGCAATGCGTGAAGGTTTTGCATGGCGGCGCTTCGTGTAAAGGTGATAGCGCGAGTTTAGCGGCCGCGTGATGCAGAGAGACCGTCCATGCGCGCATGGGAGACCTATGGGCGTCATCTGCGACGCTATCGGCAGACAATACACGGCGTCTCGTTGTACTCACAGGACTGTAGTGATGGATTTCTGGCCGCGTTCCGGCGCCGACCTGAGGCGTATCTGCAATCAACGGCGCGCCAGGCCATGTCTGCATTCTCCAGGATAAAGCGCCTGGATGAAGAGTCGCGAGCACTCCAACGTGGTCTGCGTCGCGGTCGCTGGGCGGATCGCCATTGTTTGCCTGTGGCGCCCGCGACTATCTGGCTGCCGGCTCCCTGGAGTATTTTGCGAGCACGCGCTTTGCTCTATAGACACCAGACCGGCAGAGGGATACGTCGGAAATTGCATATCTGTCACGGATGGCAAGTACAGTTACGACTACCAGGGTCGCGTATTGCAGACGCGCGCCCTTGCGCATTTGTTGAACGTATATCGTACCGCTGGTGAGACGCGCAGCATTTGTGCTGCCTGCAGCCATCAATCAACGGAGAGTTATCTACATGAAGGCGCATATCGTGCTCGCACACCCTGAGGCTCAGTCGTTCAACGGCAAGCTCGCGTCTCTCTCTTCGTCGACGCTCACCGAACTCGGATGGGAAACCACGTTGACTGATCTGTATCAGGTGCGATTTGACCCGTGTGAGGGACCCCGCAACTACGCGTCGCTATTTGATTCGGAACGATTCCATGCACAAACGGAGCAGCGCTATCACGCGGAACAGGATTCCACCCCGCGGGATGTTGCCGATGAGGGCCAGAGATTGCTGACCTCCGATCTCCTGGTAGTGCACTTTCCGCTGTGGTGGTTTGGCATGCCGGCCATCTTGAAGGGCTGGATTGACCGCGTGTTTGTTTACGGCGTTCTGTACAAAGGTCAGATGCGCTACGACACCGGCATCTGTCGCGGCAAGCGCATGTTGGCCTGCATTACTACTGCCGCATCAGCGGAATCCTGCTCATTTAACGGGCGCGAGGGTGATGCCAAATTGCATGCCTGGCCCATGCTGTTTCCGTTTCGCTATATCGGCTATGACGTCCTGGAGCCTGTTTTCCTGCATGGCGTTGGCGGCGTTGCCTCCACCGAAGCATCGGCAGATGGCCTGAGCGGCCTGGACCGATACGAGTTGCAGTGGGCTCAAATCCTGAGCACGCTGGATACCCGATGTGTGACACCGTTTAACAAGGACACCGATTTTGACGAGTCAAACCGACTCGTGGCGGATGCGCCAGTCTACTCGCCGTTTGTCGCGCATTCGTCAAATACCCCATGGGAATAGCGGCGGTGGGTGAGCGCCTGCTGGATATTCTCTCACCCTGATATGTCTGCGGATATCTGGGCGCTGATCGCGGCTGACACCGTGCTGGTCCTGCACGTGTTATTTGTTGCGTTTGTTGTGCTTGGCTTGTTGACCATTATTGTTGGTGGGGTTTGGCGCTGGGAATGGGTGCGCAATCCATGGCTACGCCTCGCGCACCTGGCCAGCATTGGTGTGGTCGTGCTGGAAGCGTGGCTTGGCATCGTATGCCCGCTCACGCACCTCGAAATGGCGCTCAGACGTCAGGCTGGTGACGCGACCTATCGCGGTGACTTTATCGGTTACTGGCTGAATACGATCCTCTACTATGACGCGTCGCCGTGGGTGTTTATCGTGTGTTACACGGTTTTTGGAATGTTGGTGGTGGGTAGCTGGATCTGGATTCGACCAAGACCTTTTGACGTGCCTGTCAGACAAGGCTCACCTATCAAGCACCAGGGGAAACCTGAATGATTGATGTCCCGGCTACCGGAAGGTGCCAGTGTGGTCATCTTGGTTATGCCGTAGGCGCGCAACCGTTTGTTGCATACACCTGTCATTGCCGCGAATGCCAACGGCTGTCGTCCAGCGCTTTTGCTACCTGCATGCAGGTACCGGCGGAGGCCGTTGAAATGACCGCAGGTGTGGCACACACCCGCACACGGCCAAGTGACAGCGGCAATGAAATCAGTATGTGGTTGTGCGCGTCCTGCGGATTTGCGGTGTTTTTGCAGAACTCGGCGCGGCCACGCGTCCGAACGGTGTTGGTGGGTACGCTGGAACACCTGGAACAGGTTCAGGTGGACGCGCATATCTGGCTCAAACGTAAGCTACCCTGGGTTGTGATTCCGGCGGCTCATCGTCAGTTTGATGGTGCCGGAGACTGGAGCGACGACTACGCCCATGATCCGGACCGGTTACTCCCGTCAAAACAAAGCGAGATCACACGTGACGACGCCTGAAAATGCAGACGAGTTGGGTGAAGAAGCCAGCGTTGCCTATCAATCGTTCCTGGACATGGGTGACAGTAAGCAACGCCACCTTGATCAGCTCAAGGCTCTGTCGGTCAAATATGAGCACGGTGGTGCTCCGAGCGAGCAGGAAAATGCAGAGCTCGCACGTTTGCTCGATATTCATAATAAAAACGTTATCGCGTTCAAGACGGCTATGGCGGCCGTGACGGACGAGGCACAGCGGCGAAACCTCGTGGCATTGATGTCGTAACGCCGTTGGGCGCGCGCACATGGTGTCAGGTAGGCGAAACAACGCGCCGCGCTCGAAGCCGGTAAGCATGGTCGTCACCATGTCAGGCAAGCCGCTGAGGAGCTGCGTGCGCAAGCAGCCTGATTACGGGTGTTGACGAGACCGGTCACACACCAGAGAGTGTGACGGTTTATCATGATGCCATCGTTGAATGGCCAAGAGGCGGAAGAAGAGATCGCCAACGCGACCATGTTCTTGTGTTCCGACAAAGCGATTTACATGACCGGGCAGTCCGTCGCGGTAGATGCAGGCTTTGATGCTGTCGGTGTTGGATTGCCGGCGCTGCGCGCCGAACCTCAGCGAAGTCTTCAGCTCAGCTAATATGTGCATACAGATATTCAGGTAGTGAAAATGACGCAGCCTTACGCGCCACAAGCCCAGTTGCCTACGCATGAAGTCACCAATATGCCGCCACATGTTGGCGACCTGAATTTATGGGCCGAAGACTTGCCGCTGCGCGAGGCGGTCGCGAGAGAAGGGGCCGCGTGGGCCGAAGCACATCTCAAGAAGCTGGGGGCGCGCGTTGGCAGCGAGGAAGTGTTTCAACACGCCGAACTTGCAAACCGGCACACGCCGGCGCTCAAAACGTTTGATCGCTATGGCATGCGCGTCGATCAGGTTGAGTTCCATCCGTCTTATCACGCGCTCATGCAGACCGCCATTGAGCACGAGGTACACAGCTTCGCCTGGAATCACCAGCGGGCTGGTTCACACGTTGCACACGGTGCACTGACTTATCTGTTTCAGCAGGCGGAAGGTGGGGTCATGTGCCCGATGGCCATGACTTACTCCGCGTTGCCTTCATTACAGGGGACGCCGCATTTGGCTGAGGAATGGACGCCACGCCTGTTATCCACGGAATACGACGCGCGTGACATCCCGGTGGAGGGCAAGCGTGGCGCCACGATGGGTATGTTCATGACCGAGAAGCAGGGCGGTTCGGATGTGCGTGCCAACACAACACGTGCAAGACCGTCCGGCGTGGGGGAGGGGCCAGGGGCCGAGTACTGCATCACCGGCCACAAGTTCTTTTCGTCAGCGCCGATGTGTGACGCGTTCCTGGTGTTGGCGTATTCGGAGGGTGGATTGTCCTGCTTTCTGGTTCCACGTTGGCGCCCGAATGGGACGCGAAACGCGATCTACCTGCAACGCTTGAAGGACAAGCTGGGTAACCGGTCGAACGCATCCTCCGAGGTCGAGTTCGTTGATGCGCACGGTGTGATGCTCGGTGATGAGGGACGGGGCGTGCGCACTATCATCGATATGGTGCAGCACAACCGTTATTACTGCGCCTCGGCGTCCGCCGGCATGATGCGCCAGGGGCTGCGCCAGGCGTGGCATCACGCGAATCATCGCAGTGCATTCCAGCGCAGGCTTCTCGAGCAGCCGTTGATGCGTAATGTGCTGGCGGACCTGAGTCTCGAGGTGGAAGCTAGTGTTGCTTACGCGTTACGGCTGGGACGTGCTATCGATGAAAGCAAGGCGTCCGACGAGGCCGCTGCGCTTGCGCGCATTGGCACGGCCATCGGCAAATACTGGTTGTGCAAGCGCGCGCCCGCGCACGTTGGCGAGTCTCTGGAATGCCTGGGCGGCGCCGGTTATGTGGAAGAAAACGGTATCGCCCGGATCTATCGCGAGGCGCCGCTCAACGGCATCTGGGAAGGTTCGGGGAACGTTATCTGCCTTGACGTCTACCGTGCCATACAGCGCGAGCCGTTGGCAGTCCCCGTGATCATGGCCGAGCTGGAGGCGGCGCGCGGGGGACACGCCGCGCTGGACCTGGCCGCTGATGCACTGGCTGCGGAGCTTGCGGACACGGGCGAGTTCGAAGTACGGGCGCGCCAGGTGACCGAGCTGGCGGCAGTCGCGTTGCAGGCCTCACTATTGGTACGGTTTGCGCCGACGGCTGTCAGTGACGCGTTTTGTGGATCCAGGCTCGGCAATGCATGGCGCGGTGCTTACGGAACACTCTCGAGAAGCACTGATTTTGATGCGATCATCCAGCGGATCGTGCCCGAAGTAGCTGGCTGAATACGCACGGGATTATTGGGAGGGTTCATGCCGCAATCCATCAAAGACGCCAGTCACCTGTACGAAGTTGAACGGCGTGCCAGGCACGCGGAGCGTGATGGTTTTCGTATCAGCGAACTGACGATTTCATCAACGCAGAAAGTTCCGTGGCACTGTCATACGCATGTCACGGATACGTTTTATCTGTTGGATGGCGAGATCACCATCTACCTGCGTGATCCCAAAGAGACTCGTGTGCTGCAACCGGGCGAGTGTTTTCCGGTGCTGCCCAAGCGGCCGCACTTGGTCATCAATTCCGGTGATACCTCGGCGACGTTCATGATCCTGCAAGGATTGGGCGAATACGATTATGTGCCGTTGACCTGAGCACGATCGTCTCAACGTGAGCGGGCCACGTTTCAGCGTTATTATTCCTGCCTACAACCGCGCAACATTATTGCCGCGTGCGTTGGACAGCGTCGCGCGCCAACAGGATGCCCCGGCCATGGAAGTCATCGTGGTCGACGATGGCTCCACTGACGAGACGCCCGAGTGTGCCCGTCGACATCCGCTTTCTCCCAAGGTGATTGTGCTCCCGGAAAACGTTGGGCCCGGCGCGGCACGCAATCGCGCGGCGGAGCACGCTGAGGGGGAATTCCTGGTGTTTCTCGACAGTGACGACGCGATGTTGCCACGGGCCATGGGGACGTTTGCCGCCGCATTGGCTGAGTATCCTGCCTGTGATGTGTTGTTGTTGCCCGTGCGCACACCTGACGAGCCAGGCGATGAGACGACGCTTAAGCGGGCCGATCGGTCTTGTACGGCATATGCCCGTTATGCGGATGCCGCGCGCGACGGTGTCATGTTCGCAACCTGCCACTGCACCATTCGAAAGAAGCGTTACCTGGAGGCGGGTGGACTTACCGAGTCGGTACGGGTGTGTGAAGACCTCGATCTCGGCTTCAGGCTGAGCGAGGACGCAGTGGTGTTGGTTGATGCGCCTGTGTGTGTGGCGCGGTATCAGGTGGAAGGACGCTTGACCGCAAATGTGACAGCCTGGCGCGAAGGCATGTTGTACCTCGAGGCACAGGAGCGAAGTGGCCAATATCCGGGGGGTGACCAGAGTCGTCACAAGCGGAGCTGGCTCATGATGCGATCGTGGCGTGCGCTCATGATGGACCTGGCGCGAAGCGGCGCGCGTATGCAGGCGCTAAGTGATTATCTCGCGCGCCTTTGGCTGCATCTCCGTCACGGTGGCATCAAGTTTGTAGTCGGGTTTCCGCTGTGGTGGTGCGTAAATCTGGTGTTCGGTGAGCCGAAGCGCTGAAGTTGTCGTGCAGCGCTTATACTCTCGCGCAGTCATCATTGTTCGGAAGCCAGCATGTCAACAGGAGAGATTTCAGCACACACCTTCTGCGGTGAGGGTCACACAACGCACTATCTGGCGGCCGGGCCCGAAGACGGGCCGCTGGTCATCTTTGTACACGGCTGGCCTGAGCGTTGCATCAGTTGGCGCCATCAGCTGCCCTCACTCGGCAGCCTTGGTTTTCGGGCTGTCGCACCCGACATGCGCGGCTATGGCGACTCCACGGTGTATTCGCGTCACGAAGACTATGCCCAAGAGCTGGTCGTCGGCGACATGTTGCAGCTACTGGCAGGTCTAGGACGCGAGCGTGCCGTTTGGGTGGGGCACGATTGGGGCAGTCCAACGGTATGGTCACTGGCGAGCATCCATCCGGAGCGTTGTGTAGGCGTCGCCAATTTGTGTGTGCCCTATGGGTTGCTGAACCAGGGGCTTGAAGCAGCGTTTCCATATATTGATCGGGACGTCTATCCGGAAGCCGAATTTCCCGCCGGTCAATGGGAGTACCAACTGTATTACCAGGAGCAGTTCGACCAGGCGATCGCGCCGTTTGACGCTAACCCGTACAACATGGTGAAAGCGCTGTTTCGCAAGGGTAATCCGATCGGCAAAGGCAAACCCTCGTTAACCGCATATGTGCGTAAACAGCAGGGCTGGTTTGGTGGTGCGCCGGAAGCGCCAGAC
>CEUN01175718.1_pt1 | contig 15525 bp, 13 predicted proteins | sample 361501 | NCBI WGS metagenome assembly CEUN01 (sample SAMEA2622801, study PRJEB7988) | marine metagenome | biome: marine biome (ENVO:00000447); feature: marine epipelagic mixed layer (ENVO:xxxxxxxxx); material: "saline water (ENVO:00002010), including plankton (ENVO:xxxxxxxx)" | depth 120 m | reverse complement strand
CTGCCCGAAGACCCGCCGCGCTGGTACCTGCACGGCCTGTTCGCGTGACCGCCTACGCCGAACTTCAGGTCACGACCAATTTCTCCTTCCTGCAGGGAGCGTCGCATGCCGAGGAACTGGTAATGACGGCGGCTGAGCTCGGCCATGCGGCGATTGCGGTGACTGACCGCAATGCCCTGGCCGGGGTGGTGCGGGCGCATGTTGCCGCCAAGGAGGTTGGATTAAGGCTTGTGGTTGGCGTCCGCCTCGACCTTCAGGACGACTTGAGCCTGCTTGTCCTGCCGCGGGACCGGGCAGCCTATGGGCGGCTCTCGCAGCTTCTCACGCTCGGCAAGCGGCGGGCGCCGAAAGGTGACTGCCATCTCAACCTCGACGACATACTTGGTGAGGAAAATGAAGCAGGCGAGGGGCAGGTCTGGGTTGCTCTCCCGCCGAAAGCAAAGTCTCCCGGAGTGGCCTTTGCAGAGCGTCTCCGCAGTATTGGAGAGCAGGCTGCCGGTCCGGTCTATCTCGGTGTCTCCCATCTCTACCGCGGCGATGATGGCCAGCGGCTCAGGAACCTCGCCGATCTGGCCATCGCCTGCCGGATACCCCTCGTTGCCACCAACGATATTCATGCGCATGCCGCGTATCGCCGGCCGTTGCAGGATGTTCTCACCTGTATCCGTGAGCACTGCACCATCGATGAGGCCGGATATCGGCTGTTCGCCAATGCCGAACGTCATCTGAAGTCGCCGGACGAAATGGCGCGCCTGTTCGCCGATTATCCGGAGGCCGTGGCCCGCACGATGGAGATCACCGAGTCTTGTACCTTCAACCTCGACGAACTGCGCTACGAATACCCTGACGAGACCGGTCCCGATGGCTGTCCGCCCCAGGAGGTGCTTACCCGGCTCACCTGGGAAGGGGCCCAGGGGCGCTACCCCGGCGGTATTCCTGACAAGGTGCGTGGATTGCTCGAACGTGAGCTCAATCTCGTGGAGTCCCTGAACTACGCTCCGTACTTCCTTACGGTCCACGATATCGTCCGATTCGCGCGGATCCGGGGCATCCTGTTTCAGGGGCGGGGTTCGGCCGCCAACTCGGCAATCTGTTATTGCCTCGGTATCACGGCGGTCGATCCCGATCGCATCGGTCTTCTGTTCGAACGGTTCGTGTCCGCCGAACGCGGTGAGCCGCCTGACATCGATGTCGATTTCGAGCACGAACGCCGTGAAGAGGTCATCCAGTACATCTACGAACGCTACGGACGTCACCGGGCCGGCATTGCCGCGACGGTGATCACTTACCGCACCCGTAGTGCCGTACGGGAGGTGACCAAGGCGCTGGGCCTGTCGCCTGACGTTGCCGGGGCGGTGAACGGTCTGGTGTGGGGAGCGGGCAACGGCAAGCCGATCGACGATGAGAGGGTTCGCGAGGCGGGTCTCGATCCCGATGACCGGCGTCTCCGTCTCGCGCTCACCCTCGCGGACGAACTGCGGGGCTTTCCGAGGCACCTGTCACAGCATGTCGGTGGTTTCGTCATCACGCGAGGTCCGCTCTCCGAGGTCGTGCCTATCGGTAATGCTGCCATGGAAGAGCGGACCCACATCGAATGGGATAAGGACGATCTTGACGCCCTTGGGGTCCTGAAAGTGGATGTGCTGGGGCTCGGCATGCTCACGTGCATCCGCAAGGCATTCCAACTCATCGAACAGCACCACGAGCGGGCCCTGACCCTGGCAACCATCCCGCCCGAGGATCCTGACGTCTACGACATGCTGTGCCATGCCGATTCGGTCGGTGTCTTCCAGGTCGAGAGCCGAGCGCAGATGTCGATGCTTCCGCGGCTCAAGCCCCGGAATTTCTACGATCTTGTCGTGGAGGTTGCCATCGTCCGTCCAGGGCCGATCCAAGGTGACATGGTGCATCCTTATCTGCGCCGCCGGAACGGGGAGGAGCCGATCGAATACCCGTCCTCCGATCTCGAAGAGGTGTTGGGGAAGACATTTGGTGTCCCGCTATTCCAGGAACAGGCCATGCGGATCGCCATCGTCGCCGCCGGGTTCTCCCCAGCTGAGGCGGATGGCCTGCGCCGGGCTATGGCGACCTTCCGACGCACCGGACAGATTGGTAACTTCCAGGAGAAATTCATCGGCGGCATGGTCGCTCGTGGCTATGAACAGGAATTCGCCGAGCGCTGCTTCCGCCAGATCGAGGGATTCGGTGACTATGGCTTTCCTGAATCCCACGCCGCGAGCTTCGCATTGCTGGTCTACGTCTCGGCCTGGATCAAGTGCCATTATCCTGCGGTCTTCGCCTGTGCGCTCCTGAACAGCCAGCCCATGGGCTTCTACGCGCCGGCACAGATCGTCCGCGATGCCCGGGATCATGGCGTCGAGGTGCGTTCCGTTGATGTCATGTACAGCGCTTGGGATTGCACGCTGGAAGCCATCATGAAAACCGACGACGTCGCGCTTCGGTTGGGGTTTCGCCAGATCAAAGGACTCAAGGAAGAGCATGCCACCGCTCTCGTCGCGGCCCGGACCACGAGATATTACAACGGCGACAGTCAAGATGGTGACTTTTCAGGTGAAGGCTCTCATGACCAGAGTCCCCAAAATGGAAGCTATCGCGATATTCGCGATATTTGGCAGCGGGCCCGTCTCGGGAAGCCCGTTCTCGAACGGCTGGCCCGGGCTGATGCTTATCGTTCACTGGGGCTCAATCGCCGTGAAGCTCTCTTGGAGGTCCTTGCCCTTGGCCCCGAACCGCTACCGCTCTTTGCCACGGACCCTATGGCCGGGGAGAGGCCCGAACCCGTGGTTCCACTTCCCTCGGCATCGCCTGGGGAGGAAGTGCTTGACGATTACGCAACCTTGAAGCTCACCCTGCGGTCCCATCCGTTGGCGCTGCTCCGATCCGAACTGGCAGCCCAATCTGCCGTTCCCGCTTCTGCCCTGGCCGATCATCCTCCGGACACATACGTCACGGTTGCCGGCTTGGTGATCTGTCGGCAACGACCGGGAACGGCAAGCGGCGTGATTTTTGGCACGCTCGAAGACGAGGAGGGTGTCGCCAATCTCGTTATTTGGCCCAAGGTCTTCGAGCGGTACCGCAAGGTGGTCATGCGTGCCCGGCTCATGCTCGCCACCGGACGCCTGCAGCGTGAAGGCCTTGTCGTCCATATCATCGTCACGCGACTCGTCGATCTATCGCACCGCCTGGACGATCTGGCCCAGGGTCACGGCCCGCCTCTCGATGTTCCGGCTGCAAATGCCACGCGCCATCGAGTCACCGTGCGCACCTCATTCCCCTCACGCGACTTTCACTAGATACCATTGCGTCGAAGGACATCACTGGTCGCGCCTTCCGGCGCTTGCTATAACCCGCTCGTCCAACGACACAGATTGGTCAAACAGGTTGTCGAGCGCAGCAGAAACTCTCACCCAAGCCGCCCGCCAGTATCAGGCGGGAAACCATGAAGGCGCGAAGGACCTCTGCGAGAGACTCGTCGAAGAGGAACCCGATAATGCCGACGCGTTGAATTTTCTCGGCCTGATTAATCATCAGGAAGGCGCGCATGTGGCGGCGGCCGACTGGATCACGCGGGCCCTGGCTGTCCAGCCAGAGAATGCAGCGTTTCACTATAACCTCGGTGAAACAATGCGCGCGCAAGAGAAGATCGGCGAGGCCATTGCTTCATACTATCGAGCGATCGGATGCGACCCGACGTTCGCCAATGCCTATACCAACATTGGCATTCTTTGCCTGAACCAGAATCGTCTCCCCGAGGCCGCAGACGTCTTGCGACGTGCAACGGCCTATACGCCGACCGATGGAGCGGCTTACGCTCGTCTGGGTGCCGTGCAGGCCGGACAGGGCGATATTGACGAAGCGCTCACTACATTCGCGCAGGCGATCCAATTCGATCCGGGTAATACTGCGTACATTCAACACTTTGTCGAAGCGCTGAACGCCTATCCGTTCCCTGCCATGCCGTCCGGCATGCTGATGGCATTGCGGACCTGTTTTGATCTCGAAGGGGTGTCGCATCAGACGCTGGTTCCGGCTGCGACTGCCGTGCTGAAGCGGGATGAGAGATTCGCCGGCCTTCTGGCGATGACAGACAACGATGACGTCGTCACGATCATGGCCGCGGCCGCGGGAGGCGTTTTCGATGATCTTCTCTCCGAGCCCCTGCTGCTGGGATTGCTCGCCAACACAGTCATAACGGACGACGAGCTGATTCGGGTCCTGACGATTCTGCGGCGAGTCATCGCACTGCAGGGCGAAGTCGGAACAGACCCAAAAGATTTTATTGTGGGCAGACGTCGGCAATTCGTGGTTGCACTCGCGTTGCAGTGCTTTGTCACCGATTATGCCTGGTACGAAACCAGGAGAGAGGCCCTCGCTGCCGGCTACATCATCGCCGAGATCCGTCGCGGCCTCGACGCAATCGGCAATGGCAGTGATGAGAGTGCCTGGGATCTGGAAATGTGGAACCGTCTGGCGGTCGTCGCGACCTACCGCCCCATCCACCGCATCGAAGGGATCGACAAGCTTCTTACACTTGGCTTGCCGGCAGAATCTCCGTACCGCCGCATGCTGATCCGGCAGCAACTGGGAGAACCCATCAAGGAGCGGGAAATATCCTCGCAAATCATTCGCCTTGGCGGTCCCGCACTGGAACCAGACGCCAGCGAGCTGGAGCGGTCACCTTATCCTCGCTGGCACAGGTTGTCTGAAGTCGAACCGCGCAATCTGGCAGACGGGCTGGAAGACCTGATCCCTGGCTTTAACGCGCCAGATTATGCCCAGAGGCCCGTACGTCTTCTCGTTGCCGGCTGTTCAACGGGCCAACTGGCTTTGAGGCTCGCTGCTACCTACGAGAACATCGAAGTCATGGCGACTGACTCGCGCCAGCAGAATCTGGCTTATGCAGCGCGGATGGCCCAAGAGATGAACATCGGCAATGTCGAGTTCCGCCATGCCGAGCGCGAGGAACTCGATCGCATTGAGGGACAGTTTCACGTCATTTACACCGGTGAATCTCTGCTCTGGACAGCCGATGCGTTGACGCCGTGGCGTGTGTTGACGGATCACCTATTTCCTGAAGGCCTCATGCATGTGCAGGTCCGCGGCTCCATGCAGCGGGACGGTCTCATCGCGGCCCGTGAATTCGTTCGAACGGAAGGGTTGAGTCGCGATGCAGAGGGGGTTCGAAGCGCTCGCCGGGCAATCCTTGATCTTCCAGGGGGTGAGATGGCCCGTCGGGTCGTAACCGCGGAAGGGTTCTACAACTTCTACCAATGCCGGGATCTCCTTTTTCCGGACTACGATGAGGCCCGGTTCGACATTGTGGGCGTGCGCAACGCGATGAACGATTTCGGTCTGGATTTCCTGGCATACGAAGCGCAGAAGCAGACGACCATGACCAGATTTCTGGAGGAATTTGGGGAGTCGGCGGATCCGACCGATCTCGATCAGTGGGCCAAACTGGAAGCGGACTACCCCATGGACCTGAGCACCACCCACCGCATCTGGTGTCAGAAGCCCGCCTGAACCAGGCGTTCCTGCCGAAGACTAGCGGCTCAGCTCGCGCATTCCGCGATCGAGTCCATCAAGCGTCAGTGGGAACATCCGATCGCCCATCAACTGCTGAGTCATCTGCAGTGACTGGGTATACGTCCAGTGGCGCTCGTTCACGGGGTTGAGCCAGATCGCACTGGGATAGGTCGTCAGCAGCCGGTCCAGCCAAACCTGACCCGGTTCTTCGTTCCAATGTTCAACGCTGCCACCCGGATAGGCAATTTCGTACGGGCTCATCGTGGCGTCACCGACAAGGATGAGTTTGTAGTCTGAGGCGTAGGTGTGCATGACCTCCCACGTGGGAATCCGCTCCTGATGCCGGCGCCGGTTGTCGCGCCACACGTATTCGTAGACGAAATTGTGGAAGTAGAAGTACTCAAGATGCTTGAATTCGTTACGCGTGGCCGAGAACAGCTCTTCGCAGGTCCGGGTGTGGTCGTCCATCGACCCGCCGATATCCAGGAACAGCAGTACCTTGATCGTGTTGTGTCGCTCGGGGATGAGTTTGAGGTCCAGATAGCCGCCGTTGTTCGCCGTGGAGCGGATGGTATCGGGGAGGTCGAGTTCCAGCGCGGCACCTTCCCGAGCAAACCGGCGGAGGCGTCGAAGCGCGACTTTGATGTTTCTGGTTCCGAGCTCCACCGAGTCATCCAGATTCTTGTATTCCCGGCGATCCCAGACCTTTACGGCCCGTCGGTGACGCGAGCCGTCCTGTCCAATGCGCACGCCTTCAGGATTGTAGCCATACGCACCAAACGGTGAACGGCCAGCCGTGCCGATCCATTTATTTCCGCCCTGGTGACGCTTCTGCTGTTCTTCCAGGCGTTTCCGCAATTCCTCCATAAGCTTATCGAAGCCGCCCATCGCCTCGATTTCGGCCATTTCCTCTTCAGTCAACGTGAGCTCGGCAAGCTTGCGAAGCCATTCTTCCGGGATCTCGGCGGTCTCGTCGTCTTCAAGAGCTTCTAGGCCCTTGAATACATGACCGAACACGACGTCGTACTTGTCTAAGTTACGCTCGTCTTTCACCAGCGCGGCCCGGGACAGATAGTAAAACTCCTCCACGCTCATATCCGTGACGTGCGCCTCCATGGCCTCAAGCAAGGCGAGGTATTCCTTCAGGCTTACCGGGACCTGGGCCTTGCGGAGTTCGTAGAAGAGCTCAGAGAACATGGATCGACTTCACCTCGTCGCCAGTACCTGGAATGCGCGAGCTATGACCCTCCCTCTCTACGGGCCATGAATGCCAAGCGTTCGAACAGATGTACGTCCTGCTCATTCTTGAGGAGCGCCCCGTGCAGGGGTGGGATCAGGGTCTTCATGTCTCTGCTGCGGAGCACTTCGGGCGACACATCCTCGGCCACAAGCAGTTTGATCCAGTCGAGCAGTTCAGAGGTTGATGGCTTCTTCTTCATGCCCGGCACATCGCGAATTTCAAAGAAGATGTTCAGGGCTTCGGAGATGAGGTTCCGTTTGAGATCCGGGTAATGTACGTCGACAATCTGCTGCATCGTTTCCCGCTCGGGAAAACGAATGTAGTGGAAAAAGCAGCGCCGGAGGAATGCATCGGGCAACTCCTTCTCGTTGTTCGACGTGATGAAAACGATTGGGCGGTGGACAGTCTTGATGGTTTGTTTGGTTTCGTAGACGAAGAATTCCATACGATCGAGTTCGAGCAACAGATCGTTGGGAAACTCGATGTCCGCTTTATCGATTTCGTCGATCAAGAGAACGGGACGTTCGTCCGATTCGAACGCCTCCCACAGCTTTCCTTGAACGATGTAATTGCCGATATCGTGAACGCGCTCATCCCCGAGTTGCGAATCTCGAAGGCGCGACACCGCATCATATTCATACAAACCCTGCTGAGCCTTGGTAGTGGACTTTATGTGCCATTCGATCAGCGGCGTACCGATTGCTTCCGCCACCTCGATGGCCAGCATGGTCTTCCCCGTGCCAGGTTCACCCTTCACCAATAGGGGCCGCTGTAATGTGATGGCAGCGTTCACGGCGACCATAAGGTCTTCAGTGGCAACGTAGCTGTCTGTTCCTTCAAATTTCATGGGGTCCACCTATTACCATCCTGCTGGAGATCACGCGTCTCCCCCGGTGGGGGCCGAACGTATGCGTTCGGCGAACGCCGATCAAGTATTGGGATGTATCAGAGCGATTGGGACGCGCGGTCAGGTGGTCAATTGGTGGCCGGATGCAAGAAACGTGGCCATCTCGTCCTCAGCCAAAGGTGTACTGAACAGAAAACCCTGAATTTCCGCACAACCGAGTTCGCGCAGACGTTGATACTGGTCAATGTTCTCCACGCCTTCGGCGATTACCGAAAGTCCGAGCCGGTCAGCCATGACGATGATCGCCTCAACGATCACGGCGTCCTGTCCGTGCGGGACCATGCCGGCGACGAAGGAACGGTCAATCTTGACGGAATCAACGGCCAGATTCCGCAGATTGCTGAACGTGGCGTGACCCGTTCCAAAATCATCCACGGAGAAACGGACGCGGAGGGCGCACAGTTCTTTGATGGATTCTGCAGCGGAGACATCATCACGAATGACGGCACTCTCCGTCAGTTCGAGTATCAGGGATTCGGGAGCGATTCCGCTATCCCGGATGGCACGCCTGACAGTCTCGGCGAAGTCCCGGCGAGCGACCTGATGCGCCGAAACGTTGACGGCCATCGTACCGGGCGCGAGCCCTTCATCCTGCCAGTAACGGAGCTGGCGGCAGGCCGTAAACAGGACCTAGTCACCAAGCTGGTTGATCAATCCGTTCTGTTCAGCGAGAGGCACGAATTCATCCGGTTCGATCCGTCCAAACCGGGGGTGATACCAGCGAACGAGAGCCTCCATCCCCGAGACGTGTCCGGTCGTCGCCGAGACCTTCGGTTGATAATGGAGCTCGATCTCACCATGTGACAACGCACGGCCCAGATCACTGGCGAAGCGATAGGTGTTGTCAGTGGGCGAGCTGCGCGCACCGCTCCACATTCTCACCCGGCTGGACGACTTGTCGTGCGCGGCGGTAAGTGCGATCGTCTCCCGGCGGGTCAATACCGTGATGTCCGTCCCGGCATCGGGATAAAGGGATGTTCCAACTCGAGGATTGAGTGGTGTCGGAAGTGCGTCTTCAATTTCGCCCAGAATCTTGTTCGCCATTTCTGAAATATTCTGGGCCGTCTCGAAGTCACCGAGCAGCACCAGGAAGATATCGATACCAATTCTTTCGATATAGCTACCGAAGGGTAGGATCTCTTCAAGGTGTTTGGGTAACCCATCCGATCTGGCTGCCGTTGTCCTGTCAACTGCGGCCTGGACTAAAGAAACACGATCGAATTCGATGATCAGGACTGCGAGGCGTTCTTCCTTGTGGTGAGCTGTCCAGTTCGAGAAACACCCAGCCGCATCATTTGTCGGTGATTCGCGAGGTTCGTCACCGAAATTTCGGGAGAACCCTTGAATCACAGGTGCAGTAGACGCCTGATCGTTTGATCTGAAGAATGGGGCAGGTGCGAGAGACATATCAGTCAGACAAAATCGAAGTCGAAAATGGCATAAATGACATCGCAGCATTGTGAACGAAGGAGGTTAAGAGAACGTGAGCGGTGGCGGCTTGAATCCAGAGCATTTCGACTTCAGCAGAGTTGCGAATTTCCCTGGGATTTTTGGCAGAAAACAAGGCATTCTGCTTGGAGTCTGTCTATGCGTCTCCATCCTGGGCATCGCCGGATGCACGCCACGCGTGCAAGATTTCGTCTCTCAGGCCGTCACACCCTCAATCGCAAATGGCGCGGTGGTGGTCTCTGACGGGACCCGTTTGCCACTGCGGACGTGGAAATCGGAGGGCCCTGAAACTCATGTCATCATCGCTTTGCACGGTTTCAACGATTACTCGAACGCCTTCACGTTACCCGCCGAATGGTGGTCCTCACACGGAGTCACCACATATGCCTACGATCAAAGGGGGTTCGGAAGTGCCTCCGATCCAGGAATTTGGCCGGGAATCCAGAATCTGGTTCAGGACCTCTACGACGTCATTGAAGCGGTCCGCGTCCGCCATCCTGATGCTTCAGTCGTTCTGGCAGGCTCCAGCATGGGTGGTGCCGTCGTTCTGGCGGCCTACGGTTTCCCGCCAATCCCGAGTGTTCGAGATCAAGTCCCTTCGACTCTGATCCGCGCTCGCACACCGCCATCTGTCCAGGGTGCCATTTTGTCGGCGCCCGCGGTTTGGGGGCGGGCAACCATGAACCCCGTGTACCGGGCCGTACTGTGGTTGATGGCGCACATTGCGCCGGCAGCTCATGTATCGGGTAGAAATCTGAGCATCACACCCTCGGACAACATCGAAATGCTGAGAGCGTTGAGTAAAGATCCTCTTGTGATCAAGAACACCCGAACCGACTCAGTATACGGCTTGGTCAATCTGATGGACGCCGCGCTTGATAGTGCTCAGCGCCTGTCGATACCGGCTTTGGTTCTCTACGGTGACAAGGACGAAATCATCCCGCGCGGGGCCACCCGGCTCATGGTCGAGCGCCTCGAACCGCGTCACCGATTCATGCTCTATCCTGACGGCTACCATATGCTGTTCCGAGATCTCCAGGCCGAAACTGTCTGGCGCGATACGTTGGCTTGGATTCGGGACCCGGATGGCGCTTTGCCATCGGGACAAGGACGCGATGCACGGGCAAAACTGGCCCGAAACTAAGTCTTTTCTGTCGTCGATGGTCCTTCTCGCAGATTGATTTTACCACTGAAAGCCTTAGCGACTTTTCCGGTCTCGTTAGCCCACTGATGTTTTGGTGCACGAGGGCGCCGTCGTGTATCGACCTTCGAGTGGGGTGCCACTGAGTAACGTCAACAAATGCGCCAGCATCAGAATGATGACGAGGAGTCCAGGGAACTGAAGCGCTGTCCAGGGGACAAGCTTTGGTTCGCCGGGTTCGGTTGGCCGGCGCGACATGTAGTTGGCGCCGCTGAAAATTGCGAAGCCCGCGGCGAAAATGGCTATTGTGAGGCCCAGTGACATTCCCGGCTTGGATCGCTTAGGGCGTGGCCTCAGTCGGGGGAAATTAATAGAGATCCTGAATTAACAGCTCAGGCCGCAAGACCCCTGCCTTCGACAAGTCTGGCAAATGCCTCGTCATCTGAAAGATTCGGTACGTTACGATTCTCGTTGAGATAATAGGGCGTGACCACATCGGGTCGCCGGGTTTCCATCTTTGCCGGCTTGTTCTCGATTGTGTTGTAGACGAGATACATAATTCGTCGATCGCGTGGTGAGATATTGTCTGTCGACGAATGTACGGTTTTGGCCGTGAAGAACACGACGGTTCCCGCCTGTCCCGTGCATTCCACCACCGCTCGTTTTCGAGACATCCTTTCAATATGCTCGTCAAGCGTGGTGTGCACTGGATAAGCCGTCGTTTCGAAATCATAGGTCCAGTCGAGCACGCCGCCTTCCTGCGCCCCCTCTTCCAAATGTGATCCGGGGACAAACCGCACCGGTCCGTTCTCCGGTGTCGTGTCGTCGAGCATGATCATTACGGAGATCATGTCGTGAACACCGCCGCGCGCCGCACCATCCATGTGCCAGCTCGTGAAATCCTGGTGCCACTGCCACTGCTCGCCGACATGTGCCAGCTTGAAGATGATGCGGGAGTGCCAAAGGTAGACCTGCTCGCCCAGAAGCTGCTGAACGGGCTCCAGGATACGCGGCAGACGATAGGCGATGTCCCAGGCCTCCGAATCTTGCTCTGAGCCATAGGCCTGACGAATCGTACCGCTCTTCTTCTCGTAAACGTTCGCGCCTGGCGTTTGCCGCTGTGGCGTGCCCATTCGCTCAGCTTCGTCCCGCAGCAAGGCGATCTCGGGCTCGGTGAAGAGATCGCCGACGATCAACAATCCATCCTGCTCGTATTGCTCAATCTGCGCGTTGGAGAGCTTCATGTCAGATCTTCCGCAGTCAGTCGCTGTCGTCGGGAGCCAGGTTAAGAGCGATCGAATTCATGCAGTAACGCAGGCCCGTGGGTTGGGGTCCGTCTTCGAACACGTGACCAAGATGCGCCTCACAACGACTGCACATCACCTCAGTGCGGATCATCCCGTGTGAGAAATCTCGCTCAACGGAAACGCGTTCGTCTTCGATAGGTTGCCAAAAACTCGGCCAGCCGGTGCCGGAATCGAACTTCGTGTCAGAGTGGAATAACTCCTGACCACAGCAGACACATTTGTAGGTTCCGGCTGTCTTTTCATCATTGTATTCGCCGCTGAAAGGCGGTTCGGTGCCCTTCTGCCGACATACGTGAAACTGCTGAGGACTTAGTTCTTCCTGCCATTTGGCGTCAGATTTAACGACTTTTTCGCTCATTTCTGTTCCTAGTTCTGCTGACAAGATGCGCTGCAATCATCGCACCGGGATATGCTCTCTAGAACTATAATGCGATGCCATGGCCTCACGTTCAATCGTGCCCTCATGACTGAAAGTCGACGGACCAAAACCTGTGGTGTGGCTGTGCTCCTTGCCATCATGTTCGTTTTGGCAGGGTGTGAAATCCTTACGCTGCACGCTACCGGAGGAAATCGAGGTGTCGAAGGTGCGGCGGTTGGGATGAAGTTCTAAGGCCTCAAACGCCGGAATTGGCCAAGACGTCTTTTTGCGGGCGCAAATTTCCGGGTGCTAAAGTCGACGTATGATCCCCGTTTCGATCGTCACTGGTTTCCTGGGCAGCGGCAAAACCATGCTGCTCAACCAACTGTTGCAGCGTAGGGACTTCAGGAACATCCTGGTCATCGTCAATGAATTGGGCTAAATCGGCATCGATCATTTGCTCGTTTCCGCGCCCACCGAGAATGCCTGGCTGCTGTCCAGCGGTTGCCTCTGTTGCAAAGTGCGAGGCGAGCTGTTCGAGACCCTGACGGACATCGTCAATAACAGAGCGTCAGGATAAATCCCCCCATTCGATCGGATTCTGGTCGAAACCACAGGCCTCGCCGATCCCGTACCGATCCTGCGAATGATCGTCACTGACGATACGCTCACCCCATACTTTCGAATGGACCGAGTGATTACGGTGATAGACGCGGTTCACGCTCATCAGCAACTGATCAACCACGATGAGGCGCGTAAGCAGGTCGCGGTTTCCGACATCCTGCTGCTGTCCAAGGTTGACCTTATTGAACCCGACTCCATGGATTCGGTCGCTGAAGCAGTCAACCGGATCAACGCTGGTTCGCCATTGATCTCGGTCGATCATGGCCGTGGTCCCGGGTCCTGCCCCGTGCATCAAGAAAATGGGATATCCCTCACCGCCGTGCCACACATGTGCCGTTGTCTCACCAACGGGGATGTCGCGTGTTTGGAACTCCATGTTGATCCTTTTCCCTCATTCCGCGCCGAAGAATTCTCTCAAATGACGAGTCACAGCTTGCGGCTTTTCAAACGCGATCCAGTGCCAGGCTTTCGGGAAATAGAACACTTCCATGTTGCCGACCCATTGCGCCGCGATGTCGTTGACCACGGGATCCAACGCGATATCCCGCTTGCCCCAGAGAACCCTTACGGGGCAGGTGATCCTACCGGGTGTCACGTGGCGCCGTTCGGGAATTTGCTTCACGAGCTCACGGTAGTAGTTGACGGTGGCCGTGGCTGCGCCGGGCTTCTCGAAGGCTTCGCGATAGACCGCCACATCCTCGGGTGGCATGACGCGAGCGAGGCGTATGGTTCCGTTGCGGAACTGGGCCTTGTAGTTCTCTTCAGGAAAATCTGGCAGCAAATTGAAGAACACGTACCAGCTCTTGCGCTGTTGCTCGGCGTGCGTCAGCCATCCCTGGACCCAGGCATCCGGATGCGGCGCGTTCAGGATGGCGAGTTTCTTGACCCGGTCGGGCCAGTCCGTCGCTAGTTGATAGGCGATGATCCCACCCCAGTCATGGCCGGCAACGTAGGCTGGCCCCCCGAGATGATCGATAAGATCCCGCATGTCTCTCGCAAGTGTCGTCGTGTCGTAGCCGGATGCCGGCTTCTCGGACTCGTTGAAGCCCCGCATATCGACTGCGACGACACGAAAGCTGCGCGAAAGCGGATCGATCTGCTTTCGCCATGACCACCAGAATTCTGGAAATCCGTGCATGAGGAGGATGAGGGGGCCACGGCCCTTTTCGACCCAGTGGAGTTCGACTCCGTTTACGCGTGTCTTGTGATGCGACACGCCTTCAAACGTAACAGTCATGCCAGGAAGTCCGGGATTGAATCAGTGATATTCAACGGGTGGTGCGTGATAGTAGGCGTCCACGATGGCGCGTGCCATTGTTATGTTGTCAGGATTTCGGTCCTTGAGGAGTCCGCGTTCGAAGAGGTCGGCCGTTAGTCGCTCGAGAATGAAGGCCATACTGAGATCGTCGGAATGTTCTGCCCACGCCTTCCGCTCGGCGTCATCGCTGAAGCAGTATCCCTTCCAGGAAACGGTGAAGCGCACATCGTTCCAATCGTACGTTTCGACGACGGCGCCGTCGGGATTTATCACACGCCATTTACGATCATCCCCGAACTGAAGAACCTGACCGCGCACGAGCGGTGCCGGTTCGCCGTCCGGCCTGTACACCGGCCTGACCTCGTGGAAGATGCTGTCCGTATCCATGAGCAATGCGGTGTTGGCACGTTTTGGCGCAGCCACGGGTGCTTCCGCTGCACCGTTCGGGTAACACCGGAACTCTCCGCCGTCGCATACGTTGAAAAAATTGACGGCAGTGGCGATGCGCAGGCGCCATTCGTCAAAAAGGCGTGAATGGTGCATGCAGATCAAGAGCCATTGCGGCGTCGTGCTGCGGCTGATTCCACGGAATTCTGTGATGTCGGTGTGAGGGCCGAGCCATTGTCCGGCGACATACAGATTTGCGAGGGCCGCAACCGGTACGACCACGGGTCTATCGAGCAATTCCTGAGCGCCGGAAATGAACGCCTCGTGATAAAGCAATGGGTCGGCCTCGGGATACTTGGAGTCTTCAGGCTCCACGAAACCGAGATCAGCATAACTTTCTCGGAACTGACATGTGAAAGCGCGATCAAAGTCGAGCCAGTCGGCATGCGTCGGGTCGTATGGTTGGTCGTTTTCATGACCGCGTTGTCTGGTCAAATCGTAAAAACACTCGAATCGTTCGGGCAATCCGGCGCCAATCTCGGTTGACGACATTTCGGCGCTCGCCATTCGGTAGGTTCCGACCCTCTCGCAGAGGTCGATAATGCCACGAAGTTCTTCTTCGCCAAGAACGGGTTCGACAAGATGATAGGCCCCGTTCCTTTTTACGGATCCTTCTGGGGCAGAGAGACTTTCGTCTGTCATGGCTGACAACTGTCTTATCCTCCTTCTCCACCGAGGTCGGGCATCCAGGGAAAGCGCGACTCGCGGTGCTGATACATAAGATCTTCCGCGAGAAGCTTGATTCTCGATGACGCCCGTTTCATCGCATCTTGAGCAAATTTGGCCTCGTTGGGCAACAGGCCGGGTTTTTCCGCAGCCAGCGCCAGCATTCGGATGGCCGCCAACATGGTCGCGCCCGCTTCCACGCGTTCGCTGTGCCCCGGGCGAAGCGTGAAACAGAACCAGCGCACCATCAATGCCAACTGGGGCCTGCCTTCCGTGTCCACGCGTTCAAAGAGGTGTTCGAATTCCTTTATCAGTTCTGCTTGGGTCATGGTGTCCTCACGCTTTGTCGCCACCACGCCTAAAGTGTAGCATCACGCCGCGCCGAAGGTAGCGACACAACCGATCTCCGGATTTGATGCTCAACAGGCGTGAAGGAATCGAATGAAGGACCAGCGATGGCGGCGCCAGCGGCAAATCTAAATGGCGAGAGTCGAGGCGTGCCTGCAACGGCTGTCGTCGGCAGCGCGATCATAGTGGTCTCGGAGGCTTTTCTCGCACTCGATGTCATGTATCGAGGCGGC
>CEUN01157290.1_pt1 | contig 15530 bp, 29 predicted proteins | sample 361501 | NCBI WGS metagenome assembly CEUN01 (sample SAMEA2622801, study PRJEB7988) | marine metagenome | biome: marine biome (ENVO:00000447); feature: marine epipelagic mixed layer (ENVO:xxxxxxxxx); material: "saline water (ENVO:00002010), including plankton (ENVO:xxxxxxxx)" | depth 120 m | reverse complement strand
CGACACACACTACCTGTCAAGAAATTTGCACCTTAAAGTAGCTTTATTTTGAGATAATATTCCATATAAAAACTACTTACTTTAAAGCAGATAACTGAGAAATCCATTTTAAATATAAGCACTTAGCAACCTCATTTATATTAGATACTCGCTCAGCTAAATTCATTTGTACCATATCTACTGATTGAACCGCAGGCCCTGAACTATTGGCAATTTCTTCTGCCCCAGTTTCAAACCATTTTCTTATCATAGCCTCAGTTACTTCTAAGTGGCATTGTATCCCTAAATGCTTCCCTAATATAAAAGCTTGATTATTACAATATTTACTGGAAAGTAGCAGATGTGCATTATCAGGCAAAGTAAAATACTCTCCATGCCAATGAAATGCCTCAAAATTACTTAGGTTATTAAACCATTCATTAGCAATTATGCTGTTTGCTACCGTAACTTCCCCCCACCCCATTTCCTTAACAGGGTTCCTATAGACTTCTCCTCCTAGCACCTTTGATAACATTTGCCCTCCTAAACAGTGTCCCATTACTGGTACATTATGCCTAATAGCTTTTCTAATTAATGCTAATGCTCCTGAAATTTCTGGCAAATTAGAGTTTGCACTCATTGGTCCCCCCATAAAAACTAACCCACTATAGTCTTTAGGGTTTTGTGGAAACCATTCTCCTCTATCAATTTTTATTAGCTCCCATGGAATGGACAAGGAATCAAGGAATGTTGCAAGATATCCTGGACCTTCTATTTTATATAATCGAAATACTCCAATAGGCTTCATTTAATTCCTTTAATACAAAAAATATACTTCCTCTCATACCCCTTATTTATTTCTGATATAGAGATAACTATTTCTACCTTATATTACAAAAATAATTAATTTTATAATATAAGGTTTATAATCTATTAGTCCAAAATATAAAAAGCCGAGTAAACTCGGCTTTTTATAAAATAAAAACAATATACTAATTAATCAATATTCTTATCAGATTCAGACTCAATAACTGGTTCAGGACGATCTAGCAACTCAACCAACGCCATAGGAGCATTATCACCCTTCCTAAAGCCAAATTTAAGAATACGTATATAACCACCATTACGTGCTTGGTATCGTGGACCAAGTTCAGAAAATAATTTCCCAACTATACCTCGATCACGAAGACGATTAAAAGCTAAACGACGATTAGCAAGAGATGGTTTTTTTCCAAGAGTTATCATTGGCTCAACTACACGACGCAATTCTTTAGCTTTTGGTAACGTAGTTTTAATAATTTCATGAAGTAATAGTGAATTAGTCATATTACGAAGCATCGCTAAACGATGGCTACTACTACGATTAAGTTTTTTTAGCCCACTATGATGTCTCATTATTATCTTCCTTTATACTATCGGCCGTAACTGGTGGCCAATTCTCTAATTCCATTCCAAGCGAAAGTCCGCGTGAGCTCAAAACCTCTTTAATTTCATTTAAGGACTTCCTTCCCAAATTGGGAGTCTTTAGAAGCTCATTCTCAGTCCTCTGAATTAAATCGCCTATATAATGAATATTCTCTGCCTTCAAGCAATTTGCAGAACGCACAGTAAGCTCTAAATCATCAACCGGACGTAACAATTTTGGATCTATTTCTGGTACTTCTGGTTGCTCTTCAGGTAATGGCGTCCCTTCAAGATCTGCAAATACTGATAACTGCTGTACCAGTACTCGTGCAGCATAACGTATTGCCTCTTCAGGATCGACAATACCGTTAGTTTCTATATCCATAACCAATTTATCTAAATCAGTACGTTGAGCTACACGGGCATTCCCAACTGCATAGCTTACACGACGAATAGGACTAAAAGATGCATCTAATAGAATACCTCCAATAGTACCTCCACCCTCAGCTTCTTCTCTTGCAGTTGCTGGTACGTAACCACGACCCACCTCTACCTTGATTTGCATATCTACTTGCCCACCAGAAGTTAAATGTGCAATAACATGATCGGGATTAATAATTTCAACATCGTGACCAACTTCAATATCACCAGCTGTAACAACACCCTCACCACTCTTCTTTAAAATTAGAATAGCCTCAGTAGAATTATGTAACTTAAGAACAATACCCTTAAGATTCAACAAAATATCCACCACATCTTCTTGTACACCATCAAGAGCAGAATATTCATGTACTACACCACTAATTTGAACTTCTGTTGGCGCAAACCCTTCCATTGAAGACAGCAAAACTCGCCTAATAGCATTTCCTAATGTATGTCCATATCCGCGTTCAAAAGGCTCCATGGTAACTTTTGCATGCATCGGAGAAATATTTTCAACATTAATAATTCGTGGTGTGAGAAAATTATCACTTGGCATAGCCTATCCTTTTACTGGAATTTCCTAATTAATTAATTACTTAGAATATAATTCAATAACAAGTTGTTCTTCAAGCTCTGGTGACAGCTCATCTCTGTCAGGAACACGTTTAAAAATACCTGATAGGCTTTTTACGTTAACTTCTACCCACTCAGGAAAACCTAGCCTCTCTGCAACAGACATAGCAGCAATAATACGTACTTGTTTTTTTGATTTTTCACGAACTTCTACAGTATCACCTTCCTGTACCTGATAAGATGGAATATTCAAAGTTTTACCATTTACAAGTATAGCCTTATGCGAAACCAATTGTCTTGATTCAGCTCGAGTAGAACCGTAACCCATACGATATACAACATTGTCAAGCCGTTGCTCAAGCATTTTCAATAAATTAACACCAGTTACACCTTTTCTTTTATCAGCAACAAAGTAATAATTTGAAAACTGCTTTTCAAGGATGCCATACATACGACGGATCCGTTGTTTGGCCCTTAGCTGATGTGCATAGTCAGATTCTCGACTTTTTTGATGTCCATGCTGTCCAGGTACTTGGTCTAGTTTACATTTATTCTCAATTGGATTACCTCTACTTTTCAAAAATAAATCAGTTCCTTCTCTACGGCTTAATTTACAAGTAGGTCCAAGATATCTTGCCATAATAATCTAATCTCCTTAAATACGACGCTTTTTAGGGGGGCGACAACCATTATGTGGAAATGGCGTCACATCAGCTATACTTGTAATCTTAAAGCCAGCAGCGTTTAATGCACGCACAGCAGACTCTCTACCTGGCCCAGGACCCTTAATACGCACCTCAATATTCTTAACCCCACAATCATGTGCATATTTACTTGCCTTCTCTGCAGCTACTTGAGCAGCAAAAGGTGTACTTTTACGTGACCCCTTAAAACCAGCACCACCTGATGTAGCCCATGACAAAGCATTTCCTTGACGATCAGTAATAGTAATAATAGTGTTATTAAATGAAGCATGAATATGAGCAATACCTTCAGCTACATTCTTTTTAACTTTCTTACGTGCCCTCACTGATGTCTTTACCATATTTATTTTTCCTTTATTCTGTATTGATTAATACAGTTACCTAGCAGGTCGGCCGCTAGATTGACGAATCGCCTTACGAGGACCTTTACGGGTTCTTGCATTATTTTTTGTATTCTGCCCACGAACTGGCAACCCTCTCCTATGCCTAACTCCTCTATAGCAACCCAAATCTGTTAATCTTTTAATGTTCATTGATACTTCTCGACGCAAGTCACCCTCAACCATGAATTTAGATACATGATCACGTAGCTGTTCCATTTCTGTATCGGTAATATCTTTAATTTTTGTAGATACATTAACACCTACAGACGCACAGATCTGATGGGCCCCTGCACGCCCTATACCATAAATTGCTGTCAAAGCAATCCCTGCATGTTGATGATTTGGTATATTTACTCCGGCAATTCTTGCCATACTTATTATCTTCCCACAAATAAAAAACTATTAATTATAACAGCCAAAACCATTTCTACTCAATTAACCTTGGCGCTGTTTATGCCTAGGATCTTTACAAATAACTCTTACCACACGATTTCGTCTAATTACCTTACAGTTTCTACATATTTTCTTTACTGAAGTCTTTACTTTCATATTATCTCCTAACTATTTGGCACGGAAAGTAATTCTAGCCCTACTTAAATCATATGGAGTTAAGTCTACAGTGACCTTATCGCCAGGTAAGATTCTAATATAGTGCATACGCATCTTACCGGAAATATGGCCAAGTACAACATGCCCATTTTCTAATTTTACTCTGAACGTTGCATTTGGCAACGTTTCAAGCACCTCTCCCTGCATTTGAATTGTTTCTTCTTTAGCCATATTTTTTAATAACTATAATTATCTTGCAGACAAGCCACCTTTAAATTTTGATTTTTTTAGTAAACTATCATACTGCTGCGACTGAACATAAGCCTGTAACTGTGACATAAAATCCATTGTTACAACCACAATAATTAATAATGAAGTCCCACCAAAATAAAACGGAACGTTCCATTTTAAAATCAGAAACTCTGGTAATAAGCAAACAAGGGTTACATATATTGCACCCACCATTGTTAATCTAAGCATAATTCGTTCAATATGCTTTGTAGTCTGATCTCCAGGCCTAATTCCAGGAATAAAAGCCCCACTTTTCTTTAAATTATCTGCAGTTTCTTTTGGATTAAATACTAGCGCAGTATAAAAAAAGCAAAAGAATATAATCATTAACGCATACATAATTACATAAATAGGCTGCCCGGGAGACAATGCTCCACTTACATCTTTCAACCAAAGCATTGATTCTCCAGTAGCAAACCACCCCGCTAAAGTTGCAGGAAATAAAATAATACTAGATGCAAAAATCGGAGGAATTACACCAGCCATATTTAACTTTAAAGGTAGATGAGAACTCTGCCCCCCATAAACTTTACGGCCAACTTGGCGTTTAGCATAATTAACCAAAATCTTACGTTGACCACGCTCAACAAAAACCACAAAAGCTGTGACTACAGCAACTGCAATAAAAATTGCTAACGCTAACAATGCATGCATTGCACCAGTGCTTACTAATTCTAATGTGCCACCAATAGCACTCGGCAATCCGGCAACAATGCCAGCAAAAATTATTAAAGATATACCATTACCTATACCACGTTCTGTAATCTGTTCACCTAGCCACATCAAGAATATAGTACCAGTTACTAAAGTTATTACTGTCGTAGCTAAAAATGCTGGGCCTGGATCAATCACCAATCCAGCCTGCGCTTGCAAAGCTATAGAAATTCCATAGCCCTGAACCAGGGCCAAACAAAGTGTAAAATAACGAGTATATTGAGTAATCTTTCTCTTCCCGGCTTCTCCATCTTTCTTCAATGCCTCTAAATATGGGAAAGCTACTGTGCCTAACTGCATAATAATAGAAGCTGATATATAAGGCATTATCCCTAAGGCAAATACAGAAAAACGTGACAATGCACCACCTGAGAACATATTAAACATCCCCAAAATTCCACCTTGCTGCTGATCAAACAAATCTTCTAATACTACTGGATCAATACCTGGCACTGGAACATGAGCACCAATTCTATATACAATAAGAGCAAGCAATAAGAACCATAGCCTGCGCTTCATATCAGCAAGCTTATCAGTCTTTACTCCTGCCTTTCCTCTAGCAGCCAATTACTTTCCTTTTAGCCTTATTCAACACTACCACCTAAATTTTCAATTGCAATTTTCGCACCTTTGGTAACAAGAATTCCATGTAATTTTATTTTTTTATTTATACTCCCAGAGAGTATAATTTTTGCAGCTGAAATAGTTTTAGGAATTATCCCAGCCTTTACCAATACTTTTATATCTATATTATCTTCTGATAATTTATCTAATACTGACAATTTAATTTCAGCAGTACTTCCTTCTGTACGAGAAGCAAACCCCCGTTTTGGCAAACGACGCTGCAAAGGCATTTGACCGCCTTCGAACCCAACTTTATGAAATCCACCAGCACGAGATTTTTGACCTTTATGACCACGCCCAGCCGTTTTACCAAAACCTGAACCAATTCCACGCCCAACACGCCGCTTAGAAGATTTAGAATTGACAATAGGCTTAATTGAATTTAATCTCATTTTATTTTTCACACTTCAGAAGATAATAAATTTTATTAATCATGCCTTGGATAGCTAAGGTGTTTTCTAATTCCACGCTACTATTAATTTTACTCAACCCAAGCCCACGCACAGTTGCACGGTGTGATTTCTTTGTTCCAATCAAACTCTTTACTAAAGTTACTTTTATTTTTTTACTTTTATTCATTACTAAGCCAACTCCATAATTTCTCCAACACTTTTACCACGCTTTGCAGCCACTTCAGCAGGTGTATTCATTGATTCTAATCCTTGCAAGGTGGCGCGAACGACATTATATGGATTTGTTGAGCCAATACATTTTGCAGTTATATCATGGACCCCTAAAACCTCAAAAATTGCACGCATTGGTCCGCCAGCAATAATTCCTGTACCCTCTGAAGCAGGTTGCATGTAAACTTTTGCAGCCCCATGAGTACCAACAACAGCATGCTGCAAAGTTCCATTTTTTAAACTCACCTTAATCATTTTTCGTCTTGCTTCATCCATAGCCTTTTGTACTGCAACCGGGACTTCACGAGACTTTCCCTTTCCCATACCTACACTACCATCCCCATTGCCCACTACAGCCAAAACTGCAAAACCAAGGACACGACCACCTTTAACTACTTTAGTAACACGATTAATAGCCACCATTTTTTCCTTGAGGCCATCTCCCCTATCTTCACCTTGTGCATTTTTTCCTTGCATTCTACCTTGCGATTTAGCCATTAATAATCCTTAATTAAAATACCAAACCATGTTCACGAGCAGCATCAGCTAGTGCCTTTATACGCCCATGGTATTTAAAACCCGAACGATCAAACCCAACCTTAGAAATACCTATTTTTGTAGCTTTCTCAGCAATTCTTTTTCCTATTACTGTCGCAGCATTAACAGAACTACCACTAGACAATTCTTTACGAATATCTGGTTCAATAGTAGAAGCACTAGTCAAAACCTTTCCACTAACATTATCAATTACCTGCGCATAAATATGACTATTAGTACGATGTACAGTTAGTCGAACTATCTTTAGCTCAGCAATTTTTGCACGGGTCTTTCGTGCACGCCTCAAACGAGATTGTATTAAATTCTGCATATATCTCTCAATTATTTCTTTTTAGCTTCTTTCATAACAATCACCTCATCAGCATAACGCACACCTTTTCCTTTATAGGGTTCAGGTTTACGAAATGCACGTATTTCAGCTGCAATCTGGCCAACTCTTTGCTTATCTATCCCTTTTATTAATATTTCAGTTTGAGATGGAGTCTCTATCTTTATACCCTCAGGTATTTTATAAATTACTGGATGAGAAAAACCAAGTGCAAGATTCAAGGTTTCTTTAGAAACCTGAGCTCTATACCCCACCCCTATTAATGATAATTTCTTTTCATAACCATTTGTTACACCTTGCACCATATTAGCCAACAAAGAACGCGTTGTTCCCAACATGGCATTTGTTTGCCTTGAATTATTAGTCCCCTTTATAAGCAAAACATCTCCTTCATGCTTGACAGCTATATCAGAACTTATATCACGTTGCAATTTACCTAGGGGCCCTTTAACCGATACCTCTGTAGCAGTCAAACTTATCTCTACATTTGATGGGACAACTACAGGCTCTTTAGCTATTCTTGACATATTATCAATATCCCTAAACTACAATACATAAAACTTCACCGCCAATTCCATTTTCTCGTGCTTTTCGTTCCGTCATAACGCCTTTCGAAGTCGATATAATAGCAACACCCATACCATTCCTAACTTTAGGAAGACCGCTATTAGGTTTATAAATACGTAAACCAGGCCTACTAACCCGATCAATTTTTTCAATTACAGGGCGCCCAGCATAATACTTCAAACCAATATCCAGTATTGGTTTATTATCAACATCCCTTACAGTAAAATCTTCTACATATCCCTCATCTTTCAATACCATAGCAATAGCTAGTTTTAATTTTGAAGAAGGCATTGTAACTACTGCTTTATCAGATTGTTGCCCATTACGTATACGTGTCAACATATCAGCGATAGGGTCACTCATGCTCATCTAGGCACCTCTCATAATCCAATTTATTACTAATATTTTATTTTGCAAATCTTATTCTTACCAACTAGCTTTAATTATTCCAGGAATTTCACCATTCATTGCTATATCACGCAACTTACTTCTACCCAATCCAAACTTGCTATAGACACCTCTTGGGCGTCCTGTCAATATACAACGATTACGCAGCCGTACTGGACTTGAATTCCTTGGCAACATTTGTAACTTTATTCTTGCAGATTGCCGCTCTTCATCACTCAAACCAGTATTATTAATAATAGCCAATATTTCTGCGCGCTGAGCAGCAAATTTCTTTACAATTTTCCTTCTCTTTAAATCTCGATTAATTAAAGATAATTTAGACATTTTTCTAATTTTTAAATGGAAATCTGAATGCTGCCAATAATGCTTTAGCTTCTGCATCTGTTTTAGCAGTAGTTGTGATTGTTATATTCATGCCACGCAAGGAGTCCACCTTATCATAATCAATTTCTGGAAAAATAATTTGCTCTTTTATTCCCATACCATAATTACCACGACCATCAAATGCCTTACTAGAGATTCCTCTAAAATCACGAATACGTGGAATGGCAACACTAACCAACCTATCTAAGAATTCATACATCTGTATACGGCGTAACGTCACCATACAACCAACTGGATAACCTTCACGAACTTTAAATGTTGCTATGGATTTCTTAGCTTTTGTTACTACTGGGCTCTGACCAGAAATTTTCTTCATATCACTAACTGCATTATCTAATACCTTTTTATCAGACACTGCTTCACCTACACCCATATTAAGCGTAATCTTTATGATTCTCGGGACTTCCATAACTGACTTATATGAAAATTTCTTAATTAAGTCCTTAGTTACAGTATCTCGATAAAATTCTTGCAAACGGGCCATATTCTTTTACCACTCTATATATCAATTAACTCGCCATTTGATTTAAAAAAGCGAACTTTACGGTTATCTTCTAAAGTTTTAAACCCCACCCTATCAGCTCTTTTTGTTGTAGCATTATAAGCTGCAATATTTGAAATCTGTATCGGCTTTTCTGTTTCAACTATACCACCAGCTGAACCTTTATTAGGATCAGCCTTAGTATGTTTTTTTACCTTATTAACACCCTGCACTACCACCAAAGAATCACTTATAACACGAAGCACAGTACCTCTTTTACCCTGATCTTTACCAGCATTCACAATTACATCATCACCTTTCTTAATTTTCTTCATATTGCGCTCCTTGCTTCACACTTACAAAACCTCTGGTGCAAGAGATACAATCTTCATAAATTGTGCAGTACGTAATTCACGTGTAACTGGACCAAAAATACGCGTTCCAATAGGCTCTAATTTAGCATTTAACAAAACAGCAGCATTCTTATCAAATTTAATTAATGATCCATCAGCCCTACGTATTCCTTTAGCCGTCCTTACTACTACTGCATTGTATACCTCACCTTTTTTAACACGTCCCCGCGGAGTCACATCTTTTACGCTAACTTTAATAATGTCCCCAACACCAGCATACCTCCTTTTAGAGCCGCCCAATACCTTAATACACATTACTGCGCGTGCGCCAGTGTTATCCGCAACTTTCAAAATTGACTGCATTTGAATCATTTTTTCTCACTCTATCCAACTTTTCCTACATTTATTATTTCTAAATGCTTGGATAGTTTTGGATCCCGTTCGGGTATTATGCTGAATACTGTATGAAACTTATTTACAAATCAGCTTGAATTAAAAAAGATTTTCTTGAACTATTACAAACAAGTGCGGTGAAATTATACCGACACGTTACAAAAGAAACAAGCTTAATCACCATAACTACGACAATATTATCAGATTATTCCTTTTTGTGACTTACAACAGCCCATGATTTTGTCTTAGATATAGGTCGACATTCTGTAATAGTTACTAAATCACCTAAACTACAATCATTCGATTCATCATGAACTTGATATTTTTTAGAACGAACCATAATCTTACCATAGAGTGGATGCTTAACTTTTCTTTCAACCATAACTGTTATAGTCTTATCAGTCTTATTACTTGTTACTCTACCTACAAGAGTTCGGCTCAAATTTTCTTTGTTCATAATTATTTCGCTTTTTGACCAAGTATTGTTCTAATACGCGCAATATCACGCCGCACATTGCGTAATTGATTATGATTTGTCAGTTGCTGTGTAGCATGCTGCATTCTCAAACCAAATTGCACCTTTAACATTGCTAATAATTCTTTCTGTAAATCTACCGTACTTTTATCTCTTAATTCACTAGCCTTCATAATTAAGCACCAAGTTGTCTAATAACAAATGTTGTCTGCACTGGTAACTTAGCAGCAGCCAAACGAAATGCTTCTCTTGCCATACCTTCATCGACCCCATCCATCTCATACAACATTTTACCAGGCTTAATCTCTGCAATAAAATACTCAGGATTGCCTTTACCACCACCCATACGAACTTCTGCTGGCTTATGTGAAATTGGCTTATCTGGAAAAATTCTAATTCTTACTTGGCCTCCACGCTTAATATGACGAGTCATTGCTCGTCGAGCCGCCTCAATCTGACGAGCAGTCAAACGACCCCTTGTAATTGCTTTTAGGCCAAACTCACCAAAACTAACTTTTGTACCCCGGGTAGCAACCCCTTTATTACGACCTTTTTGTTGCTTACGATATTTTGTCCTAGCTGGCTGCTGCATCTTTAGCTCCTGAACTCTTTACAGTTTTTTTAGTAGCAGATTTTTTAGCTACAGCTGTTTTTTTAACTTCTTTTGTTGATGATTTAATAGATTTCTCAGATTCTTTTGCAGTTTTTTTACCCTCTACAGATTCTTTTGCAGTTTTTTTAGAAACTATTTTTTTTGATTCAGCTGTACTAGCCTTACCTTTAGCCGCAGATTTCTTTATTTCCGGTTTCTTCAATTGATTACTCGTATCCTCATTTGCCGCTTTAGCCGCAACCTTCTTTATTTTCCTTTTTGGCTTAACAGCAGCCGTAGATTTACGTTTTTTAGTTTCTTGCTTAATTTCATGGCGTTTCTTCTTTTTTTCTATATCTGCTTCATTACCTTGATCAGATAAAGCGGGAGAGGATAATGCTTGATCATTACGACCAATAACCTCACCTTTAAATACCCAAACTTTAATACCAATTGCCCCATAAGTTGTCTGAGCTTCAGAAGTTCCATAATCAATATCAGCGCGTAAAGTATGCAAAGGCACACGGCCTTCTCTATACCACTCAGATCGAGCAATCTCTATACCATTCAGCCGCCCCCCGCTCATAATTTTTATACCTTGTGCGCCCAAGCGCATAGCATTTTGTATTGATCGTTTCATCGCACGACGGAACATTATTCTTTTTTCTAGCTGCTGTGCAATATTATCTGCAATTAATTGCGCATCAATTTCAGGCTTGCGTATTTCCTCTATATTCACATGCACCGGAACACCCATTCTTTTTTGTAATTCTCCACGAAGAGTTTCTATATCCTCTCCTTTTTTCCCAATTACAATACCAGGCCGAGAAGTATGGATAGTGAAACGAGCATTCTTAGATGGGCGCTCAATAGTTATGCGGCTAACTGAAGCATGTGCAAGTTTTTTCTTCAAGTATCCCCTGACTTTTATATCTTCCTGCAACATGACTGGAAAATTAGCCTTACTAGCATACCACTTTGATGACCAATTCTTCTTTACAGAAAGACGAAAACCTGTTGGGTGTATTTTTTGTCCCATAATATCCTTATAAGTCTCTAATTTTAATTACCAACTTTATCACCCACGGTTAAAAAAATATGGCATGTTGGCTTAATAATACGACTACCGCGTCCTTTTGCACGAGCCCTTGTTCTCATCATTGATGGCCCGCGATCAATATATATAGATGATACCTTCAATTCATCTATATCTGCCCCATCATTATGTTCAGCATTAGCAATAGCTGATTCTAATAATTTACGAATAACTACCGCACCTTTTTTGGGGCTAAAGGCCAGGAGATTAAGTGCTCGATCAACTGGCAAACCCCTAATCTGATCCGCAACCAAACGTCCCTTTTGTTCAGATAACCGCACTCCACGTAAAACAGCAGATGTATTCATACTTTATTTGCTCCTATTTTTTAACCACTTTTCTATCTGCAGAATGCCCTTTAAAAGTACGGGTATGGGAAAACTCACCAAGTTTATGCCCAACCATATTCTCAGTAATAAATATTGGAATATGCTGCCTACCATTATGTACTGAAATAGTAAGCCCAATAAAATCAGGTAAAACTGTAGAGCGTCGCGACCATGTTTTAATTGGACGTCTATCTTTTGCTGCACGTGCAGCTTCTACTTTTTCCTTCAAATGCAAATCAACAAATGGACCTTTTTTAATGGAACGAGCCATAATATATTATCCCTTATTCTTATTCGAATAACGACGCCGTATAATCATACCGTCTGTACGCTTATTACTACGAGTACGATAACCTTTTGCTGGAGTCCCCCATGGACTAACGGGATGCCGTCCTGATGCGGTCTTGCCTTCACCGCCACCATGTGGATGGTCTATTGGATTCATTACAACACCTCTAACCGTCGGCCTTATACCCCGCCATCTTTGAGCACCTGCCTTACCAATTGAACGCAAATTATGTTCAGAATTACCTACCTCTCCAATTGTTGCACGACAATTAATATGTACTTTACGGATCTCACCTGACCGAAGCCGCAATTGCACATAATCTCCTTCCCGAGCAAGTAGCTGTGTTGAAGTGCCTGCAGAACGCGCAAGCTGAGCACCTTTACCTGGAGAAAGTTCAATACAATGAATTGTAGTCCCAACAGGAATACTACGCAAAGGAAGCGTATTACCATTCTTGATAGGCGCATCTACACCACTCATTAATTTCATTCCAACCACAACACCTTTTGGAGCTAGAATATAACTACGCTCACCATCTAAATAACATAGTAAAGCCAAGTGTGCACTTCTATTTGGATCATACTCTAATCGCTCAACTTTAGCAGAAATACCATCTTTATTACGAAGAAAGTCAATTCTACGATAATGTTGCTTATGACCACCACCTATATGACGGGTAGTAATGCGCCCTGAATTATTACGACCAGCAGTTTGACTCTTTTTCTCAACTAATTTGGAATAAGGTGCCCCTTTATGTAAATCAGGATTTACAACTTTAATAACCCCGCGGCGCCCAGGAGAAGTCGGTTTTACTTTAATCAATGCCATTATTTACCCTCCGTCTGAGCAATCTCAGAGAAGTTAATTTCTTGGCCAGGCTTTATACTTACATATGCTTTCTTCCAATTTGCCCTACTACCCATAAAACGACCAAACCTTTTTTCCTTCCCCTTAACATTTGCCACTTGTACCCCAGTGACCTCTATCTTCTGTGATTTCCACATCAGCTCAACAGCAGCCCTAATCTCTGCCTTAGTAGCATCTTGCATAACACGAAAAATTATTTGATTATTCTTTTCCACAATATATGTAGCCTTTTCTGAAACCTGAGGCTTCAATAATACTTGCATCAAGCGGTCCTCACTAAAAACTTGAGCGCTCATGCCAACATCTCCTCAATTTTTGTTACTGCACTTTGAGTCATTACAATTTTCTCAAAACGTAATAAATTTAATGGGTCAGTACGGCTAACTTCTATTATCATTACATTTGGAAGATTACGTGAAGATAAATAAAGATTTTCATCTATCTTATCTGTAATAAGCATAACCTCTTCCAAACCCATATCCTTTAATTTCTGCAATAACAATTTTGTTTTTGGACTATCTACAGTAAATTCCTCTACAACAGATAATCTACTATCACGCACCAGCTGAGACAAAATAGTACTCATACCAGCACGATACATTTTTCTATTTACCTTATGGCTAAAATTTTCTTCTGGACTACTAGGAAAAACTTTTCCACCACCACGCCACAAAGGACTAGAAGCCATACCAGCACGAGCACGCCCAGTACCCTTCTGCCGCCAAGGCTTACGAGTTGATTTTTTAACATCAGACCTGCTCTTCTGAGCTCTATTAGAGCTGCGCGCATTAGCCATATATGCTGTTACTATCTGATGGACAAGAGACTCGTTATATTCACGACCAAACAATGCATCTGATGCAGAGATACTTTCAGCGTTATTCCCATCATTGCTAATAACCTTAAGATCCATTATGCATCCACCCCTTTTTCCTTTTTCACATTTACTTTACCATTACTTTTATCGGTCCTTATTTTTGTAATTTTGAAACTTGGACTGATCAAGACATCTCCACCCTTTGAACCAGGAATTGCGCCTTTTATAATAAGCAAACCCTTCGCAGCATCAATACGCAAAACCTCAAGATTCTGTGTTGTTCTTCTAACACCACCCAAATGCCCAGCCATACGCTTACCAGGAAACACCCGACCAGGATCTTGACACATTCCTATTGAGCCAGGCTTATTATGTGCTTTTGAATTACCATGACTCGCACGATTTGACGTGAAATTATGACGCTTTATTACACCAGAAAACCCTTTACCTATAGTTATACCAGTTATATCTACTTTCTGACCAACCTGAAATATCTCAGTATTCACAACTGAACCTGGCTTCAAGCCAGCTAATTGCTCATCTGTTACATGAAACTCTTTAATTATATGACCAGCTTCAACAGCAGCCCTAGCAAAATGACCAGCTAATGGCTTATTAACACGACTTGCACGACGCTTACCAAAAGTAACCTGTACTGCTGAATATCCATCAGTCTCAGGAGTCTTAATCTGTGTAACCCGATTATTTGATACATCAAGAACCGTAACTGGCTGACTATTTCCATCATCTGTAAAAATACGTGTCATCCCAACCTTACGGCCGACTAATCCTAAACTCATCTTAAACCACCTTTATATTTAAGATACCGATTTCAATTGACCGGAACTTTATAACAACATTAAATCTTTTACCCAAACTAAATTAGTTAATTCACAATCAAGTATTATAATTTTATTTCTACATCTACGCCAGCCGGCAAATCTAGCCTCATCAATGCATCCACAGTCTTATCTGTTGGATCCATAATATCCATTAAACGTAAATGTGTACGGATCTCAAATTGATCACGAGAAGCTTTATTTACATGCGGGGAACGCAGCACATCAAACCGCTCAATTCGCGTTGGTAGCGGTATGGGTCCCTTAACCACTGCTCCAGTACGCTTTGCAGTTTCAACAATTTCCATCGCAGACTTATCTATTAGCCTGTAATCAAAAGCTTTTAAACGAATTCGTATTTTCTGGCTCTGCATGTTCTAACCTCAGGATTGAAGATTCGGGGTTCAATGATATATGCTATTAACACTTAATCCTGACTCCTCCCTCCATAATTAACTGCTATTCAATAATTTTTGTCACAACACCT
>CEUN01115777.1_pt1 | contig 15555 bp, 11 predicted proteins | sample 361501 | NCBI WGS metagenome assembly CEUN01 (sample SAMEA2622801, study PRJEB7988) | marine metagenome | biome: marine biome (ENVO:00000447); feature: marine epipelagic mixed layer (ENVO:xxxxxxxxx); material: "saline water (ENVO:00002010), including plankton (ENVO:xxxxxxxx)" | depth 120 m | reverse complement strand
CCAATATTACAATGCGGCTTCGTGCGCTCAAACTTCTCCTTAGCCATATCCTTCTCTCCAATTCTTAGGCCAGTTTGGCCTTAACCTCTTCAGCAACCGCCTGCGGCACCTGCTCGTAATGATCAAAAAACATTGTGAATTGAGCGCGGCCCTGACTCATTGACCGCAAATTGTTCACGTAACCAAACATATTCGCCAACGGGACCATCGCGTTAACAACCCGTGCATTGGCGCGTTGATCCATGCTCGTAACATTGCCGCGCCGGCTATTTAGATCGCCAATGATGTCACCCAAATAATCTTCAGGGGTCACAACCTCGACCCGCATCATCGGCTCGAGCAATTTGGGCGACGCTTTAGCGACACCTTCACGGAAGGCCGCCCGAGCTGCGATTTCGAAGGCCATGACGGAGGAATCAACGTCATGCGATGCGCCATCCGTAAGCGTCGCCTTAACATCGATCATCGGAAAGCCAGCAATGATGCCATTCTCAACGGCACTCGCGAGACCTTTCTCGACACCCGGGATAAACTCTTTCGGAACGTTCCCGCCAACAACGGTACTGTCGAACTGGAAACCCGAACCAGCTTCACCAGGTTCGAATGTAATATTCACACGCGCAAACTGCCCTGAACCACCCGTTTGTTTCTTGTGGGTGTAATCGACATCCGATGGCTTGGTGATCGTTTCCCGATAAGCCACTTGCGGTGCACCGACATTGGCATCGACCTTAAATTCGCGCTTCATGCGATCAACAAGAATTTCGAGATGAAGCTCGCCCATGCCCTTGATGACGGTCTGACCGCTTTCGTAATCACTTGTCACCTGGAATGAAGGGTCTTCCTGAGCCAAACGGTTCAGAGCGACACCCATTTTTTCCTGATCGCTTTTGGTTTTTGGTTCGACAGCAACTTCGATAACCGGATCGGGAAATTCCATCCTCTCTAGAACAACAGCATTGTCAGCGTCACACAACGTATCGCCAGTCGTTGTGTCCTTGAGCCCAGCCAAAGCGACAATATCACCAGCACAAGCTTCTTTGAGATCCTCACGCGAATTTGCATGCATCAGAAGAATACGTCCGACGCGCTCACGCTTATTCTTCACTGTATTGAGAAGGGATACGCCACTTTTCAGGATTCCTGAATAGACACGGACGAAAGTTAAGGAACCAACAAACGGATCGTTCATCACCTTAAACGCGAGCGCACCAAGAGGTTCGCCGTCGTCACTCTTGCGAACGATTTCCTCGTCACTATCCATGACAACGCCCTTGATCGGCGGGACATCTGTCGGACTTGGAAGGTACTCAATTACAGCGTCGAGCAATGGTTGCACGCCCTTGTTCTTGAATGCCGAGCCGCAAAGAACGGGAACAAAGGCACCGGAAATCGTTCCCTTGCGGATGCATTCTTTAAGAGTTTCCTCTGAAGGCTCGTCCCCCTCCAGATAGGCTTCCATTGCGTCGTCATCCTGCTCGACGGCAGTTTCGATCAGTTTTTCACGATATTCCGCGGCTTTGTCTGCCAATTCAGCCGGGATATCGGTGTATTCGAACTCAGCGCCGAGGCTCTCATCCTTCCAGATAATCGCCTGCATTTTGATCAGGTCAACGACACCAACGAAATCGGCTTCCGAACCTATCGGAAGCTGGGCAACCAATGGGTTTGCACCCAAACGGTCCACAATCATATCGACCGTGTTGTACATATCCGCACCAACACGATCCATTTTATTTACGAAACAGATACGCGGTACTTCATATTTGTCAGCCTGACGCCACACTGTTTCAGATTGCGGTTCAACGCCGGAAACGGCATCAAACACCGCAACTGCACCATCAAGAACTCGCAATGAGCGTTCGACCTCGATCGTAAAGTCAACATGGCCGGGGGTGTCGATGATGTTAATCCGGTGATCGTCCCAGAAACATGTTGTCGCAGCGGAAGTGATCGTAATACCGCGCTCTTGTTCCTGCTCCATCCAGTCCATTGTGGCCGTGCCTTCATGAACTTCACCGATTTTATAAGCGCGTCCCGTGTAGTAGAGAATACGTTCGGTCGTGGTCGTCTTACCGGCGTCAATGTGCGCCATAATGCCGATATTACGATAATGGTCGATTGCTGTTGTACGGGACATTTTTCTTTTCCTAAACTCTTACTACTTGCTACCAGCGATAATGTGAGAACGCTTTGTTTGCTTCCGCCATTCGGTGCGTGTCTTCGCGTTTCTTGACCGCATTCCCGCGATTATTCGCGGCATCGAGAAGTTCGTTCGACAACCGATCGGTCATCGTATTTTCAGAACGCTCCCGGGCTGTTTCAATTACCCACCGAATGGCAAGGGCCTGACGGCGATCTGCGCGAACCTCGACAGGCACCTGATATGTTGCACCGCCAACACGCCGGGACCGTACTTCAACGGTCGGCTTCACATTGTCGAGCGCCTCATGAAATGTTTTGACAGGATCCCCGCTTCCCCTGTTGGCGATCGTATCCAACGCTGAATAAACGATCTTTTCAGCAGTTGACCGCTTGCCCTGCATCATCAGACAGTTAATGAATTTTGCGAGAACGGGATCGCCAAATTTGGCATCCGGTAGAATTTGTCTCTTCTCAGCAGCTCTACGGCGTGACATGGCTCAAATCCCGATTCTGAATTATTTCGGTCGTTTAGCGCCGTATTTAGAACGCCGTTGGCGACGATCCGTCACACCCTGGGTATCCAAAATACCTCGAATGATATGGTATCGAACACCGGGCAAATCCTTTACGCGCCCACCGCGGATCATCACCACGGAATGTTCCTGAAGATTGTGTCCCTCACCGGGAATATAGCTGATGACTTCAGCTCCGTTTGTCAGGCGAACGCGCGCGACCTTCCGCAGTGCCGAATTTGGCTTCTTGGGAGTCGTTGTATACACACGCGTGCAGACACCGCGTTTTTGCGGGCAACCCTGCATTGCCGGAACCTTATTCCGGACGATTGGCCGCTTCCGCGGCTTGCGAATCAACTGGTTTACCGTCGGCAAAGTCTCTTCCTCAATAGTTCACCGGCCTCGTGCTCGTCCGACCCACTCATCAGATCCCGAGGCCTTAAATTTCGTTCGCACACAACACAACGACCCTGCGAAAGCAAAAACAGGCCTCCGCGGGCCTTGGCACCGTTACGAACGGTTCGTTACGCTATGTATTCGCCAATTCAACGGGAACGCGTCTAGGATTTAGGCCTACCACCAGCTCCCAATGAGGCGCGCAATATAGTTGCGCCCTATACTCCCGTCAACAGGGAAAAAACACGAATTTTGTTTGATTTCTCAGATAGTTTTGGGGCTCCGAATAGGTTGGAAATTACCCTTTCGGAGCCCCGAATTAGAAATCGCCAAAATTAGGTAGCGCTGGGTTGGTCGTCACCTTCTTCAGCTGACTCAATCGCTGGCACTTCACCCTCTTCTGCGCGACGGGCAGCAATGGCTTCCATTGCTTCCTCATCACGATCCTGGGCAACCTGCCGGACCTTATTCATGTATGAACCTGTACCGGCCGGAATCAAACGGCCGACAATGACATTTTCTTTCAGGCCAATGAGATCGTCCTCTTTGCCAGAAACAGCCGCTTCTGTAAGAACGCGGGTGGTTTCCTGGAACGAGGCGGCAGAAATGAACGACCGGGTCTGCAACGAGGCCTTGGTAATGCCATGCAGCACTGGCTGAGCGGACGCCTGCTTCTGCTTTTCTGACTTCAACCGGGCGTTAATTTCCTCGAATTCATCCCGATCAACGATTTCACCAACCAGGAACGTGGAATCCCCGGTCTCCATGACCTCCACCTTCTGCAGCATTTGGCGAACAATGACTTCGATATGCTTGTCATTGATTTTCACGCCTTGCAGACGATAAACGTCCTGGATTTCGTCGATCAGATAGTTTGCTAAGGCCTCTACACCCAGTACACGCAAGATATCATGCGGCACTGGATTGCCATCCATCAGGAAATCGCCTTTCTCAACGATATCACCCTCTTGGACGCTAATGTGCTTGCCTTTCGGGATCAAATGCTCAACGGGTTCACCATCTCCTTCGACAGGATGAACAACAATTCGACGTTTCGCTTTGTAGTCCTTCCCGAACTCAACCCGGCCATCAATTTCACTGATGATCGAGAAATCTTTCGGTTTACGGGCCTCAAAGAGTTCCGCGACCCGCGGCAAACCACCTGTAATATCCCGGTTTTTGCCGGTTTCCCGCGGAATACGTGCTAGAACATCACCAGCATGCACTTTTGTACCAGGTTCAACCGACAGAATGGCGTCAACTGACATGTAATAACGCGCTTCGGCACCGTTCGGCAGAACGATAACTTCGCCTTTACTATCCCGAAGCGTTACGCGGGGCCGAAGTTCGGACCCCTTCGGTTGCGCTTTCCACTCCACAACCTTCTTGTACGAAATCCCTGTTGCTTCATCGACGATTTCCCGCATCGAAACACCGTCGATCAAGTCAACGTAGTTCACAATGCCTTCATTTTCGCAGATGATGGGAAGTGTATAAGGATCCCATTCTGCGAGCCGGTCACCTTTCTTGACCTTGTCACCATCGTCTTTGAGAAGACGAGCGCCATACGGAATTCGATAGGTCGCCCGCTCCCGGTCGTTTTCATCGACCAGTGCCAACTCCGTATTGCGTGCCATCACGATATTGACCTTGTCGGTGTCCTGAACGACGCTCCGATTCCTGATGACAACCGTCGACGCAAAATCGGCTTCAATACTCGATTGTTCAGCACCACGCTGCGCTGCACCACCGATATGGAATGTCCGCATTGTCAACTGTGTACCAGGCTCACCGATGGACTGGGCTGCAATGATACCAACCGCTTCGCCGTTATTGACCGGTGTTCCGCGGGCCAGATCGCGTCCATAGCATTGTGCGCAAATGCCGCCAACCGTCTCACATGTGAGGGCAGAGCGAATCTGAACAGATTCAATTCCGGCCTCGTCGATAACGTCAAGCTTGTCCTCTTCGATTATCGTTCCTGCTTTCACGATGACCTCGCCGCCAACGGGGTGGACGATGTCAATCAGTGGAACCCGACCGAGAATACGCTCACTCAGGGGATCAATGACTTCTCCGCCTTCGATTACCGCTTTAACTGTCAGACCGCGCTTGGTTTTGCAGTCATGCTCAACAATCGTGCAGTCCTGGGCAACATCGACCAGACGACGGGTGAGGTATCCAGAGTTCGCCGTCTTTAGTGCAGTGTCAGCCAACCCTTTTCGAGCACCGTGCGAGGAGTTGAAGTATTCAAGAACCGACAGGCCTTCTTTAAAGTTGGAGATAATCGGTGTTTCGATAATCTCCCCTGAAGGTTTGGCCATCAGGCCGCGCATACCCGCGAGTTGCTTCATCTGTGCCGCAGAACCACGGGCACCTGAATCGGCCATCATGAATACAGCATTTACCTGCTCGCCCGGTTTCGGATTAGCAATTTCACCCATCATCTCTTCTGCAACCTGATCGGTGCATTGAGACCAGACATCGATGACCTTGTTATATTTCTCGCCTTGAGTAATCAGACCATCGAGATATTGCTGTTCGTATTCCTTGACCTCGGCCTGGGCATCACTGACCAACGTTTCCTTGGCCTCGGGAATGATCAGATCGTCTTTGCCAAATGAAATTCCGCTCTTACATGCATTTGCGAAACCGAGTGCCATCATGCGGTCGGCGAATATTACCGTCTCTTTCTGCCCGCAATGGCGATACACCGTATCGATCGCATTCGTAATCTGCTTCTTCGTCAGAAGGCAGTTTACGATATCGAGACTAATGTTTTTGTTTTTGGGCAGGAGCTGCATAAGCTTCACCCGGCCCGCGGTGGTCTCCAGACGAACGGTCTTGGGATTACCTTCCTCGTCAACAGTTTCGATCCGAGCATGAATTTTGCTGTGATGAGTGATGGTCCCATGATCAAGGGCCTGCTCAATTTCACCGATATCAGCAAAGGCCATTCCATCGCCCGGCTGATCACCGCGATCCAGGGTAAGGTAATAGAGTCCTAGGACAATATCCTGAGACGGAACAATAATTGGCTTGCCGTTTGCCGGGCTCAGAATGTTGTTCGTCGACATCATGAGAACCCGTGCCTCAAGCTGAGCCTCAAGCGACAACGGCACGTGAACCGCCATCTGGTCGCCATCAAAGTCTGCATTGAAAGCCGTGCAAACCAGAGGATGTAGCTGAATAGCCTTACCTTCAACCAGGACCGGTTCGAAGGCCTGGATACCGAGCCGATGCAACGTTGGTGCCCGGTTAAGCATCACCGGATGTTCCCGGATAACCTCTTCAAGAATATCCCAGACTTCAGGGCGTTCCTTTTCGACCAGACGCTTAGCGGCCTTGATCGTGCTCGCCATCCCGTAAGTCTCAAGCCGTGAATAGATAAAGGGTTTGAACAACTCGAGCGCCATCTTCTTTGGCAAACCGCATTGGTGCAGAAGCAATTCGGGACCAACCACGATAACCGAACGACCCGAGTAGTCGACACGTTTACCAAGTAGATTCTGACGGAACCGGCCCTGTTTACCTTTGAGCATATCGGACAGGGATTTGAGTGGACGCTTGTTCGCACCAGTAATGACCCGTCCGCGACGACCATTGTCAAACAATGCATCGACAGATTCCTGAAGCATCCGCTTTTCATTCCGGACGATAATATCAGGTGCGCGCAACTCAATTAGCCGTTTCAGACGATTGTTGCGGTTAATCACGCGACGATACAGATCGTTGAGATCCGATGTCGCAAACCGGCCACCATCCAGCGGCACCAGAGGACGCAGTTCGGGCGGAATGATCGGGATAACGTCCAAGATCATCCACTCCGGCCTTGCACCCGAATGAATAAAGGCTTCGATTAACTTGAGCCGTTTTACCAGTTTCTTGCGTTTGGCTTCGGAGCCGGTTTCCTTGAACTCGGTACGAACATCTTCAAGTTCGTCCTCAAGAACAATTTCGCCAAGCATCTTCTTGAGCGCTTCAGCGCCGATCATGGCAGTGAAGGAATCTTCGCCATACTCGTCCTGAGCATCGAGATACTGCTCTTCCGAGAGCAGCTGCTTCTCTTCCAAAGGCGTTAGCCCCGGTTCAACCACAATATAGTTTTCGAAATACAGGACCCGCTCAATATCCTTGAGCGTCATATCCATCAACAAACCGATGCGGCTTGGCAGTGATTTAAGGAACCAGATATGGGCAACAGGCGATGCCAGCTCGATGTGTCCCATCCGTTCGCGCCGCACTTTGCTCAGCGTGACCTCAACGCCACACTTTTCGCAGATAATGCCGCGATATTTCATACGCTTGTATTTACCGCAAAGGCATTCGTAATCTTTTATCGGGCCAAAAATGCGGGCACAAAACAGGCCATCGCGCTCTGGTTTAAAGGTCCGATAATTGATGGTCTCCGGTTTCTTGATTTCCCCAAACGACCATGACCGAATACGATCAGGACTCGCGATCGAAATACGGATCATGTCAAACGTTTCGGTGGTGCTGACCTGCCCGAAGATGTTCATCAATTCATTCATTGAAACGCTCCTGGTTTCTGGTCCCTCAGGACCTGTATTTTAAGTACAAACGTTACCGAATCTCGAATACCGATTACGCTGTTTCGTTTCTATTGAGTTCAACATTCAAGCCAAGGGATTTGAGTTCCTTGACCAAAACATTGAAGGATTCCGGTATACCCGCTTCGAAGGTGTCATCGCCTCGAACGATGGCTTCATAAACCTTTGTTCGGCCAGACACGTCATCCGATTTAACGGTCAACATCTCCTGCAGTGTATAGGCAGCGCCATACGCTTCCAGTGCCCAAACTTCCATTTCACCAAATCGTTGACCACCAAACTGCGCCTTACCGCCCAATGGCTGCTGGGTAACAAGACTGTAGGGACCAATCGACCGAGCGTGGATTTTGTCGTCCACAAGGTGATGGAGTTTCAACATATAGATGTAACCGACCGTGACTTTGCGATCGAACTCCTCGCCGGAACGACCATCAAACAGGGTCACTTGGCCGGAAGTCTCGAGACCGGCTTTCGACAACATGTCATTGATGTCATCCTCACGAGCACCATCGAACACCGGTGTCGCCATCGGCACGCCGTTCCTGAGGTTACTTCCAAGTTCAAGAACCTCTTCATCATCGAGTTTCGAGATGTCCTGGTCGTAAACTTCTTTCCCATAGACATCTTTCAGCTGCCCCTTGAGCTTGTCGAGCTTACCGTCTTGAACAATCAAATCGAGCATATTACCGATTTGACGACCGAGACCGGATGAGGCCCAACCCAAATGGGTTTCGAGGATCTGTCCAACGTTCATCCGAGAGGGAACGCCGAGCGGATTCAGAACGACATCAACTGGCGTTCCGTCTTCGCGATAGGGCATATCCTCCATCGGAACGATTTTGGAGATAACTCCCTTGTTCCCATGACGACCTGCCATTTTGTCGCCAGGCTGCAGCTTCCGTTTCACCGCAACGAAAACTTTCACCATTTTCATCACGCCAGGTGGTAGCTCGTCGCCACCCTGGACCTTATCGACCTTGTCGTCGAAACGGGCCTGAAGACGTTTTTCGCTTTCATCGAACTGCTTACGCACCGCTTCCAAATTCGCCATCACCTTGTCGTTCTTGACGGTGAATTGTGCGAGCTGTCGAGGATTATACTCGTTGAGCACTTGCTGTGTGATACGGCCGCCTTCTTTCGCACCCTTCGGGCCACTGACGATCGTCTGGTTCGCCAGAATGTCCTTGAGGCTTTGAGCAAAACTCCGCTCAAGGATCGCGAGTTCGTCATCCCGGTCTTTTGCGAGACGCTCGATTTCCTCACGCTCAATTGCCAATGCGCGCTCATCCTTGTCGACACCGCGCCTTGAGAATACGCGCACTTCAACTACCGTGCCGGCAACGCCGGGCGGCAGACGCAATGAGGTATCGCGGACGTCAGATGCTTTTTCACCGAAGATCGCCCGAAGCAGCTTTTCTTCCGGTGTCATCGGGCTTTCGCCTTTTGGCGTTACCTTACCAACAAGAACATCGCCAGGTTCTACCTCAGCGCCGATATAGACAATTCCCGCTTCATCAAGGTTTTTGAGCGCTTCCTCACCGACGTTTGGAATATCGCGCGTCACCTCTTCCTGACCCAGCTTTGTATCGCGTGCCATGACCTCAAACTCTTCGATATGGATCGAAGTGAAGACGTCATCGCGAGCAATTCTTTCCGAAATCAGGATCGAATCTTCAAAGTTGTAGCCGTGCCAGGCCATGAAGGCGACGAGCACATTGCGGCCAAGAGCCAGTTCACCGAGTTCGGTAGAGGGTCCATCAGCAATGATGTCACCGGCAACAACCTGATCACCGACCTTCACTAGTGGCCGTTGGTTAATGCAGGTATTCTGGTTCGAACGCTGAAACTTGCGAAGATTATAGATGTCAACGCCAGGCGAAGGGAGTTCTGTATCGCCGGTCGCCCGCACAACAATACGTGTTGCATCGACCTGATCGACGATTCCAGTACGCTTCGCAACGATTGTTGCACCGGACCCTCGCGCAACGGCTTCCTCCATGCCGGTCCCAACCAATGGCGCTTCAGCACGCACCAATGGCACGGCCTGACGCATCATATTGGACCCCATCAAGGCCCGGTTGGCGTCATCGTTTTCCAGGAATGGGATGAGGGCCGACGCAACCGAAACAAGCTGCTTAGGCGACACGTCGATATAATCGATGTCTTCCCGACGGGCCATCGCGAACTCACCGCTGACGCGGCAACTAACGAGATCCTCAACAAACTTGCCGCTCTTGTCGAGTTCGGCATTTGCCTGCGCAACGGTATAGCGCCCCTCCTCAATCGCTGAGAGATAAATAACCTCTTCCGTCACCTTACCCTTATTCACCACGCGATAGGGTGTTTCGATAAAGCCGTACTGATTAACTCGGGCGTAAGTGGCCAATGAATTGATCAGGCCGATATTCGGCCCTTCCGGCGTTTCAATCGGGCAAATTCGACCATAATGCGTCGGATGTACATCACGGACCTCGAAACCTGCCCGTTCACGAGTTAAACCGCCAGGACCAAGAGCCGACAAGCGGCGCTTATGGGTAATTTCGCTGAGCGGATTGGTTTGGTCCATAAATTGCGATAGCTGCGAAGAGCCAAAGAATTCGCGAACCGCTGCTGCAGCAGGTTTGGCGTTAATCAAATCCTGCGGCATGACGGAATCCAGTTCTACCGAACTCATCCGTTCACGGATCGCACGCTCCATCCGCAGCAAGCCAATGCGATACTGATTTTCCATCAATTCACCAACTGACCGCACGCGACGGTTTCCAAGGTGATCGATGTCATCAATGTCGCCGTGACCATCCTTAAGACGAACCAGCAACTTAATTACGGCAAGGATGTCCTCTTTCCGCAGAATTCGAAGCGTGTCTTCGGTTTCCAGCTCAAGACGCGCATTCATTTTAACCCGTCCGACAGCAGACAGGTCATAGCGTTCCCCGTCGAAAAACAAGCTGTTGAACATTGCTTCCGCGGTTTCCGGCGTCGGCGGCTCACCGGGACGCATCACGCGGTAAATATCCATAAGAGCTTCATTGCGGCTGCGATTCTTATCGACAGCAAGCGTATTCCGAATGTATGGGCCGACAGTCAAATGATCGATTGCCAATACCGGCAATTCCTTGATCCCACCCTCGCCCAAAGCTTCGAGGTTTTCCTCTGTGATTTCGTCTCCGGCTTCGACATAAACTTCACCGGTTTTCTCGTTGATCAGGTCTTCCGCTATGTACTGACCGATCAGCTCTTCATTTTGAATAAGCTGTTCTTTCAGACCATCCGATTTGAGCTTGTTGGCAAGGCGCGGCGTAACGCGAGTTCCCGCTTCCGCCATGACTTTGCTGCCGCGAGCATTGATCAAATCATTAATGATTTTCACGCCTCCCTGGTATGCTTCGGGGTCAAATGGCGTTTTCCAGGCATCCTTCGTTTTTGTGTAAATTTTTGTCTGATAAAATTCTTCGAAAATCTCCTCAGTGGACATGCCAGAAGCATCTTCAGGAAGAAGAATTTGACCGTCCTCTGAGAGTTCCAACCTCTTTGCTTCAGTGGCGACTGAGTCGAGCGCCATCATCAAAGTCGTCACAGGCAATTTTCTGCGGCGATCAATTCTGACATAGACGAGATCCTTGGCATCAAATTCAAAATCAAGCCAGGAACCGCGATACGGAATTATGCGCGCTGCAAACAGATATTTGCCCGAAGAATGTGTCTTACCCTTGTCATGGTCATAAAACACACCAGGTGATCGATGCATTTGCGAAACAATCACCCGTTCCGTGCCATTGATCACGAAGGTTCCGTTGTCGGTCATCAGCGGCAGGTCGCCCATATAGACGTCCTGCTCCTTGATATCGCGGACCGAACGTGCGCCGGTTTCTTCATCGACGTCAAAAACGACGAGCCGTAAAGTCAACTTCAAAGGCGCTGCAAACGTCACGCCGCGCTGTTGACACTCCTCAACATCGTATTTCGGCGACTCAAGCTCAAACTTTACAAATTCAAGCGTACCGTTCTCCGAAAAATCCTTAATCGGAAACACAGATTCAAAGACTGCCTGGAGTCCGGAACTGGTCCGCTCCTCCGTTGGCACATTGATCTGTAGAAAGCTGTCGTAAGACGCTTTCTGAACCTCAATAAGGTTCGGCATTGGTGTGGCTTCGTGGAGCCGACCAAAACTTTTACGGATACGTTTTCGTTGAGTGAACGACTTGGCCATTTAAACCTCTCAACCGCTAGAGCGATCGTATGCGCGGCACTCTGCACCAAAAGGCATCTGGTGCAGGGCCGCAGTATTAAACACAATCCCCGGCAAACTACGGCATGGATCACATGCCGCAGCACCGGAAATCAACTTTTTACCCAACTGAAACAACAGCCTATTTGAGCTCAACTGTTGCGCCAGCTTCCTCAAGCTTAGCCTTGATCTCTTCGGCTTCGTCTTTTGCCGCGTCTTCCTTAATAGGTTTCGGCACGCCCTCGACGAGGTCCTTGGCTTCTTTAAGACCAAGTCCTGTAATGCCGCGAACTTCTTTAATAACGTTGATTTTCTTGTCGCCAAAGCTCGTGAGAATGACATCAAGAGTGTCTTTCTCCTCTGCGGCCCCTGCGGCTTCTCCACCACCCGCGGCTGCGGCAACAGCAACAGGTGCAGCAGCAGAGACGCCCCATTTCTCTTCAAGCATCTTGCTCAACTCGGCCGCTTCAAGGACGGTCAGAGCCGACAGGTCGTCGACAATTTTTTCAAGATCGGTAGCCATTATATTCTCCTAACTATATTTGCATTTCTGTAACAATTGATCGGGTTAACCGGCTTAAGCGGCCTCGCTCTGTGAAGCGTGCGCCTGGACGACACGCGCAAGCTGACCAGCGGGTGCTTGAACAACGCCTGCAATTCTTGTTGCAGGTGTATTCAGCATACCGATGATCTTGCCACGCAGCGCGTCAAGCGACGGCAGTTTCGCGAGGGTTTTGATCTCAGCCATATCCATGGGATTTTCGAACAACCCACCACCGATAATTTCGAGTTTTTCGTTATCATCGGCATATTCGACGGCGACCTTTGCTGCAGCAACCGGATCCTCCGAAAAGGCAATCGCGGTCGGTCCAGCAAACAACTCCGTAAGATGCTCGAATTTAGTCCCTTGGAGGGCAAGACGCGTCAGTCGGTTTTTTGTGACTTTGAAACTGGCCCCCGACTCGCGCATACGACGACGTAGATCAGACGATTCCGCTACTGTTAGCCCGCTAGGACGGGTAACGATAACGAGATTGGCCGATCCGAAGACGCCATTGAGCGAAGCAACCAGCTCTTCCTTCTGCATTCGGTCCACGCAATTTCTCCTTGCGTTTGTATCGGCGCCTGACTGAAGGCACCGAAACCGTTTACACTAGGTCCCATCGGCGAATCCGATAGGCCCGGATTGCCTGTCCCAGAAGCTTAAGCCACATCCCGCACCACCTGGGTGATACAGAAACGCTTGCACCCCCGTCTATACAGGCGGGTCAAACCCCGCTTTACCCCGGTCGGCCAAATTTGGTGGCCTCCCGAATTCCTGTAGTCTCGGACAGGTCGGAACCGGTGATACGCTCCGGCTCCTTACGCAACTACCGCTTTAGCAATACCAAAACGGTAGAATTCCTTTCGGCACCCGCCTAATCAGCGAGCGCACTTGCTATTTCAAGCGTGATACCCGGCCCCATTGTGGAACTGAGGGAAATCCGCTTGATATAAGTACCTTTTGCACCGCTAGGTTTCGCCTTGTTAACAGCGCCCACCAGCGTGCGAACATTTTCGAGCAAAGCATCTTCAGAAAAGCTCGCCTTACCGACACCGGCATGAATAATACCGGCCTTCTCGACCCGATATTCTACCTGCCCGCCCTTAGCGCTCTTGATCGCTGCAGCGACATCCTGTGTCACCGATCCAAGTTTGGGGTTAGGCATCATGCCCCGCGGACCAAGGATTTTACCGAGCTTTCCGACGACAGGCATCATGTCGGGAGTTGCGATACAACGGTCAAAATCAATATCCCCCTTTTGTACCTGCTCAGCCAGATCATCGGCACCGACTATATCTGCGCCGGCCGCCTTAGCTTCGTCGGCCTTTTCGCCCTTCGCAAAAACTCCAACGCGAACCGACTTCCCGGTCCCGTGAGGAAGGTCGATCACGCCACGAACATTCTGATCGGCATGGCGGGGATCGACGCCCAAATTCATCGATAACTCAATGGTTTCATCGAATTTCGCTTTTGCGTTCTCCTTAACCAGTTTTACCGCTTCCGCAATTTCATACTGCTTGGTCCGGTCAATTGACTCGGACGCCGCTTTCATACGTTTTCCTGATCCTGCCATCTTACGACCCCGTCACCTGAATACCCATCGACCGTGCTGAACCGGCAAGAATTTTAGCTGCTGCTTCAACGTCGTTCGAATTGAGATCCGCTTTCTTCAATTCTGCGATCTCACGAAGCTGGTCCATTGAAACTGACCCAACAATATCGCGCCCTGGTTCCTCGGACCCTTTGGGTAGCTTGGCAGCCTTCTTAATAAAATAAGAAGCAGGCGGGCTTTTGGTTTCAAACGAGAATGACCGATCAGCATACACCGTAATAACCGTTGGGATTGGAACACCCTGCTCGTCATTTTGAGTATGCGCATTAAATGCTTTGCAAAATTCCATAATATTGAGGCCTGCCTGACCCAATGCCGGCCCAATGGGGGGCGATGGATTAGCTTGACCTGCAGGAACCTGCAGTTTGATGTAGCTATCAACTTTCTTTGCCATTTTATCCTCAGTCCTTTGCCTAAGGGCGCGGTACGACTATGGCCAGCCTCCCGCACGGGTTTTGCCGAAAATTTCGGCTTCGAATTACAGGTCTATAACTTTTCGACCTGCGAATACTCCAACTCTACCGGCGTCGCGCGGCCAAAAATGGACACAGCAACCTTTAACCGGGCCTTTTCCTCATCAACCTCTTCAACAATTCCATTGAAAGAGCTGAAGGGTCCGTCAGCGACGCGAACCTGCTCGCCAACATCGAACGTTATCATCGGCTTGGGCCGTTCAATGCCTTCAGCGACCTGATGCATTATACGGTCTGCCTCTGCCTGGCTAATCGGGCTCGGCTTGCCGCCCCCTCCCAAAAAGCCAGTCACCTTTGGCGTGTTTTTCACCAGATGCCAGCTCTCATCGGTCATTTCCATTTTGGCCAATACGTAGCCTGGAAAAAATTTACGTTCCGAACTGACCTTGGTTCCGCGACGAAGATGAACAACCTCCTCCGACGGCACTTCAACAGCCTCTATCAAGTCGTCCATTCCTTTTTGAACAGCTTGCTCGCGAATGGATTGGGCGACTTTGTTTTCGAAGCCCGAATAGACGTGTACGACGTACCAGCGTGCAGTCACCGATTAACCTCCAAGACCCAGAATTTCTTTGACGAGCACTGCCAAAGCCTGATCAACAAAAAAGAAAAACGTCGCTGTCAGGATGACAAAGATGAACACCATAACCGTCGAAACGGTGGTTTCCTTGCGGGTCGGCCAGGTAACCTTCGCTACTTCGCGACGCACCTGCTGAACGAACTCTAAGGGGTTAGTTTTTGCCATACTTCTTACCGTTTGGACGGTATCTTCGACTTGCGTCGTATACGAAAGGGACGAATAGATCACTGGCAGGAGTGGAGGGACTCGAACCCACAACCCCCGGTTTTGGAGACCGGTGCTCTGCCAATTGAGCTACACTCCTCCCGACAACCTCGTCGCGCTCAAAATCACTCGACGATGCTGCAATCTATACGACGCTGTCGCATTCCGTTGTTCAAGAGTCTAAACTCCGGAAAAGACCGTCTTGTTTTCCCATACACAAGCGGAAAATTCTGCCTGTACCTCTAATCCTTAATAGCGGCGACGACGCCCGCACCGACGGTCCGCCCGCC
>CEUN01170016.1_pt1 | contig 15569 bp, 9 predicted proteins | sample 361501 | NCBI WGS metagenome assembly CEUN01 (sample SAMEA2622801, study PRJEB7988) | marine metagenome | biome: marine biome (ENVO:00000447); feature: marine epipelagic mixed layer (ENVO:xxxxxxxxx); material: "saline water (ENVO:00002010), including plankton (ENVO:xxxxxxxx)" | depth 120 m | reverse complement strand
TGCGATCCTCTTCGGCCTTCGCGGCTGCGAGTGCCTGGCGCTTGGCTTCTTCCTGCGCCTTTTTCTCAGCAAGGGCGCGTTGGCGAGCCTCTTCCTTCTCTTTCGCGATTCGAGCGCGTTCGGCTAGTTCTTCTGCGTCCTGCTTGGCGGAAGTGGCGATGGCAAGCACGCGATTCTTGGCAGAGGATTCGCTCTGCGCGTGCTTGGCGGCAGCAGCGAGCTCATCTGCCTGGGCGTCGGCCTGGGCATGAGCAGTTTGTGCGTTGGCGGTTGCGGCCTTGGCCTGCTGATGGGCGGTTTGCGCTGCCTGAAGTGCCTTGTTGGCGTTCACCTCCGCGCTTGCCGCGGCAGTAGCATCAGCCTTGGCCTTGGTGACGGCTTCGCTGGCCTTGGTGATTTCATCTGCCTTGGACTGCTTGGCGGCTGCCACGGCCTGGTTCGCCTGGGTGACTTCGGCGGCAGCGCTCTGGATCGCCTTGGCAGCACTCATGTTCTTGGCATCGGCGCTGCCAGCGGTTTTCCGTGCGGAAGAGGCGCGGCTCTTGGCGTTGGCAAGGTTTCGATTTGCATCGGTGACGGCCTTGCGTGCGGTATTGTACGCGTTCTCGGCTGCGGTTGCGTCGGCCTGGGCCTGGGCGAGTGAGGTCTTGGATGCTTCGGCGTCGCGCGCGGCTTTCTCGGCAAAAATGGTTGCGGCCTTAAGTGCAGCCTTGGCCTGGGGATCCGGCGCACTCTTGACGGCTTCTTCGTAGCGATCACGGGCAGCCTTGGCGTCGGCGGCCTTGCGTTGCGCAGCTCGTGAGTTGTTATCGGCCTGCTCGAGGGCGGATGCTGCAGCAGTGTTCTTCTTGCCGGTGGTCTCGACCGAGGTTTGTGCGGTCGCGATTGCGTTCTGTGCGTCGAGTTCAGCCTTGGCAGCAGCTTCGGCTTCGGCTTTGGCCTTGGCAGCGGTTTCGGCGAGTGTCTTTGCCTGAGCTTCGGCTTGCGCTTTGGACTTGGCTGCTTCTTCGGCCTTCTTGGCCGCGGAACGAATTCGGGAATCGATACGAGAACTGCTGCCTGCATCGAGTTTGGCTTTCGCGCCTTCGGCAGACCTCAGCGCCTTCTGGGCGGATTGGTTATTCTTGGCTGCGGAGCTGAGTGCCTTCTGGGCGGCTGAAACTTTGTCTTCGGCAGCACCTTGGGCGGCTTTGGCCTGATTCAGTTTGGCTTGGGCATCGGCGGCTGCCTTGGCGGCTGCATCGGCCTGGGTCTGGGCGGAGTCGGCCGCGCTTTTCGCGACATTGAATTCCTGGGTGGCAACTTCGACCCACTTCCCGGGGTTGGCCTTCAGTTCAGCGAGACGCTGTTCTGCTGCGCGACGCTCTTGCTCCGCCTTGGCACGGGCGGCTGCCTTACGCTTCTTCTCTTCTTCGGCCTGACGCTTACGTTCTTCTTCCTCCGCTTTGCGACGGGCTTTGGCTTTCTGGCGCTCTTCTTCTTCTTGCTGGCGTCGGCGTCGATTGGCTTCTTCCTTGGCCTTGCGCTCGCGTTCTTCACGAATAATCGCCTCGGCTTTCTTGCGGGCGGCTTCTTCTTCCGCTTCCTGCTTGGCCTTGGTGTCCGCCTGGACGAGTTGCATTACACCGATTCTGTCCTTCGGCTCGGCGCCAGTGGCTGATGGGGCCAGCAGCGGATGAAGGTAAAGGGAAAGAGCTACGAAGACAGCAATAGCACTATTTTTGAATAGACGCATGGGGGGGTTCATAATCTCAAAAGTGGTTGTAGATCAACTATTTACTGATTTGGGGCGAACAAGCAAATTACGCCAGATGCCCGGGAAGGGGTAGCGTAAAATGGAGCCGCAAATGATCGAATAAACCTCGGAACGGCGAATTTTGACAACGGTTTGACGGTTGAGGATATTGGCGCGCCGGAGTTTGGCGATGGTGCGATCCCCGATGAGAATTGGCCATGAACAGGCGAGCCGGAGTCGGACGAAGCGTTTGGGGAGGGAATTTGTGTATTCCCAGCCGGCCATGAGGTGGTTCTCAGCCTTGTCGAGATATCCGTGATAAAGCGCCCGAAACGCGGGTTCCATGTTCGGATCCAAAAGATCGGGAGGACGGAGACCGATGGCATCCAGTTTCTGGCGGGGAATGTAGCAACGGCCCTGTTCCAGGTCGCGGGGCAGGTCGCGCAGGATGTTAACGAGTTGGAGGCCTTTGCCGAAGCGGATTCCATTCTCCAACAATGTGGAATCGTCCATCGCGGCCTTGGGGAAAAGGTGACTTCGGCAGGTCTTCGTCCAGAACTCGCCCACGCATCCCGCGACCTTGTACGTGTAGTCATCGAGTTCGTCGTCGTTCTCGAGTGAGATCAGTTCTTTCTGCTCATCCTGATGGAAGCGTTTGAGGTCGAGTTCTTGTCCGGTGGTGATGGTGTTGAGGACCTCTCGAATACGGATCTGGTCGGAATAGGAAAAGCTACCGAGGACGGTTAGTGCTTCTTCAACGCGGCGAAGCAACACCTGTTCTGACGGATTGGCCTGATGCTCCGCGAGCTTACCAAAATTCACGGGGATTTCACGCGTTCCGAGAATGCGTTCCCTGAGGACGTTCAGGGAATTCAGCCGGTCATCGAGTGGTATCAAATCCGTATCCGCGATGGTGTCCGTCGCCCGGGCCAGCAGATACGCGAGACTGATTTGAGGGCGGATGGAATTCGGGAGCGCCCGCATGGTCAGGTAGAACGACCGGGACACGTCCCGCAGCAGCGAGGTCAGCAAGGGTGACTGCGCGTGCGGGGTTTCGGTTCGATGGACGGGAGAATCAGGCATGCGAACTCAGCCGCTGACAAATTTCCCCAAAGCCTTCCTCCATCGGTTCAACTGACGCTTCACTTCGCGGTCGCCCGGCGCACCGGTGATGTTTCGCGATGCGGATGCCTTCTTCAGATCAAAGACGTCGAACACGTCCTGATCGAACAAGCCGGACGTTGTCCGAAAATCTCCCAGCGAGAGTTCGTGAAGTTCCTTCTCGATTTTCTCGGCAAGCGCGACCACTGCACCCACGACATGGTGGGCTTCGCGAAAAGGCATCCCTTTGCGCACCAGATAGTCAGCAACATCCGTGGCCAGGAGAAGCGGATCGGACACGGCATCCGCACAAGAATCTGACAGCACTTCAATCGTCGGCAACATGGCCGCCACCAACCTGGTCGTGCGCCTGACCGTATCCGCAGTGTCGAACAACCGTTCCTTGTCTTCCTGCAGATCACGGTTGTAGGTCATCGGCAATCCCTTCAGCAGTGTGAGCAACGACATCAGGTTGCCAACCACACGCCCGGCCTTTCCACGTGCCAGTTCGGCAATGTCGGGATTCTTCTTCTGCGGCATCAATGAGGATCCGGTGGTGTAAGCGTCCCCAATGCGGATGAAGGCAAATTCACTCGACGACCAAAGAATCAGATCCTCAGCCAGGCGCGAGAAATGAACAGCCAACAATCCTGCCGTGCTGCAAAACTCCACCATGTAGTCCCGATCGCTGACGGCGTCCATCGAGTTCTGCGAAATCCGCGCCCTCCCCTTCTCATCCACAAAGCCCAACAGCGTCGCGGTCATCTCCCGATCAATCGGCAAGGTGGTGCCCGCCAGCGCACCGCTCCCGAGCGGACACACATTGGTGCGCTCAAAACAATCCTGCAGACGCCCGATGTCCCGCTCGAGCATCTCGACGTACGCGAGCAGATGATGCGCAAAGAAAACGGGCTGTCCGCGTTGCAGATGTGTGTAACCGGGAATGCGTTCCCGAGAATACTTTGCCCCCAGTTCTACAAGCGCCAGTTGCAGCACACGCAACTCGCCGATCAAATCCACAATTTCGTCCCGCAGCCACATCCGCGAATCCAAGGCGATCTGATCGTTGCGCGACCGTGACGTGTGCAACTTGGCACCCGCTGGAATTCGCCGAGTCAACTCGCCCTCAATGTTCATGTGGACGTCCTCAAGTTCTTCCTTCCACGGAAACGTCCCGTCTTCAATCTCACCTGCGATTTGCTTGAGTCCTCGTTTGATGGCGCCGAGCTCCTTCTTGTTGAGCACACCGATGCTCTGAAGCATCGTCGCGTGCGCAATCGAACCTTGGATGTCATGCCACCACAAACGCCGGTCGAAGGAGATGGACTCGGTGTAGCGCACCACATCGTCTCCGGGACCGGTGGCGAACCTGCCACTTCGTGAAACTGGCTTTCGCTTGCTCATCAACTGGACCGGGAATTTGGCCAGTGACGGAAGAAATGTCACGGTGAAAGGTGGAACTGCACCTCAAGCAATCACGACCGCGGCATCCTCAAGTTTACTTGCAAAGCATCATGCAAATCGGAAACTCCGTTCGCATGAATCTCCTCAAACGTCCACGACGACTCCGTTCCTCCAGCGCCATTCGTGATCTGGTGCAGGAAGCCCGGGTTGAGATCACGGACCTGATCGCCCCGCTGTTTGTGAAGGCTGACGACGGCGCACCGGTTCCGATCGAGTCCATGCCGAATCAGTTTCGATTCTCGATTACCGACTTGGTGCAGGAGTGCAAGGAACTCTGCGATGCGGGAGTTCGTGGTGTGGCATTGTTTCCAGTGACGCCGGATGAGAAGAAAGATCCGCTGGGCAAGGAGTCCACCAATCCGGACGGGCTTGGTCCGAGAGCACTGCGCGCGATCAATGGGGAAGTTCCGGATTTGTTGCTGTTTGCAGACATCGCACTGGATCCTTTCACGAGTCACGGACACGACGGGATTCTCACCGAGGACGGCTCGGACGTGGTCAATGATGCGACCGTGGAAACGCTCACCAAGATGGCGATTGTGCACGCCGAAGCCGGCGCACATTTTGTGGCCCCAAGTGACATGATGGATGGACGCGTTGGTGCGATTCGCAAAGCGCTCGACTCGAAAGGACTGAACCAGACCGGAATCCTGGCCTACTCGGCGAAATTTGCTTCGGCTTACTACGGACCGTTCCGCGACGCTGTGGGAAGCGCATCCGCTGCGGGAACGCGATCGCTGGACAAACGCAGCTATCAACTCAATCCGGCGAATCGGCGCGAGGCGATCAGGGACGCATTACTCGATGAAGGTGAAGGCGCGGACATGTTGATGGTCAAACCGGGCGGGCCCTATCTCGACATCATCCGCGACTTGCGCGAGGCCAGCTCGCTGCCGATTGCCGCGTATCAAGTCAGCGGTGAATACGCCCAGATCCACGCTGCGGCCAAGCTTGGCTGGCTCGATTACGAGAAGACGCGGAACGAATCGCTGCTCTCCCTGAAACGCGCCGGAGCCGATGTGATCCTCACTTACTTTGCCAAGGAATTGGCCAACGCCTGACCTTCATGAAACCTCATCTCACAAGCCGATGAGGAAAACGCAATCACCCACCCTGCTCTGCGCATTTGCCGCGCTCTTCTCTTTTGCCTGGCAAAACTCTTGCGCCCATCCACTTTCGGAAAGCCAGGTGATTGCGGTTGTCAAGTCCAACGCAATCACCGCGCGATTTGAGATCAAGGTTGAAGACCTCACGCTTTTCCACCCGGTCAGCACGAATGAGATGAAGCGCATTCCATCCAGCGATCTTCTGCGGGCAACAGAAAGACATGTTCAGTTTCTAAAGGACTATTTTGTCATCCTGGATCAATACGGATCACGCCTGCAACCGACGCTGACCGGCATCGCAACGAACACGATTCCGGAACCGGGTGTTCATGTATTGGATCTGCCCAATGACACCATCACATTCGACTTCTCTTACGCTTACGAACTTGAATCGGAATTCCTCACCTTTCGGCAGGAGTATGGTGGCAAGGAATCGGTGGTTCCATCGCAGGTGGACCTGACTCTGCTCAAGGACGGGCGGCCGCTGGGTGGTTCTCAGAAACTGAAACCGGGCATTCCGAAGACGTTTCAGATTCAACGGGTTCCCATCGCCCCGGAACTTCGCGGTCTGGCGGCATTGCGTGCACGCAATGCACGGCAACACGAAGCGAACCTCGGCATCCCGGACCAGAATGGCGTTCATGCATTCCTCTACATCGAGCCGCATCTCACCCGCTTCCAACTGGTCGCACCGCTGCACATCATTGAATCTTGGGACTCCTCCCTGATCCCGACCAATCAGTTTATCAATCCTGAAACCGAAATCGGGCGTGTGTTTTCACCACGCATCATGAAGCTCTGGAACACGGTGGACCAATCGTCGCGGGTTCGTTCCAATGGCCGCCGGCGATTCATCGTCAGTTTCTCTCCCTATATCGTGGGCCCTGAAACGCGGGACCTCGATCGAGCGAGACCTCAATCCGAAGAACTGCATCGCTGGCAGACCCGCTATGCCGTCGACGTTGAATACGACGGTTGGTTGTCACCGACGAATGTCGGCTTTCAATGGAATCTTTTCTCCGACGAGATGCCGTTCCTCAAACTCACCGTGAACGATTATCTCGGCGGAACAAAGGAGCACTTCCTGACGCCCTCACATACAAACATGGTTTGGAGCACCACCGCAGCCGACGAACCGGCTGAATATCTAAGCGCCCCTCCGTTGAAGCCGCTGAAGTTCTCCCTCATCACCTTCATCGGCGCAGTGATGGGCGTGCTGTTATTTGTGACCTGGCTCTGCGGCATCGGTCCCGAGCGACGGACAGTGATGCAGCTCATTCTGGTCATGATCATCGGAGCTCCATTTGCGAGAATTCTGGAGTGGCACGCACCATTCGTTCAGGAACGTGTCACAAGCGAAGAGGCCTTGGAGGTTGTTCGCCACATACTGTCGAATGCCGAATCGGAGAACACCGTGCTTGAAATCGTCGAAGCAAAACTCGTCGAGCTGGAAGATACCAGGGACCCGCGCGAGTTTATGATGCAGGTCAAATGGCGCGTCGACCGAAAAGAGGCTCACTGGGGCCACGAGCACCGCTCACAGAGCGGGCAGGAGGGATACATCCGCGTCGCCCCGATGCAGGGCAAATGGTATCCAGCCAGAATTCAATACAACAACTGGGAACTCCTCAGCCGGGACATCCATGTGCCGAGGGTGGAATCGAACGTGATCGGTCGATGAAGTGGGCCATCACGAGTGAGCTGATTAAATCGGAGCGCCGACCATTGGCCGGCTTCTTGTTCAATTCAATGAAGCCCACTCAGTCGTCTTAAGTTTGTGTTTACCCAAGACGACGATGAAGAAGCTTCCAAGAGTTCGTGAAAAGGACTGAGCGAGCAACATCGGCCAGGTCACCACGCCGAGCCGTGCTCGGCGCTCCAACCTGGGTTCAGAGCGCCTCCTATTCCATCACAAACTGTTGCCCCCGAGTCACGCCCAGTTGATTCTGCAGTTTCAGCTGCTGCCACAATTCAACACCGCTCATTCGGCCATCCAACAGATCACGATAGCAAGCGATGGTGGTGGCGATCTCGGATGGCTGTTCGGTCAGGAAATCCACACGGAAACGCCGAACGCCCAGCTCGAGCAGTCGCTGCACAGATTCCGCACCGGTTTGTGCCCGCGCATTGTAAACAGTATTGCGACAACCTGCATCGGCTTTCAGTGGATGCTCCATGCCCACCCGATCGCGCAGCTTCACCTCGTGCTTGTCACATGGCCGACCGCAATCGTGATAGTCCCTGCCCTTCGACATGAACGCGCAAAACACGCAATGCTCCATGTAAAACATCGGCATGTGCTGATGGATGGTGACTTCGAACCAATTCGCGGGAGCAGATTTCAACAGTGCTTCCAACTGAACATTGTTCAGATCGTAGGAAGCCAAGACACGTTCGAGGCCGAACTCCTGGATGAAATACTCAGCCGTCAGTTGGTTTGCAACGTTCAGTGAAAAATCGCCAACCATTCGATCGTCGGAGAACCAGTGCAGGTGGTCGTAGTTTCGGATCAGGTAACCGTCCGCATCACAGGAACGCACCTGCTTCAGTATCCATTCATCCCCAGCCTTGAAAACCCGCGGGGGTGCCACGAACAGTTCGACAGCCTGATCGTTGGCGGCATTCCATTCACGTAGCTGCGCAACCGCTGCGCGATATTTCTTCGGATCTTCAAAGTCGGCGTAAATCGTGCGAGTCCCTGAATTGAGCACGACCTCAAGTTGATGTGGTTCACGAATGTGTACGATCAACTCAGCGTCGGCCTCCTTCGATTCCGACGGAGGATTCTGAAAGACCATCGGTTCAGCGTTGAGTTTCCAACGAAGGGGCTCGCGACGCAACGCTTCGAGCTTGGAAATTGCGGAGCGCCTGACTTGATTCAACGCGCTCACCGGCAGCATCAGTTCGCCCACAAGCTCGTTCTCGATGCGTCCCATTTCGAAGGGAGTGCCACCAAGCCGGCCCAATTGCTGAGCGATCCGATATTCATCAAGCGCGTGCTTTTCGGCATCTTGCAGCATCACTTCCGAATCCGCCTGGACCGTTCGCCCAAGTTCATCGCGCACGATCAAGATCAATGGCTCCCCTGCCTTTCCGTGCACTTCAAAATCAACCGGACGGCGATACCTGGGCTGATCGCCGTCAAAGGTCTTCCTCACCCGTTTGTTCAGATCAGGATCATCCGTCTTCCACAGTTTGTCGCCCGTCGCGACACGCGCAAAATCCACGGCGCCACGCCTGAACTCGATCTTCGTCTCACCACTCCTACTTTCCTTCGTCGCGAACACGCGACCGCCTTCTTCACCTTCAGCCGGATTGTTCGCATCAAATACGATTCCATCTCCGGCTTTCAGATTCGACTCAAGTTTCGCCCAGACATGATTCTTCTCAACCCGCGTCACTTCACCCAGAAAGACGCCACGTTTCTTGCCAAAGCGCGCATGAACGAGATTCTGGTTGTCGATCCCATCGAACCAACCGGTGAACAGACCGCGTGAGAAGGCCATCTCCAATTCATAACGATCCGACTGTTCATCGCGCTTGGCGACTTCATCGATCGCATCGCGATAAACCCGTGTGATACTTGCGACGTACTCTGGTGACTTGAGCCGACCTTCGATCTTCAGAGAGGCAATCCCCTGTTCCACCAGGCGAGGAACGACTTCCAAACCCGCAAGGTCTTGAGGGCTCAACAAATACTGGCGCCCACCCGTGTCAACAAGCTTCCCATCCGAGATCAATTCGTAGGGCATGCGGCATGCCTGCGCACACTCGCCACGATTGGCCGAGCGCCCCCCGAGTGACTCGCTGGTAAGACATTGACCTGAGTAAGCAACGCAAAGCGCGCCGTGCACGAAAACTTCCACCGGCAGGTTGGACTGATTCGCCTTTTGAATGCTCTCAATTTCAGCGATCGAACACTCGCGCGCCAACACCACGAGGTCGCATCCAATCTTCCTCGCAAACTCAAGCCCGCCCGCACTCGAAACGGTCATCTGCGTGGAAGCGTGGATTGGAAAATCGGGGGACAGCTTTCGGATCAAGCCGCAAACACCGATATCCTGCACGATTACGGCATCCACACCGGCAGCGATGATCGAGCGGAGAAACCGTTCCGCATCGGCGAGTTCGTTTGAGAAGACAAGGGTGTTGAACGTGACGTAACCGCGCACTCCGCGAGAATGAAGAAACGCCATCAACTCGGGTAGATCCGACGTCGTGAAGTTCTTCGCCCGCATGCGCGCATTGAACTTGTCCAGGCCGAAGTAGATTGCATCCGCACCGTTCTCGACCGCGGCCTTGACACACTCCCAATCACCGGCTGGCGCGAGCAACTCAGGCTTGTTTGTCCGGTGATCGGACATTACGCCTTCGGTCCGCGATAGACGCAACGCGCGTTGCAGGTCTCGGCAACCACCACTTCGATAAGCATGGGCAGCTCGGGCTTCAGTTTCTCCCAAACCCAGATGGCGACGTTCTCACTCGTCGGATTCTCCAGACCCGGAATTTCATTGAGGTAATGATGATCCAGCTGATTCCAGAACGGTTTGAAGGCCGCCTTGATATCTGCGTAATCCATCACCCAGCCCAACTCCGGATCGCAGTCGCCCTCGATCACAACCTCGACCTGGAACGAATGCCCATGCAGCCGACGGCACTTGTGATCTTCCGGCAGATGCGGCAGCAAGTGGGCCGCCTCGAATTGAAAGGTCTTTCTCAGTTCCATGATTGATTTCGCAGGAGCGCCGAGCACTGTTCGGCATTGGTGGCTGTTTTCAACTGCGCTCGCTTGGTCATTTTAACGGCGAGCGGCAGGATTGGCTTTCATGTCAACGGCACCACGCCGGATTCCGATGAACAAGGTGGAGAGAACTTGAAAATGACTGAGGGAGCACCATTTGATCGGAGTGATCTGCCGAGCAATGCTCGGCGCTCCAGTTTCTGGTTGGACGAATCTTCTGAATCTCATTGTTCCCAATCGGTCCAGCGCACCAGATCACTGAGCAATGGCCGGCCATCATGGCGCCAGGTCAATGGCGGTTTCTGCATCTGCCCCAACGCACAGACGCGCGACACTCCCCAGCGCGCCAAATGCATCACGATCTCTTCCTTCTCATCTTCGCCTGCGCCCAGCCCGACCGTGGAAATGTTGTCTCGAACCGTCTCCGCGCCTTTGAGCGTCTCTTCGAGATTCGGCGTGGACTTCACGTAGATGAACCGATGCATGCATGACAATTGAAACAAAGTGTCCGTCTCGTAAATCACCGACCAGGCTGTCGATCCTTCACTGTACCAATGCCGCGTTGCATCGGGCAGATGAGCCGCACGGACTTCATACATCGAACGACGCGAGGCAATCTGTTCGGCAACCTCTTGCGGAACTTCCCCCCGAGGCTCCTCCTTCTCGCGCTTGGCCAGTTCGCCGGCTAGCATCTCCGCAAACTGATACGCAAAGTCACGGCTGTCATCTTCCACATAGAACACATGCGGTGAGAGGCAACCCAGTTGATTCCAAGCGACGACGTCGTCAGCCGCATCTCGCACCATTCGTTTCGCGCGATAACCGCCCATGGCTTCCTTGGTCACATAACCGAAACTCACCCGATGCCCATGACCTACGAATCGAGTTCCACGCGGGAGCCGCTTCTCGATTGCCTCCAATGTTTCATCCGAGCCCGTCGCCGTGACCGATTCGGCATAGTGGAACAGTACTTTCTCCAGGGCTTCGTTTCCGCCCTTCCATTCCGCGAGTTCGATGCACGCACCGATCTTGGAATCCGTTTCGTAGAGCGAGTGCGCGAAGAGTCGCGGAAGATAACTGCTTCCACTGGCGCACTTCACGAATTGCGACGAACGCGTGAGCAATCCCAAGACTATGCTCATCATCGCCGGCAGGGGGATATTGCCAGCCGCAATGTGCAGCAGCATGTCCGAGCCGGTTGTGGCGGATGCTCGTTGCGCCGTCCCCTCGTATCTTGCCGATGCCGGTGAATCCATGCGTTTGAAATGGCCTAGTTCCTGCAAGAGCAGGTCCTCCAAGTTTTCGCCGGTCAGTTGATTGAAGAAATGATCCAGTCCGGCTTTCAGGGTGGCGCGGGAGAAGCCCGTTTCTTCCGGCCCTTTTTCGAGCGCGAGTTCGCGATAGGGATAGTCGTCTTCCAGCCAGTTCTCCGCCGTTTGGCTCAGGATGCGAATGACCGCCCCAGTATCACGCACCGCGAGGTAACGTTCCCGATTTCGGCGCAAGGCCAGGCAGGCCTCGGTGATCATCGATTCGGTGAATTCGGCCTCCGGACCCAGATCCGCCAGAAAGTAATTCGGAATCTCGACCTTCATGAATCGCTCGGCATGAGGGAGCACCCCCGCGGTTCGGCGCCGTTTACGCGTCCCACAAGTTCGAAGCCGTCCTCAAGCCGCTTCACCCGATCCTCAGTTTGAACGGCCATCATTGAGTATACATTCGCCAAATCGAAGACCTGCAACAGGCCCGTCTCACCAAGCTTGACCTCGTTGCCGGTCTCAGCCGAAACCACCCGCGTGCGCGCCCAAGGAGGGAATCTAAACACGCGATACTCTTCACTCCCTGCGACATGGTCGTAGGCCTGCGAACTCAATTCACTCATCCCGTATTCGCAGACGATCCACTGCGGCTGAATGCCCAGCGTCTCGGTGATTGCCTTGTGCAGTTCATCCTTCGGCATGGTCCGTGACTTGCCTTTATATCCCCCCGTCTCCATGACGCGCGACCCCGGCGCCAATTGAAATGTCTTGTCGCGTTTCTTGCACTCGTCCAACAAATGCACGAACGAAAAGGCCGTTCCCAACAGCGTCACGGTTCGATCGAAACGAGCCACGTCTACCAACAGATCAATGACGCGATCATGATCGATGTGCCAACCACCGTCCTTCGCCACACCAACGAACTCCGATGTGGCCGCGCCGACTACGCGTTCAATTGTATCAAACATGTGGACCAGCGAGGAATGAGGCGCATCTTCAGCCGCGGGAGTCAGAATGATGTAGCGATGGCCATCCAGCGGAGGCAACACGTGTTGCTGAAACCAGTTGAGACAGGACGCTTCGTAGGCGGTCAGCGAATCTTCGCAATGAAAATGCCGGCTGGGCTTCTGCCCCGTGGTTCCACTCGACTCAAACACCGTCGTGATGATGTCCTCCGGCAAAGCCGTGAGCGGCAGCTCCTTGAACGCAGTTGTCGGCATTGGCGGGATCAATTCCCAGATCCCCAGTGAATCATAAACCCGGCGCTTGTTGCAGAAACGCCGATACGCCGGGAGCGCCTCATACTGTAGCCGGAAGATGCTCAGCGCCATCTCCTTGAAATCAAAGACCATCCCCTCACGAATGATCGTGAGCAGCTTGCGCCGGTAATCCTCAAAAATATGCCAGTCGTACATGCGGTTTTTGGTTGGCTGGTTTTCCGCCACAGCCGAGATGGCATTCTTACGCCCAAACAACCTGCCGGCACAGCGCAAAATGGACTTGCGCCCCCTAATCACCTCGCATAGCTTCCACAGCCTTTCGCCCCAAGGGCGAGCGGCGGGTTGGTAGCTCAATGGTAGAGCAGCGGCCTTTTAAGCCGTTGGTTCTCGGTTCGAGTCCGAGCCAGCCTACCACCTCTTCTCCCAGGAAACACCTATAAACAAAGGATGAAATACGGTTTTCAGCTTGCTAGCCCAAATGCAGGCAAATGAACACAAATGCACCGAGTAGATGGTTTCGGGCAAATCTCCCGGGTGTTTCAGAACAGTCGCTGCCACTTCTGCAACGCGGTATCCACCAATTCGACTAGCTTTGTCCAGTTGATGATGACGCCTAACAGCCCGTTTAATAATGGGCTGCTATGTGTTGTTGCGTTTCCTGAGCCGCGCCAGTCAATGGGCGCACAGCTTCACCCGGCTCTTTGCGATCGTGCGTGCCGGGCTGTGGCAGAAGTTCGACCTGATGATATGCAGTTCGGGACTGTTCAGAACGATGCTCTGCTGATTAAGCACGCAATTCAAAAACTCCACGCTGCGAAGTCTCGCTACTACGCCCTGACCGCTGAAGGTTACCGTGTGCAAGAAGAACGGGAGGTCTATCGCAAACGGGCCGCAGCCGTGATCCAGGGCTATCGAACCCGTGACGCTGCGTTCCGCAACTTCCGCAATGAGAAACTCGAACGTCACCAGACCCTCTTCGACCTGGCCGCCCGTAACACCTGGCTGGCGGCCCGGGCTCACGACTACGATACGGGCTTGCTGGGAACGGCCACAGGGCGCGAATTCCTGGAACGCATCATCCGATCCCGTACGCTCGGCGTGGTTCGCAACAACGGGCAGCCGCAATTCGCCGGAAGCAACAACGGCGATCCGAGGCTGTCCAGCGTGCTCGCCGAACTCAAGGCAGATTGGGAAGTGGTCCGCAGCCGGCTCGGATGGAAGTGCCAATTGGCGGAATGTCCTTGAATCCGGACGCCAGGCCGACCTGCTCGCAGATCCGGACATCCACGCGCATTGCCTTCAGATCGACAACGGCAATGGCACACCTGTGCTACGGGCGATACGCACTGGCCAGCGTTCATGTGTGAGATATTCGGGTTAATTCAACGATTCGAGGTAGGCCACCAGATCGGCAGCTTCCTGCGGGGTGAATGACTGCAAGAGTCCCTCAGGCATGAGTGAGAGTTTGCCACGCGTCGTGCTCTCGATGAGGTAGGGCTTGATGGTGTGATTTGTGCCGGTCAAATCACGCAGGACCGTGTTGCCATCCTCGCGAGAGACAATGTAGCCGGTGTAGCTCACACCGGACTTCAGGTCGATGGACACGGACTGGAACCTGGGGTCGATGTAACGGGATGGCTTCACCAGAGACTCCAGCAATTGAGCCCGGCTGTATTTCTCTCCGATGCGTGCGAGTTCCGGACCGACCTCGCGGCCTTCTTCACCGATGCGATGGCAGTTGATGCACTGGGTGCGGTCCACCTGACGAAACAGCTTGGCGCCGTTGGTGGCGTCTCCTTTTAGCGAAAGGACTTCGGCAACTTGCGCGCTATCGATGGTGGGGCCGAGGATCTTGCGTTTCTTCGAGTTTGGAAAAAACGATTCGAAGAGGTCGTAGATGTGCGGAGGCATTTGCGACAGACGGGCAAGGGCTTCTTCAATCGAGAAACAGCCAGACATCAGATAATTCAAACTGTTCGCCGTGTCTTGGAACAAATTCGAAGGCAAATTGATCTGTTTCGTTAGTGCGTTCTCACGCGTTCCAGAGCCGGTGTTCCCGAGATTGTTTGCGGATTTGGCGACATGCTCGAACATGTGCTGCCAATCATTCTCCGGCAGCCATGACGGGGTGATTGGTTCATCGGCCAATTCGTTGATCCAAGCCCGCACCAGTTGCAGCCCCTGCCAGTCAACGCTGCGTGGACCGAGTTTGGGCATGTGCGCACCGCCGGTGGATGCCATACGATAGAGCAACAGGGAACGCCCTGCGTCCCCTGGCACGATGATCTTGGGGTCGTACATGCCGAAGGCACCTTGGTTGGGCGCAGTCTCGAAAAGGCGATTGCGTTCGAGTTGCTGGTCGGCGCGAAGCTCGAAGGGCGCCGTGCCTCCCCCACCCCGCCGGTGGCAGTGCGCACAATTGATGTGGAGGTAGGCTCGAGCCTGACGCTGCAGATTGCCTTCCTGCTTCAACCAATGCAGGGGTTTCGGTTTCTTTTCGAGCAAGCCGGACGCAACCCAATCCGCATGCTGCGAGCCGACGTCTGAATACTGATGATGCAAGCCGAGCACATATCCGGGACGCGCCATGTGGCAGGTCATGCATTCGGTGCTGCTGTGCAATCGCCAGGGACGTTTCACCAATTCACCCCCGCCGTCATCGAATGAAAACTCGATGTCAGCTCCTTGGCCGTCGGAGAGATGCGCCTCCGTCTGTTCTTCGTTCCAAACATAGTTGTAGGGGAGCCAGCCTTCGCCGTTGAAGTGCAGGATCTGGGTTTCAATGTGACGAGGTGGCTTCGGAACGGAGATGGTCCTGGCGATCACGGTATCGGCTGGAAAGGCAAAGGCGTCGCGCAGTACTCCGCGGGCGAGGTTGTTTCGCTTATGGTAGGAGACCTGACCGTCACCCGGAATGGCGACAAAACGCTGCGCCCGCGCACC
>CEUN01032707.1_pt1 | contig 15597 bp, 12 predicted proteins | sample 361501 | NCBI WGS metagenome assembly CEUN01 (sample SAMEA2622801, study PRJEB7988) | marine metagenome | biome: marine biome (ENVO:00000447); feature: marine epipelagic mixed layer (ENVO:xxxxxxxxx); material: "saline water (ENVO:00002010), including plankton (ENVO:xxxxxxxx)" | depth 120 m | reverse complement strand
GTGATCCTGGAGGACAGTGACATTGCGGGCAGCGGCGGCTTCGGTGTTGCGGTCTGGAACATCTTTGGCAAACCCTCGCCCGGGACGATCCTGGATTTTGGCGGCGGTGAGCTTGGCGGCGGCGGCCGGAATCGCATCTACGGGAGTGGGCTTGAACTACCCTCGTCGATGGACCTCTATGTTGTGCACGCCGATGTGAACGTTGGCAACAACTGGTGGGGCAGCGACCGGTCGGGGAATCCGAAGGTGGTTCCAGGCAGCGACGGACAATGGCAGTTGGGCGCTGCCTACGCATTCGCCTGTCCCGGAGGGCCGGGACAAATGCAGGCGTTGATCGACGGTACGGGCGTCGCCGTCTGGCCTATGTTCTGTCAGGCCTTCAGCGAGGACGTTTGCCGCACCGACGAACCGGACGCCGCATGCTGTGATCCGATCGTGGATGCGGCTCGCTGTCTCGTCCCGCCGCCCCCCAGTTCAGTCGTTTCAGAACCAGCGCTGGTGACAGACCCAAGACCCTGACCCACGCTATCGCTTGAGCCTGAACGCGAGCAGCGCGTTCCCGGGGTTCTCGCCAAACATCGCATAGCCCGAGCCCACGAAGAGCATGTCGCCCGCCGCCACCATGCCTGGCGCGTCAATCGAACCTCCGGTGGCTGGAATGCCGTTGACGCTGTCGAACGTCGCGGCGGTGTCGAACTGCCAGACGACCTTGCCCGTCCTCACGTCGAACGCGTATGCAACGCCGGACAGCGAGCCGACGAAGGCAAGGTCGTTGGCCGTACTGGGTGCGGCGGAAAAGGTGTACGGGCAATCAGGCCATGGTGCGCCCCGGGAGAATCCGCTGTCACACACCGGCACCGCGTCGTAAGCCCAGAGCGTTCGGCCGGTGTCGATGTCGAGCGCATACACCCCTGGTTTGCGCGTGACACCGGGCCCGGGCACCGGATCGTTGATGGGAACGATGACAGTGCGCCCGCTGACCGCCATACCCCAGTGCACCCCACCGAGCGCGGACCCCGGGCTGACGCGCGTGCGCCAGCGCAGGTCACCGGTCTCGGGATTGAGGGCATGGACGACCCCGGACTTCTGCCCCGCCAGGAGGATGTCCTTGCCGTTCGACGTGCGCGCCAGAACCGCGGATGCGCCAAAGTCGAGATCAGGACCGTTTTCCTTCGGGCAATTCGGACCGCCAAACAGACAAGCCGAGTTGAACGCATCGCCCGCGGTGCCCTGATAGACCCAACGAACTGCGCCGGAATCAATGTCGATCGCGACAATTGCATCTGACATGGCCGATGCCGGAGATGATGAATTCTGGCCGGTCCCGACGTACGCCAGATTGCGTTTCGCGTCGATGGTGGGGGTTGTCCAGACGGAAGCGCCGGAGGGGCCCCACTGTTGGACCCCGAGCTGGTTCTTGTAGGTGGGCTTCGCCTCCGCGGTCATGTGGGCGGTCCAGAGGATCCTGCCGGTATTGGCGTCGAGCGCGTGGACGGCGCCGTGGCTCTTGCAGCACTCGAAGTTCGGATCGCCGCCGAAGCCGACGCCCATCGCCGAGAGCGGCACCAGCAGCCTCGCGCCGTGCTGCACGATGCCGCCCGTCAGAATCGTGCCCCGGAACAGCGCGACATCCTGCGCCCAGAGCGTCTCGCCCGTGTCTGCTGCAACCGCAAAAACAGCCTGACCGAAGTCCACCAGTGAAAGCCGCATGGGCGTCGACTCTTTCAGCGCGCCACCGAACACGAGGGCGGGTCGGTCATCAACCCTGGCAAGCGTCAGAGAGGTCCGGATGACCTGGGCAGGGCGGCGGTGCCACTTGATGCAGCCGCGCGTACGGTCCAGCGCGAAAAGATGGCCTCCGACTGAGGAAGCGAACACGGTGTTCCCGGCGACGACCACCTGCGAGCGGACCTCTGCCGTCTCAGGGAGCCCCAGAGCCCACGCGAGTTCCAGGTCCTGGACGTTGTCCGAGCGGAGTTCCGAGTTCGGCTGATAACGTGTGTTGCGGGCGTCGAGCCCCCACGCACTGATCGTTGGCTCGTCGAACGCCCGCCGGTCAATTGCCCGGTTGGCGCACAGGTAGGCCTCGGCCGACCATTCGTCCCGCGCCGATGGCGCGAGAAAGGCGATGAGATGATTCAGATCCTGCTCACTCAGGTCGCGGGCGTGCATCTGCATCTTGCCCCGGGTGAGCGCGAATCTGATCTGGGCGCGCCCCATGTTGGCCATGGCTTCGAGCGTGGGGCCGGAGTCTTTGCCGGAGCGGGTGGGCTCGTCAGCGTGGCAGCTTGCGCAGCGTGCGGCGTAGATCTCGTTCGAGCCTTCGGCCATCGTGCACAGGCCGCATAAGAGCAGGGCGAGCAGTCCGTTGGCGCGATTCAGCGTTTTCATGTGGTGTGCTTTCCAATCAAGACTTGGTGTCGGTGCAGTGTCGGTTCGCTCGCAGCTTACACGCCTGGTGGGGAAGAGGTTTCCGGTGTCAGTCTGATCCGGGGGTCGGTACGTGGACCGCCTGGAGTTTGGTCGAGAGGAAAGCCCGAAACGGTCGGTTCAGCACCATGCCGGTCACGACCACGGCGGCCAGAAGCCCGGCCGCGATGAAGAGCAGAGGAATGTTCTGATCGACGACGTCCGCCAGCACGCCCGCCATCCCCATTGCGATGGGTACGCTGCCACCGATGACCGCCATCATCACGCTCGACACTCTGCCGCGCAGTTCGTCCGGTGTTGTGAACTGCATGAGGGTCGTGAAGGCAACCATCATGATCCCCAGCAGGATGCCACCCGCGAAGTTGGCTGCCAGGAGCACCAGTGGTTCGGTCGCGAGACCAAAAACGAGATTGACGCCAGCCATGGCATAGAGCGCCAGCATGGCGATCACGAAGCGGGTGACGCCGTTGATGGCGAGGATGCCCGCCAACATCATCCCGATCAGATTGCCGGCTCCCATGGCCGCCATCAGATAACCGAACCAGTCCGACGGCAGCTGCAGCCACTTGTCGAGCAGGATCGGCATCAGGACCCCGAGCGGTGCGGTGACGAGGTTCAGCAGCCCGAACGCGATCATCATGTTGCGCAGTCCCGCACGGTGCCAGACGTAGGACAGCCCCGTGATGATGTCGTCGAGGAACGCACGACCCAGTTCACTCCAGGAGTCGACCGCGTCGGGCCGCTTCTGGGGAATCCTGATGAACGCTTCCGACAGTGCGGACAGCAGGTAGGTGACGCCGTTGATCAGCATGACGACGTGAGCGCCCAGCATCCGGAACAATATGCCGCCCGCGGCTTGACCGAGGGACATGCTCGCGGTCATCGAGACGCTGTGCATCGCGTTCGCGGCCTGCAGCCGATGCAGGGGAACGAGGCTCGGGATCGACGCCATGATGGCGGGTCGGAAGAAGGCGCCGACGACGCCGGCGGTCATGCTCACGGCGACGACCCAACCCACCTGGACCGAGACAGGCACGCTGATCAGATAGAAAGGCACTGCAAGACTCAGCATGGCCACGCCCAGAATTGCGTCACCCCAGACGATGAGTGCCTTGCGGGAAAAACGATCCGCGATCGCGCCGCCGAACGGGGCGAGAATGACTCCCGGGATGGCGCTCAGCATCGACACGAGGCCCATCACCGTCGCCGACCCCGTTGTCTCCATCAGCCAGTACAGCAGCGCAATCTGGAACAGCGAAGTGCCCATTGCGCTGACGGTCTGTCCCTGCCAGAGCAGCAGGAAGTTGCGGTTGAGCAGAGTCTCTGGCGACCCCGTGTCCTGCGGTGCCTGGCGTTCGACGGGGTCCGACATGCCCGAACGCTATCACACGGTCGACTCGCTGTGCCCCGTCCCGCTGGTCAGTTAGGAGACAGGGACACTAGCGTGAGAGGCTCAACCGACTCAGCCATCCCTGCAGTGCGGCCTTGGCGGCCGGATAACCGAGGATTCCATGTTGCGCACCTTCGATGGCATGGAACTCGCTGCCCCGAATGCCGCGCTCCAGCGTTTGTCCGTCCTCGAACGGCACGGTGGTGTCGGCTGTCCCGTGCACGATCAGCGTGGGCGCGTCGATTTCACTGAGGCGACCGCTGAAGTTGTAGCCGACAAACGCACCGTAGTTGCGCACGGTGCCACTGTGCATGAGCTTCAGTTCGTCGTCCGAGCGCGCCGCGAGCGCCGTCAGATACTCGGCGTGGCGTGCTTTGGCGGCGTCCGCGTCCGGCTCTGGCGGATTGCGTATCCGGTCGCGAACGCGTTCGAATTCGAGATCGTCGCCTGTCTCCCTGACCCGTGCCGCGGTTGCGGTGTAGGCCTGTCCCCACCGGGTGTGCGACATGAGGTCTGGCCCCGTGTTCATCAGCGCGAGCGCCGCGATCGCGCCCGGACGGGTCAGCACGAGTTGCTGCGCCACCATGCCGCCCATTGACGAGCCGACCAGCACGTAGTTTTCGAAGCTGAGCGCGACCATCAACTGGTGCGTGTCCTCGGCGATGTCTGCAAGCGTGAACCAGTCCAGCGTGTATTCCGAGGTGCCCGCGCAGCGGCGGTCGTGGGTGACGACGCAATAGCCGTCGGGAACCGCGCCTTCTATCGGAGACCCGCCCGGAAGAACCGATGTCGAGACGCCGCCGAAGCCGCCGTGGACGAAGACAAGCGGATAGCCTTCGCCATCAGTTTCGTAGTGCAGTTCGACGCCATTGGCATTGAGGTGTGGCATGTTGCTTCCGTTCCCGTCAGTCCGGCGAGCGTAACGCAGATCGTGCGGCGGGCGCTTTGGCCGCAGGGACAGTGGAGGTTTGCGCGGCTTTTCCGTACGCTGGCGACACGTTGCCGGGCATGGCGCCATCGCCGGCCCGCGCTGGACCAGATGAGGACTGCAGATGCCAGAGTACATTCCGCCCACCCTAGATTGGGTCAAGAAACACGTTGAGCTCTACGAAGGGAGCGGGGGCACCAAAGCCACCACGCTGCCGAACACCGACATGCCCTGCATCATCGTGACTCACGTAGGGAACAAGACGGGCGGCATCCGCAAAATACCCCTCATGCGCGTCAAGGTAGACGACACCTACGTGCTCATCGGTTCGATGGGCGGGCAGCCAAAGAATCCCGTATGGGTCTACAACCTGCGTGCGAATCCGGACGTCGAGATTCGTGATGGAACGGACGTGATCAAGATGCGAGCGCGCGAGGTCGAAGACGACCAGGAGCGCTCCCGACTGTGGGAAGCGAGCGCGGACGCCTACCCGCCCTACAACGACTATCAGGCGAAGACCGAACGAAAGATCCCCGTGTTCGTCGCCGAGCCGGTCTGAGGATCAGAGCGCAAGTCGCCTCCAGGCGAGTTCCCGACTGCCTTCGTCCGTGCTGATGAGCGCCGTGTCGTCGGCAATGGTGACGGACCACGCCATCGTTCTGCGGACCAGTTCGCTCGCGCCCTGTACCTCGCGCCAGTCCAATTGCCAGATCCCGGCGGGCAGCGTGCCGAGAGCTCTGCCCTGCTTCTCCCACCAAATGGGTGACTTGGCGTTGAAGCTGTAGACGTGAACATGCTCGGCGAGGCGACAGGCTTTCTTCAGACGCTCGAACGAAGGCTCACCAACGTCGATCCATGCGAGCATCCTGTCATCGAGTGATGTGATCCTGATATCCGGCTCGTCAGGCGTGCTCAGGCCGGTCGTGAACGTGATGCCCTCCGCGGCGTTGATGCAGTACGCGAGCATCCTGACGAACATCCGTTCCGTGGTCTCTGACGGATGCTGCGCAATGGTCAGCTCCAGCGAGTCGTAGTGGTTTCGATCGAGGTCGGCAAGTGCGATGCTCGCTTTGTGGATCGTTGGTTTCAGAGCCATCGGGTCGGAATCACGGCAAGTCGGGTCCCGGTCGTGCCTGCGAAGTGCATGCCCTATCGTAGCCGAGGTCGCCGGAGCGGTGTCGGGTCGCTGTCGTCAGTTCGGGTGCGATCGGACGTATCCGGGGGTGAAGCAGGGCATCTACAATGGGCGAACTTAAGGAGAGACGCATGAATGCAGTCGAGACCCGGGACGCAGAGTCCACACCGCTTGAAGACATCGACGTCAGTCGACCGGAACTCTACGGCGGGGACACATGGCAGCCGTGGTTTGCGCGGCTGCGTCGGGAGGCGCCGGTCCACTTTCAGCGTGAGAGTCTGAACGGTCCCTTCTGGTCCGTGACCAGCCATGATCTGATCAAGGAGGTCGATACCACCCACCAGGTGTTCTCTTCCGAGAAAGGCGGGATCGTCATTGTCGATCCATACCCCCAGGAGGAGGGTCAGATTCAGGCGCAGTCGTTCATCACGATGGACGAGCCTGAGCACATGCGTCAGCGGCGGGCGGTCGCGCCAACCGTTGCGCCGAGCAACCTCACAGAATTCGAGCCGCTGATCCGTGAACGCGCGATCGACATTCTGGAAAATCTTCCGGTTGGCGAGACGTTCAACTGGGTGCAGGAAGTGTCGGTCGAGCTGACGGCCCGGATGCTTGCGACGCTCTTCGATTTCCCCTACGAGGATCGCCATAAGCTGGTCTATTGGTCGGATCTGACGACTGCGATACCCGAGGTGACAGGTGATGACAGCATCGACATGCGCAAGCGTTACGATGAGTTGATGGCGGCTGCCGGAGCCTTCTACCAGTTGTGGGCGAGCAAGGCGGGTCAGCCCCGGACCTTTGATCTCATTTCGATGTTGCAAAACAGCGAGGCGACGGCAAAGCTCAACGAGGACCCGCAACAGTTCCTTGGCACCATTCTGCTGCTGATCGTCGGCGGGAATGACACGACCCGGAACAGCATCAGCGGCGGCGTGGTCGGGCTGAACCAGTTCCCGGACCAGTATCAGAAGCTGAGAGAAAACCCCGGGCTGATTCCCAATATGGTCTCTGAAATGGTGAGGTGGCAGACACCGGTCATACACATGCGCCGTACTGCCCTGCAGGACTACGAACTTGGCGGCAAGACGATTCGCGAGGGTGACAAGGTGGTCATGTGGTACCTCGCCGGGAACCGGGACGAGACCGTCTTTGAAGAACCGGACAAGCTGATCATCGACAGACCAAACGCCCGCGCGCACGTGGCGTTCGGCTTCGGGGTGCACCGTTGCATGGGCAACCGCCTCGCGGAAATGCAGCTACGGGTGTTGTGGGAAGAGATCATGCAGCGCTTCCACACGGTTGAGGTTGTCGGCGAGGTCGTTCGCAACCCCAACAACTTCATCCGGGGGATCAGGGATGTCCCGGTCCGCCTGCATCCGCTGTGAGTTCAGTCGCCTGAGGGAATCCTGATTCCCGTGATGCCAACGGGCGCACTCTTGCCCCCGGCTCTCGCCGCGCCGACGACCTCACGCAGGGTGTACGGAGCCTCCAGGTCTTCTTTGCTGGAGTCGGGACCGAGTTCGCCGACCCGAATATAGTCGCCCGCATCCGCGGCGAGTCGGAACGCGACTGTGGCGCCCGCTGCCTCACCAGGCAACCCGCGCGCGCCAAATCCGTGGCCTTCGTTGGTCTGGCCTCCGGTTGTCGCCTGATAGCCCATGCGATGGAGGAGTTTCGTGCTGGCGCGTTGCAACACTTCCGGGCGGACCGACAGCATCCAGTTCTCCTGCTGCCGCATCCACGGCTTCTGCATGCCGTTCAGCATGACGATCCGCGGTGAGTTGGTGTGATTGATCCCGGTGGCGTGCAGGAGTCTGCCGTCGGTGATGATCATGGTGCCCGCCTTCGCGTCGAGGTTGATCGCGGGCGGCAGTTTTCCGACCGGTCGTCCTTCACGGACGGCGTCCGACAGAATCCGGTGCGAACCGGGAATCAGCAGCGTTCCCCCGTTGGCCTCATCGACGTCGCTGATCGCGGTCAGCACGTTCACGGACATCGGGCTGCGGGAATCGGGCGCATTCCCCTGATCCTGGTGCAGCGCCTGTGGCACGCCACCTTGCAGTGAGATCGCGGCGATGAGCGAGGTGCAGATCCAGCCCTGGCCCAACGCTTCACTGACGAGTTGCTCGACGAGTGGACCGCCCTGCACCATGCTCGGGTGCTGCTCGATCAGCAGTTCGAAACAGCGGCCTTTGTTCACGCAGCAGTTGATGTTCTGGCCGCTTGGGGTTTTCTGTGCGATACCGGCCAGACGTTCGCCCTCGGCCTGCTCCATGACGCGCTGCCGAATCGTTGCAACCTGATCTGCGGAAAGCGCGTCCTCGATCTTGCAGTAACCCCAGCACAGCATGTCCTGACGGAGTTGCGCAATGTCCCTGGTGGCCCGGGGCAATGGCTTATCCCGCCAGGCAGGGTGTTTGTCGCCGGTGGTTGTGTCGTAGTAGGAGCCCGGTCGGAACTCCCAGGTACCCCATTCGCTGCCCCGCTTCGGTGGTACGAAATAGATTTCGGGGTTGTTTTCGAGTACGGATTTCATGGGTTCCGCGAAGGTCACCTCCGCGTGGTACATCTGATCTTCGGGGCTCGAGTTGGCCTCGATAACCGCAGGGTCGAACTCACGGGGGACGGTGGTCACTGGAGCCTCCGCTCAAGAATGGGAACGGTGGCGAACCTACCCGGTCTTCGATGTTGCCTCAAGCCCTCGGAGTCGGCGCAGGGTGGCTCCGGAACCGGCGGCCCCGGGTCCCGACTCCGGTACCATGACAACTGAATGTGGATCAGCCAGGCGCGGGCTTCGGGGACGCGCGGCTGCAGGAGAGTGAGCGGATGATCAATACCGAACTGTCGGGCAACTGGACGGGAGTGACCGAGAGTGACTGGCAACTCCTGCATCTGGGGCTCATCGTGAGGTCTCTCGACGAGACGCTTGCGTACTACGAGTCCCTGGGCCTGATCTCCGCGACGCACCGGTTCCCGCGGGTGCCACACGACATTCGGTTTACGACACATCGGCAGACATCGGCCCCACCAAGCCCGCATCGCAGCGGACCGGGCAAGCTCAGAATCGTACGCATGGGTCCGCTGCCGCTCGAGATCATCCAGATCGGTGAGGGCGTGGAGGACGTGAACGGCGAGTTCGTCGATCGTCATGGCGACGGGATCTCGCACATCGCCTTCATGGTGGAGGACCTGGAGCGCGAGACCGAAAAGCTTGTCGGCAAGGGTGTCGAGCAGATCATGACCCTGGTCGTGGACGACCAGGTGACAATGCACTACTTCGACACCCGTGCGTCTGGCGGTCTCATGCTTGAGCTCATTCAGAGGAACGACTGGAGCCTCTACCTCGTCTGAGCGCTGCGGCGAGCGGCGGGCGCTAGCGCCCTTTCCACTCCGGCGCGCGCTTCTCTGCGAAAGCCCGGGGGCCTTCGAGCATATCCTCAGAGCCGCGCATCGCGGTCTGCGCGGGGAACGTCGTGGACATCACCTCTTCCATCGACATGTGCATGCCAGCCATGGCGGCCTGTTTGGACGCGCGAATCGCGAGGGGTGAGCATTCCATGATCTCGGCGGCCCAACGTTCAGCGGTTGTCATCAGGTCGGCGAGCGGAACAACCTCGTTCACCAGCCCCCAGTCGAGGGCGGTTTTGGCATCGATGGGTTTGCCGGTTAGGATCATGCCCATCGCCCGCCGCGTGCCCAACTGGCGCGGCAAGCGATGGACGCCGCCCGCGCCCGCGAGTAGTCCAACGCGGGGTTCCGGGAGTCCCATCATCGCGTGATCCGCCGCGATGACAATGTCGGAAGCGAGCATGATCTCCATGCCGCCGCCCATCGCCCAGCCGTTGACCGCCGCGATGATCGGTTTGACGAAGTCCCATCGCGACGTGTTCCCGCCGAATCCGCCGCTTGCCGGTCGCGCCGGTTGATCGTTCGTGCGCTCCGAGGCGGGACGCCGCCCGGCCTCGGCGGTTGCCTTCAGGTCATTGCCGGCGGAGAAGGCCCGGTCGCCGGCACCCGTGACGATCACGACCCAGACGTCCGGGTCCTCGGCAATCTCGTCGTAGATCTGGCCAAGTTCTGCGTGGCAGGGCGGGTGCAACGCATTCATGACCTCCGGACGATTGAGGGTGATGTAGCCGATGCGATCTCGTTTCTCGTAGATTACGAACTGGTATGCCATGGACGGGCGCCTTGCTTGTCGGGTTGAGGGTTGGGGGTTGAGTGTACGCGCGCCCTCACACCAACGCGCGAACAGTGTTCGAGTGACCGTAATCAGCCTAGGGCGGAAGCGGCCGGCAATGTGGCGAGGCCCGTCGGGTGGGCTACCATCAGAAATCAGGTCAGACACCCAATTACGTGCCGGGCGTGACGACGATGTATGCTTCGGGGCGCTAAACTTCCATCACGCGATGGTGATGGCGACGCAAGAACAATGAGAAAGGAACCTTCATGATTCGACTAGCCTTTGAGCAGTTTCTCGGCAACAGCCCGGTGTGGTTCAAGAATGCACTGTTGGTGTTCCTGGTGGCGTGCCTGCCGCTGAAGCTCGTCGTCGGGACGACGGTGCTTGGCTGGTTGTTCCTTGCGATGTTCATCCTGACTCTCGCGATGGCGCTCAAGTGTTATCCCCTTCAGAGTGGCGGAATCCTTGCCCTCGCGATTCTCGCGCTCGGACTGACCACGCCCGATACGGTGTGGCACGAGATTCAGCAGAACCTCGGCGTGCTCGCGCTGCTGATCTTCATGGTGAGCTTCATCTACTTCATGAAGCCGCTGCTCAGCTTTCTGTTTGCAAGACTGATCGTTGGCGTGCAAAGCAAGGTCATCCTTTCACTGGTGTTCTCCGTGATGGCCGCATTCCTGTCCGCGTTCCTCGACGCACTGACCGTGACCGCGGTGCTGATCGCGGTGTTTGTCGCGCTCTATGGCGTGTACGAGCGTATTCACTCGGCCAGTGGCTCCGACTACGACGACGACGGCATTGCGGACCGGGAGGAGATGGGGGGTGACATGCTGGCCGATTTCCGTTCGTTCATTCGCAGTCTCGTCATGCACGGAGCGGTTGGTACGGCGCTTGGCGGCGTAACGACCATGGTGGGCGAACCCCAGAACCTGCTCATCGCGGACAAGCTGGACTGGGAGTTCCTCGAGTTCGTCGTCGTGATGTCTCATGTGACGATCCCCGCGGTGATTGCCGGCTTCGCAACCTGCGTTGTACTGGAACTGACGGGGATACTGGGCTACGGGCAGAAGCTGGACCCCCAGGTCCGCGCGATTCTCAAGGGATATGTCGAAGAGGAAGACGCGAAGCGGACGCAGACCGAGGTGTACGGCCTCTGGGTGCAGGGCATCTGCGGAGTGCTGCTGGTGATTGGCCTCGGGCTGCACCTGATGGAAGTGGGTTTGATCGGGCTCAGCCTGCTGGTGCTCGTGACCGCGATGACCGGGATCAACGAAGAACATCGCATCGGCAGGGCGTTCGAGGAGTCGCTGCCGTTCGTGTCGCTCCTCTGCATCTTCTTCGTCGTCGTGGGCATGATTCATGACCTGCACCTGTTCTCCCCCGTGATTGCCTGGGTGCTCACGCTCCCGCTCGACATTCAGCCGGGGGCGTTTTTCCTCGCGAACGGCTTGCTGTCGGCGATCTCCGACAACGTCTTCGTGGCCACGGTGTACATCAACGAGGTGAAGGCCGCGTTCGACAACGGCGTGATCTCCCGGGATCACTTCGAGCGGCTCGCAGTCAGCATCAATACCGGAACCAACCTGCCATCAGTCGCGACGCCAAACGGTCAGGCGGCGTTTCTCTTCCTGCTGACCTCGGCGCTTGCGCCGGTGATTCGGCTCGGCTACATGCGCATGGTTGTCATGGCGATCCCCTACACGATCGTGCTGACGATCGTGGGCTATCTGGCGCAGTAGGCCCGGGACCAGGGCCGGTTTTCAGTGAGAGACACTGCCGGTGCGTTTGCCTGATCTTCAGGGTCGGTCTCGCAGCGCGAGGAACCTGTCCGGATGGTCGACGTTGGCCATGTCGGGGGCGAGCGACAGGATGGATTCGAAAGCGCGCGTGCTGTCGCCGCCGTATCGGATCATCGAACTGACGCCTGCGGTTCGACAGACATCAATCAGGTCAGCCGTGTCCTCGGCAAGCCCGAACTCGACGATCGCCGCGCCGTAGGCCCGAACCGCGTGGTCGATCCCCGCCACCGAGTTGACGTTGATCTTGAGCGTCAGGCCCGGGTCGATCGCCCTGAAGCGTCTGGCCATCGTGGCGTCCCCAAACCAGAAGAAGCTCTCATCCCGAAGGCCGGTGTCGTCAATCAACCTGACGAGGTCCTCAAGGGGCGCGCGTTTGACGTCGAGAAACAGCTTGATGCGGCCTTTGGCCCACTGCAGGAACTCGGCAAGTCGGGGGACACGTTCGCCCGCGAACCTGGGCGCAAACCAGGCGCCGCAGTCGAGCCTGTCCACTTCGTGGGAGGTCAGGTCGTGGAGCGTTCCCGTACCGTCGGTGGTGCGCTCGAGGCCAGGGCCGTGGAACACGTACATGACGCCATCGAGGCTCGTGTTGACGTCAATTTCGAGCCAGTCGGCCTGCCAGTCGATGCAGTGTTGAGCGGCCGGATACGTGTTCTCCGGCGCGAGCGCGTTGTCTCCACGGTGGCAGACCAACTCGGTGCGGTGCCGGCGATCCGGCAAGAGGCGGGACGGCAAGACAGCTTACTTCGCCGCCATCACCATGATTTCGACTTTGTAGTCCGGCCCCGCAAGCGCGCTGCAAAGACCTGCGCGCGCCGGAGCGCTGCCCTCGCTGACCCACGCGTCCCAGACCTCATTCATGGCCCCGAAGTAGCGCATGTCGGTCACCCACAGTTGGGCCCAGAGCAGTCGTGATTTGTCGGTCCCGCACTCGCCCAGCAGGGTGTCGATCTTGTCCAGGATCTGCTGTGTCTGCGTTTTGACGTCGGCGGTGGGGTCGTCGCCGACCTGGCCCGCGAGATAGACAACTCCGTTGTGCTCGACCGCCTGGCTCATTCGGGTCGAGGTATGGTGGCGTACGATGTCGCTCATGCTGAAAGCTCCATTGGAAACGCCCGGATGGTAGCGCAGGAGTGGGTCCCGCCGGGCGCGGTGACCGAACCCCTTCTTCGCGCGTCATGGATCGTGACCGCATCTTGCTCGCGTCGCTGGCCCGTGTAACGGTTGGCCCATGTATTTCGACTCCCGACTCTGGTCATTCACCGCCGGTGTACGCCATCGACTTGCGATGTCGGTCGCAATTGGTCTGGCTGCAAGCGCGTTGGGTGTTGCGCGGCTGGCACTGCTCGGCTGGCTCATTGGCCGGGTGTTCGGGGGTGCGGGCTTTGCCGAGCTCTGCCTGCCCATTGCGGCCATCGCCGGAGTCATGTTGCTGCGGGGCGGCGCCGAATACCTGCGGACCATGGTGGCGCACGAAACCGCGGCCCGGGTGCAGCGCCGCCTGCGGTGCGCCATCTATGACCAAGCCCTGGCGCTGGGGCCCGCCTACTTCGCGCAGGAGCGCAGTTCGGAGTTGATGGTGTCCGTCGTGGACAGCGTCGAGCAGCTCGAAACCTACTTTGGTCAGTTCCTGCCGCAGATCATCATCGCGTGCCTGACACCGGTCGCCGTGTTTGGGTTCATGGTGTTTCTCGACGTGCCTGTGGCGCTCGTCCTGGTCAGTGCAACGCTCGTGACACTGTTTGCGCCCATGGTGTTCCAGAGCCTCGATCACGCCGCGAGTCGGGCGCGCTCACAGGCGTTTCGCGCATTCAGCGCCGAGTTTCTCGACGCCGTGCAGGGCCTTGCCACCCTGAAGGCTTTTGGTCAGGCGCGTCAACGTGCCGGCCAGCTCGCGGCAAAGGCTGAGGAACTCACCACCAGTACTCAGCGTGTCAACGCGATCAATACGCTTGGGCGCGGCATTACCGACACCGGCATCACGGTGGGTGCGGCGGCCGCCCTGACGCTGGGCGCGGTCCGGGTCGAGGATGGCAGCATGGCGCTCACAACGCTGCTCATCGTGCTGATGATGGGGGTTGAGCTGTTTCGTCCGCTCCGGGACCTCCGCGCCCAGTTGCATACAGGGATGCTCGGACGTGCCGCCGCGCAGGCGATCTTTCGCTTGCTGGAGGCGCGCCCTCTCGTGACTGACCAGGGGACGCGGTCCGCGGCGGATCTCGCGCCGGACATTGCCTTCCGGGACGTGTCCTTCCGCTACCCGGGCAGCGACACCGAGGTTCACCGATCGCTCGACTTCCACGTCGCTGCCGGTGAGCGGGTTGGCATCGTCGGCGAGAGCGGCGCGGGCAAGTCGACCCTTGTCCGCCTGATGTTGCGCTTTTTCGACCCGGATTCCGGCAGCGTCGAGGTGGGCGGCGCGGACCTCAGAACACTCGATGCCGGGTCGGTGCGCGCGCTTTTTGCCGTGGTCAATCAGGACACGTACCTGTTTCACGGATCGGTGGAAGACAACCTGCGCCTCGGTAAACCTAACGCCAGTCACGATGAGCTCGAGGCGGCGGCCCGCGCGGCGAATGCGCACGCGTTCATCGAGCGGCTGCCCCAGGGATATGCCACCGTCGTCGGTGAGCGTGGAATCCGGCTGTCGGGCGGCCAGCGCCAGCGCATCGCGATCGCGCGCGCTTTGCTGCGCAATGCGCCAATCCTGGTACTCGATGAAGCTCTCTCGGCTGTGGATGCAGAGAACGAAGCGACGATTCAGGCATCACTGGATCGTCTGATGGTTGGCAGGACCACGCTGATCTTTGCGCACAGGCTGTCGAGCCTCATTGGTGCGGACCGGATTCTTGTCCTGGGTGAGGGCGGTGTGGTCGAGGAAGGCACGCACGATGAGCTCATGGCGCGGGATGGCGTCTACCGCTCGCTGATGGGCGATCAGGCCAGCGAACTGAGTGCGGGGACTCCACTGGCCGAGACGCTTGCCCAGACCGACCGTCGGGAGGTTGCGGCCAGTGCCGCGACGATCGAACCGACCGACGCGATCCTGCGGGCCGAGGGGCTTGGCTGGATTGGTGCGACACGGGTGCTGCTCGGGATGATCGGCAAGGAGCGTCTGCCGTTGGCGGCAACCTTCGTCATGGGTGTGTTGCGCGTGCTCGCGTTCATCGGCGTTGGGGTGCTGTCGTCGCTGATCGTGCTTCAGGTGAAGGAGGGGGGCGGTTTTGTCACCCTCGCGATTGTCCTTGCCTGCGCCGCGCCACTCGCAGGTATCTTCCACTGGCTGGAGTCGTGGTTCGCGCATGCGATGGCGTACCGCTTGCTCGCGGCGATGCGTGTGCAGTTGTTCGAGCGCCTTGAGCAACTGGCACCCGCCTATCTCGTGCACCGGCGCACGGGTGATCTCGCTTCGATGGCGACCCAGGACGTCGAGACCGTGGAGTACTTCTATGCACACACGGTGGCGCCTGCGTTCGTGGCCGTACTGGTGCCGGGGACGGTCCTCGGCGTGCTGTTCGCGTATGGCTGGGCGATGGCCGTCGCGTTGATTCCGTTTCTTGCTCTAGTCGTCCTCAGCCCGTTCCTGCTGCGCCACCGACTGGACGCGCTGGGGTCCCGCTCACGTGAGGCGTTGGGCGAACTCAACGCATTCTCGCTCGATTCGATCCAGGGCCTGTCCGAGGTTGTGGCGTTCCAGGACGGCGCGCGCCGCAGGGCCCGGTTCGAGGC
>CEUN01182184.1_pt1 | contig 15616 bp, 14 predicted proteins | sample 361501 | NCBI WGS metagenome assembly CEUN01 (sample SAMEA2622801, study PRJEB7988) | marine metagenome | biome: marine biome (ENVO:00000447); feature: marine epipelagic mixed layer (ENVO:xxxxxxxxx); material: "saline water (ENVO:00002010), including plankton (ENVO:xxxxxxxx)" | depth 120 m | reverse complement strand
GCCGGCCCGATGACGGAAACCGTTCTCCTCGGCACGGTTGCCATGCTCGTGCCCGGTGAAGAGTTGAAGTGGAACTCAAAGAAACTTCGGTTCACGAATTCGGCGGCCGCGAACAAGCACGTGAAGGACAAGTATCGTGAAGGTTGGGAAGTGAAAGGGCTGTGAAGCTTGAGGCTTGGAGCTTCGCCTAGGGTCCCTGCACGTTGACCCGTCGCACTTTTCCACCCAGCTTCTCCAACTTCTGATCGATCTTCTCGTATCCGCGATCCAGGTGGTAGATACGATTGATCTGCGTCGTGCCGCTGGCACACAAACCAGCGATCACCAGGGCTGCGCTGGCTCGAAGATCACTGGCCATCACCGGTGCGCCGCTGAGCGAACTGCCGCCTTTCACGATCGCACTTGGTCCTTCAATGGCGATGTCCGCACCCAGACGGCCCAGCTCTGGCACGTGGGCAAAGCGGGCTTCGAAGATGCGTTCGGTGATGATGCTGATTCCGGGCGTCCGCACCATGAGCGCCATCAACTGTGCCTGCACATCTGTGGGAAAGCCACTGTATGGCTGGGTGGTCACATCCACCGGTTTCAGACGCGCACCGCGCTTCACCGTGAGATTGCGGCCGTTCTTCTCGATCTTCACACCTGCTTCCCAAAGCTTGTCGATCACCGCCTGTAAGTGATCGGGGCGACAGTTTTTGATTGTCACCTCTCCGTTCGTGGCTGCTGCGGCAATTGCGAACGTAGCCGCCTCGATCCGGTCTGGGATCACGGTGTGAGTCGCGCCTTTCAGTTTCTTCACTCCGTTGACGCGAATAGTCGGACTGCCCACGCCAGAAATCTCCGCTCCCATTGATTTCAGAAAGTCACAGAGATCGATCACCTCCGGTTCGCATGCTGCGCTGTCGATGATCGTCTTACCTTCGGACAAAGTCGCGGCCATGATGACGTTGGCTGTTCCCAGCACAGTCGGACCACTTCGTCCGCCAAGAAACATCTCCGAGCCTTTCAACTTCGTCGCGCTCGCGTGAACGTAGCCTTGGGAAGTGCGGATGCTCGCGCCGAGCGCTCGCATTCCCTTCAGATGCAGGTCGATCGGGCGAACGCCGATTACGCAACCACCGGGAACGGACACCTTCGCCTTGCCCAGCCGCCCCAGAAGCGGACCGAGGATGCAGATCGATCCGCGCATCTGCCGAATCAGATCATAGTCACCGATGCCATTGATCTTGTCCGCCTTGACGGTAACCGTCCCCCGCTTGAACTCCACCTCGGCGCCGAGCGAACGAAGGATACGCACCATCGTGTTCACATCCCGCAGTTCCGGGACGTTCTTGATCGTGCATTTTTCGCGCGTGAGAAGCGTGGCCGCCATGATCGGCAACACGGCGTTCTTGGCGCCGCTGATCCGCACATCGCCCTTCAGTCTTGTCCCGCCATCAATGAGTAAGCTTTCCATCTGGTATTACCGAAATCGACGACTGTTTTGCGGTCGGAACAAAACGCCAGCAATGCAAACTTGTTCACAGCCACTGCGTGGTGATCGCTGATATGGAGTGTTCTTTCAATACTTCGACAACCTGCGATCGCGCAATGATGCCTGTCATTCAATGCACACTTGGAACGGATGGAAACCGCCTATCAAAGGCTCTTCAAACTTTCTCCAATTCGCTTTTGACAGCCCCATAGGCCATTGGCATTGTTGCGGCCCCTTTTCGGAGGGGACCCTGTATTCGGTGCTGATTTGGCACCTTCAACTTAAGAATTTTTATGGCTGATCTAGTTGGAAATTTACTGGTTGCCCAATCGGGCGGTCCTACCGCTGTCATCAATGCAAGTGTTGCGGGAGTAATCCTTGCGGCCGGCCGGCACATGAATGTCGTCGATGAAATCTACGGTGGGCTTAACGGCATCTACGGAATCCTTCGCGAGGAACTCATCGATCTTCAAGATGAGAAACAGGCAGCGATCGAAGGGCTGAAGCACACTCCGGCGGCCGCGCTCGGAACTTGCCGATATAAGATCGATTACAAGAAGAACGCGGAACAGGCGGCCAAGGACATGGATCGCCTTTTTCAGGTCTTTGAAGCTCACAACATCCGCTACTTCTTCTATGCGGGTGGAAATGACTCACAGGACACGTCGAACAAGATTCACGAGGAAGCCCAGCGTCGCGGTTGGGACATGCGCGTCATTGGCGTGCCCAAGACGATCGACAACGATTTGCCCTTCACTGATCACACGCCCGGCTACGGATCGGTCATCAAGTACAACGCAACGACGGTGATGGAGATTGCCTTGGACGTCAGCAGCATGGCGACGGATGCCGGCTCCTGCTGCATTATCGAAGTGATGGGTCGTGCAGCCGGTTGGATCGCGGCCGGAACCGTGCTTGCCAAACGCGAACAGCTCGATGCACCGCACATCATTCTGCTGCCGGAAGTTCCGTTCGAAAAGGATGCCTTCATCGCGCAGGTGAAGAAGGAGATCGAAGAGCACCAGTTCTGTGTCGTGGTGGTTGGAGAAGGTTTGAAGGATCAAAACGGCGACGAGATCGGCGCCGACAAGACCAAGAAGGATGCCTTTGGGCATGCGGTCCTTTCCGGTGCGGCCGAGACCTTGAAGGAACTCGTTGAGAACGAGGTGAATCTCAAGACGCGTACGGTGAAGCTCGGATATGCCCAACGTGCAGCCGCGCATCACGCCTCCGAACAGGACGTCATCGAGGCAACTGCCTGTGGCGAGGCTGCCGTGAAGGCCGCGATGGAAGGCAAGAGTGGGTTCATGGTCACTCTGAAGCGCACGAGCAATTCTCCCTACGAATGGTCAACCGGCCTGCATCCGCTTGGCGAAATCGCCAACGTCGAGCACCTCATCCCGCGCGAGTGGATTTCTGAAGACGGTTGGCTGCCAAATGAAAAATTCGTGGAGTACGCGCACCCGCTGATCGAGGGCGAACTCCACATCAACGAGGACGGCGGACTCCCCAGCTACGTGCACTTGGAGAAAGTTCGAGTCGAGAAAAAGCTCGAGGCGTTGCCCGAACAAAACGACTAAGATTCTCGCCCCGGGCGGTCGATCAATTGAACTGACGCAGGCGAAGAGCGCTCTCTCTCCGCCAATTCCGGTTGCGCAATCGAACACCCCTGACTAGCGTGACCGCATGGCCGATCCGGCATGGGAAGAGATCCTCAAATTCAGGAAATCGTTGCGCAAACGGCTCGACGTGGACAAGGCGCTTGAGCCGGGCGATGAGCTGTACGAGCCGATCTACGAGGATGATGAACGCGATCCGGTCTACCTAATCATGGAGGATATCACGCTCTCTGAGGTCGAGAGCCTGAACTTCATCACCAGATCTGGAGAGCGTGTGGGCGATGCGGCAACTTGTCTTGCGTCGATTGACCCCGGAGGGACAGGAACGTTTCTTTGGCAAATCCAGGAAAAACGGATTGCATAAGCTGATCGGCGCTTCAGGCGGACAGTTCTGGGACTTGATCCGGCTGCTTCGCGAAACACTGCTCCTGGCGCGAAGCTTTCCGGTCGATGGCCGCGTCGTGGAATTGGCCATCGCGGATCTTCGGGATTCCATGCTTCCAATCCCGGTTGAAGACGCCCGCTGGCTCAAGAAGATCGGGGAAAAGCGAACCCCACCGCTGGAAGATCGTTCGGCGAAAAACGTCCAGACAATGACTTTGTTTCTCGACACCCACTGCGCAATGATTCCTCGCAATGGAGAGATCTGGTACGACGTTCATCCGGTTATCCGGGGTGAACTGGACGAGATCGTGAAGCGCAATGAGGACAAGAAATCCCGCAAGAAAAAGTCGTGAGTTCATCTCCCGCCAGTGGTCCCTCTCCTGAAACTCTGGCCCCGATCTACCGGCTGGAGGAACAGGAAAGCTGGCGGCTGTTTCGCGAACATCTGGAAATCACTTCGATTGAACTATTCCGTCACTCAGCGGATTCGAAATTCATCTGGTTGGACATGGAACCGGGGAATGCTGAAGACTGTGATACCCGGGATGAAGCCTGGCGGACCTTCCTGCGTGGACTCAACGGTCAACGGAATCGGCTGCAGGCGAGTTTGGATGGGAACTTTGTGATTGCTGCTCCGATTCGGCTGCAACCAATCATGCGTGCAGAGGCGCCAGATCTCTGGTCGGTGCGGGATATCGTTGTGAAGATCCAGGCTCTGGGCGTCAATCGCGCGGCGATGGAAACGCTGCCAATCACGAGCGCGCGGAGCACTACGCCCGCAGGGCATTGGAAATCGCCAATATCTTCAGTGGCCAAAAAGGAAAGCACACCGCTGTTGCATTGAACAATCTGGCGCAACTGCTTGAGGCCACGAACCGACTGGAGGAGTCCGAGCCTTTGATGCGTCGTGCCTTGCAGATTGTCGTTGCCAGTCTGGGACCGATCATCCGAACTCGATCACTGCGCGGGACAATTATCGGAGTATTCTCGACGACTTGGAATTGTCCGAGGAAGAACTCGAGCGTCGGATCCAGGAGGCCGTCGGATAGATTTGACCGACTTCAGGACATTCGCGCTTGGGAGCCGCGACCCGTGCAGGCGCCACGAAATCGGCGTCGAAAGGTCCGTCAATTCACGAGAAACCCGTTTCAGCTCGAATGCCAATTCCCCATTGACCACCCCAAGGTCGATTGATACTTTCGCCGCCCGTTGATGCAAATGAGCTGCGTAACAAGAGTCCAAGTCGTGGTCGGCGCAGGCTGATGCGGGTGGTTCTTGTTTCCCTCAAGTGCTCCCGCGGATCCGGAAGGACGCGGGTTTTTTGTTGGTTGGACGGATAGTGATTCAGCGGCTGCCTGGAGCGGCCAAGTGACATGCGACATACGATTTCGATTCTGGTGGAAAACAAGTTCGGCGTGCTGACGCGCATCGCCGGTTTGTTCAGTGGACGCGGTTTCAACATTGATTCCCTCAACGTCGCCCCGACCCAGGACCCAAACGTCTCCCGCATGTCGATCGTCACCCGCGGGGATGACGCGACGCTGGAACAGATCGTCAAGCAGCTGAACAAGCTGGTCGATGTGCTGAAGGTGCTGGACTTCCGCGATGGCGAATACATCGACCGGGAATTGATTCTCGTGAAGGTGGCCGTGGATTCGAAGTCACGCGCCGAGGTAATGCAGATCTGCGACATCTTCCGCTCCAAGATCGTGGACGTGCAGGCGAAGAGCCTGACGATCGAAATCACGGGTGGCGAAGGGAAGATCAACAAGTTCCTGGATCTGATGTCGGCCTACGGCATCACGGACATCACGCGCACGGGCAAGGTCGCCCTGCCGCGCAAGTAGTTGGATTTACCAAGGCGGAGTCCTCACCGCCGGATTGAAGATTGAACAACACCGGAGCGCCGAGGACAGCGTTCCTGCCAATATACTATGCCTGCAAAAGTCTATAAGGATAAGGACGCCGATCTGGGCGTGCTCGCAGATAAAACCCTGGCCGTGCTCGGCTTCGGCTCCCAAGGTCACGCCCACGCGCTCAACCTCAAGGACAGCGGTCTCAACGTCATCATCGGCCTCTACAAGGGCAGCAAATCGATCCCCGTCGCCAAGAAGGCCGGCTTCAAGGTCGTCACCACCGGCGAAGCGGTGAAGCAGGCCGACGTGATCTTTGTGGGATTGCCCGACACCAAGCAGGGCAAGGTCTACAAGGAAGACATCGCGCCAAACCTTTCCGCGGGCAAGACACTGCTCTTCTCCCACGGCTTCTCGATTCACTACAAGACCGTCGTTCCTCCGAAGGATGTGAACGTTGTGCTGGTCGCGCCGAAGGGCCCGGGCCACACCGTTCGCGGCCAGTATGTCGAAGGCAAGGGCGTGCCTTCGTTGATCGGCGTTTACCAGAACGCCGATCGCAAGGCCAAGAAGATCGCGCTCGCCTGGGCCAAGGGCATTGGCGGCACGCGCGCCGGCGTTCTGCAGACGGACTTCAAGGAAGAGACCGAGACGGATCTCTTCGGCGAACAGACCGTGCTTTGCGGTGGCCTGACCGCCCTCGTCCTCGCCGGCTACGAAACGTTGGTTGAAGCGGGTTACGCTCCGGAGATGGCCTACTTCGAGTGTCTCCACGAAGTGAAGCTCATTTCCGATCTCATGAATGAGTCCGGCGTAAGCGGCATGCGTTTCTCCATCTCCGAAACCGCGAAGTGGGGCGACGTTCTCACCGGCCCGAAGATCATCGATGCCGGCGTGAAGAAGCGCATGAAGAAGGCGTTGAAGGAAATCCAGAACGGCAAGTTCGCCCGCGAATGGGTTGCTGAATACGAAGGCGGTTACAAGACCTACAAGAAGCTCCTGAAAGCCGGCGAAAAGCACGACATAGAGAAGGTCGGCGCCCGTCTCCGAGGCATGATGCCGTGGATGAAGAAGCACGACACCAAGGGAGCCCAAGGCGCATACTAAGACCTCACGACAAAACGATTCGCAAGAGCCGCTGAAAACAGCGGCTCTTTTTCATTCGTCCTTGAACCTTTTCAAGAACTTCGGTGTAGCCAGATTCCCAGTTCTGCGCCCTACGAACATAGATTGGACATCAACGGAGCCATGCCCAGCCGCGACTGCCATTCCGCGGATAATCTCCGGCCCAGCGGAAACCGCGTTTGATCGAGCGTGTGAACCTGGCCGAATTCCGCCTTGAGGAACTGAATCGCGTGGCCGTTTGCAAACCGGACGTCCTTGTGTTCATTGGCAGGGGGTGTGATGAGAACGACCAGTGCCGTCAACACTGCCACCCCGATCAACACGCAGATCCCGGTTTTTCCTCTCGCTGGCATTGCTTGATTTGACGATGTCTCGAGGACGAATTAAATCCTCGTGCCTCTCGGGTCTGTTCGAGAACCAATGCTCCCGCAGATTCAGTTGAGGCAAATCTGTGGGCAGCCATTTGTCATCTCGGTGTCGATGTTTTCGAACAGGCCATAGTATTGCGTCATTCGTGAATTGACGGGTTGCTCCTAATCTTTGTCTTCATCCTTGTCTCAATCTCCCTTCACGATGAGGTGTTCATTTCATTGGTGACGGAGCACTATCCGTCAGTGCCCGGTGTAAAGGTCGCGCACACCGTCCTTCAAGCGATAGACAGTGCCGACTTCCTCCGCGGTGAGCACGCGATCGAAGACGGCCAGTTCATCCAAGTGTCCGACATAGGAAGCGCCAAGAACGAGGAACACTTGTGCGGGATTCCACTCGAAGGAAAGATCCCAGTTTTCGATCGTGCCCTGCGGCCTGCCGTTCATGTAGAGGCTTCCCTTGGGTTTTTTGCCGTTCACATTCTCCAAGGTGAATGCCACATGTGTCCACTTGTCCCGCGAGAATGGAGCGCGGGAAAGCTGCACCATCGGGCGTTTCTTGACCTGTTCCCATCCGAGGTTGTCCGGATTCCAGATGTCCATGCGCGGACGAATGGCATAACGGAAATAGCGCGGGCTGTGGTCTTTCGACCATTCGAGGAAGATGAATCCATTCTTGCTGCTGTCGCCGACGATCTGAATCGGATCGCAGTAGCCCGGCTCAAGATCTTCATCAGGCGTCAGGCGCAGCCAGACGGACACGGTGGCGTTCCAGCTCTTGTCATTGTAGTTGAGAATACCCGGATGTTTGTACGCGGGGCGAAAGCGGTTTTTTTTCGTGAAATGCAAAGCGCCACCGAACTTGCCGCCTTTCGGATCGACCACGACGTCCGCCGTGGGAACCGCGCGGGTCAACTGTTTGCCACGGACATAGCTGGAGCGATCTCCACGTGAATAATCAGCGTCCAGTCCCTTGTCGAAGGATGCGTGCAGCGAAAGCGAACCGGCGAGGCTTTGCCGGGCAACTCTTGCTTCCGCGAGTAGTTTCTTCCCTTCGGCCTTGCCGATTTCACGAACAAATATGTTGCGCCAGCGGATTTCGCCCCCGTGGGTTTGCAGCATGATCGGTCCTTTCGCACGCAAGGGTTTGGAGCGGTCCCAGTAGTTGTGCATCACGCCATCGGCAACGAGCTTTCCGTTCAACCACACCCAGGTGTGCCCACCGATCTGTCGGATGAAGAACTGATTCCATTCGCCAAAGGACGCATCGGCGTGCTGCATCGGATCACGGCCGGGCGATCCGGGCGCATTGTTGAAGAGACCGCCGGAACCGAGATGCGGCTTTCGGGTCGGGCGCTCGGGATCAAAGGCCTGGCCGGAGTCCCAGATCTGCACCTGAGGGGTGTAGCGCAGATAGATGCCGCTGTCGGCCTTGGCGACGGTCTTGTATTCGAGCATGAATTCCATGTCGCCAAACTCCCCGACCGTATTCGCATACGGACCGTGGCCGTCGTTGACCAACTCGCCGTTCTCGACTGTCCAGTGCTTCGCAAATTCCTCCTTCTGCTGCGCGAGGTTCGCCTCACGCTTCTCGCCGCTCAATTTGGCGATTCGGTGGGGGTTCAATCCAGTCCATCCGCTGAGATCCTTGCCGTTGAACAGGGCGCGAAATCCCTTTGGAGGCTTGGTCGCGGCATATGCGTTCAGCGTGAATGCCACGGCGACGGCGAGAAATGTCAGGTGCTTCAATTTCATAATTCAGTTCGGATTGAGTGTTGCAAGTTATTGGAATGCGTTCCTGCGTATATACGAGCTGTCGGATTTGTCATTCGTAATCTTCTTCAGACCTCACGTGCACGAAAAAAAGGCCGCCCGGAAGGCGGCCATTGGGAAGTGAATTCAGATGTTTATTTCGCCGGCGGCGCAGGGGTCACGACCGTCGGGCGAGCCGTGGGATCGCTGGCGTTGATCTGGGTGATGAAATCAGCGGTGAGGTCCGTGAGGCCGTTGGCGAAGAGCAGGAAGGGGACGCCCTGGATACCGTGATTGGAGCTGTCAAAGACGGCATTGTAGCCTTCGGCCTTGGCCTTGTCGTCGAGGATCTCGCGAAGTTCCTTCACGATCTTGTCGCGCATGTTGCGACGGGTCTCGTTGAGCTCGGCACGGGCGCTGCGGTCGAACTGCTGGAGGCTGCCTTCGATCTCGCGGATCTCTCGGAGCTTTGCTTCGGCGTCTGCCTTGCGCCGGTTTTGCTCGGCGAGTGAAACCGCCATGTCACTGGCGCTCTTGAGCAAACCCTTGTATTCCTCGTTCGCCTTCTTGAGGTCCTGCTCAATTTCCTTGCCACGTTCCTGGAGTTGATTGGCGCGGTCTTTGAGATTGAGGTCGGCCTGCTTGGTCTTCCAGTAGCTGTGAAAGACCTTGTTGAGATCAATGGCGGCGAGCTTGAGTGATTGCGCCTGCATCTGGGGCGCGGCGAGGGCAAGGGTGAGGGTCAGGAGTGAAATGAGTTTCTTCATGCTGTCTTAAAAGTCGCGGGTGAACCCGATGTCAAAGTTGAAGCGTCCGCGGCCCGAGTTGTTGTTGTCGTGATTGATCGGGAAGCCGTAGTCTAGGCGGAGCGGTCCGAGGTTGGGGATGTTGAGCCGCACGCCGACACCGACGTTGTCCTGGTAGAACTGTTCGCCGCGTGACGAATTCGGATTAAAGCTCCATGCGCTGCTGTAGACATTACCGGCATCGTAGAACGCGGCCAGGCGGAGGCGTTCAATAATCGGGATGCTGTATTCGGCCGAACCGAACCAGTAGGTGTTGCCGCCGAAGGCCTCACCGATGGAATCGCGCGGGCTGACGCGGGCAAAGCGATAACCGCGCAACGTGCGGGGACCACCGAGGAAGTAACGGTTGAAAAGACGGACGTTGTGGCCGCTGTAGCCTTGGATCGTTCCGAGGCGCCCCAGGATTTCCCAGGTGTGCCCTTCAGCGAATCCGGGGAAGTATTGCGAACCGCGCATTTCCGTGCGGATGAAGTCCGCCTCGCCACCGAGTCCGGCGAATTCGGTGATGAGTTCGACCTTTTGGCCCGCATTGGGGACGAGCCCGCCGCGCCGCGTGTCGTAGGTCAGGCCGGCACCAATCTTCGAAACCAGCTGCGTGCCGCTTTCGGCGCGGAGTTCGGGCGAGGCGTTTTCGGAGACGTCGGTGATTCCGACGTTTTCAAAGGTGTAACTCACGCGGCCACGCCAGAAGTCGTTCCAGAGCGCACGTTCCAGACCGAGTGATCCACCGGTCTGTTGTTCGTTGTAGAGCGTGCTGCGGAAGCTGGTCTCGCGGTGGTAGAGATCCACGCTGAAAGCGAGCTTACGATCGAAAAGCCACGGCTCGACGAAGCTGATCAGGTAATCCTGCCGGCGGCTACCCACTGTGGCGCGCATCCGTGCCTTTTGACCGCCACCGGTGAAGTTCGGGGGATTGAAGATATCGAAGTTGCCCTGGGTGACTTCAACGAAGCCGACGAGGTTGTCGATCGTGCTGAAGCCGGCACCCATCGAGATGTTGCCGGTGTTGCGTTCCTCGACGTTGATGACGAGGTTCTTGCGGTTGGGCACTTCGGTCTCTTCGGGTTCGGAATCGACTTTCTCGAAGTAGTTCAGGCCCTCGAGACGTTCCTTGCTGAGGCGGACGCTGACCATGTCGAAGATTTCTCCTGGAGAGATGGCCAGTTCGCGACGAATGACCTTGTCCTTGGTCTTCGTGTTGCCCCGAATTTCGATCTTTTCGACGTACGACTTGTCACCTTCGGAAATCTGCCAATCGAGATCGATGTTTCCGGTGTCCACATTGGGCGTGCGGCGCGCTTCGATCCGGCTGTCGATGTAGCCTCTGGCGTCGTAGAAGTCGCGGACCGTGTCCGTATCGTCCTGCAACGCGACCGGCGTGAAAGTCTCGCCTGTGGTCATCGTGACACCTTCGGTGACCTGCTCGGTCGGGAAGAGTTTGTTCCCGGTATAAGAGACGCGGCCAACCTTGTATTGCTGCCCTTCGAAGACGTGGAACTTGATCACCATCTTCTTCTCTTCGGGGTATTCGAAGGTGATGTCGCTGATGGCAAAGTCGATGTAGCCTTCGTTGCGGTAGTATTCTTTGAGGCGTTCCTTGTCGTCCTCGAATTGGTCGTCCTTCAAAATGCCGCTCCCGGTCAGCCATGAGAAGGCCCAGCGATTGCGGGTCTTGATGACCTTGCGGAGTTTCTTTTGGCTGAAGGCCTGAGCCCCGACGAAGTCGACGCGCTCAATCTTGACCTTGGGTGCCTCGACGATCTGGAAGGTGACCGTGGAGCGACCGGATTTTTCGATGATCGCCGGATCGTATTTGACCTCGGTCTTCTGGTAACCGGACTTCTGGTACATCTCCTTGATCGCCTGGGCGTCGGCAAAGAGCTTGCGTTCGTCAAGCGGCTCACCGACTTCGGAGGTGATCTTCTTCTTGATCTTGCGATCGCTCCACTTCTTGTTGCCCTCGATGCGGATGTCAGTGAGGAGCGGTTTGCCCTGCACGACGTAGATCAGCTTCACGCCGGAGGTGAGCCGCTCCTGGGCCACGCGGATATTGTAGAAAAAGCCGGTACCGTAGAGGTTGCGGACGTCGTCATTCACGCTCGGCGTGCTCAATGGATCGCCCACTTTTACGCGGATGTTGGCGCGAATGAGTTCGTCGCTGACGGCCTCCGGCCCCACGTGCTTGACCTCGATTGCCTGCACGACCGGCGCGGGTTGCGCGTAGCCGTATTGCGGTGCCCAAAAGATCAGCAGAGCCAGTAGAATGCTGTATCGTCGCAACAAAAGTTTTATCATGCCAATTAACGCTTGATTCAGTTCACAAACGGGACCGCGCCTTATGCCCGCAACCCCTCCGGACTGCAAGGAACTTCATCGGGAGTTATTCAGGGGGTGGGCAATCACGACCGAGGCAGTGGATCAGATGGGAGTTCGAAAGCCGAAAACTCCAAATTCCAAGCCCCAAATAAGCATCAAATTCCAAGATTTGATCTGAGGCGCGGGCGTAATCTCTGGCGTTTTATTGGAAATTGAAGATGGGAGCTTCTATGGAGCTTGAGGCTTGGAGTTTTCGAGTTCCCATCTAATCCCTGACCTGTAATTGCTGATACTCTGTTTACCTCACGCACCCTCGCTCACGCGGGAAACGCTCTCAAAGCGCGTGTATCCCTTCAAAAAGGTCAACGGAACATCACCGGTGGGGCCGTTGCGTTGTTTGGCGATCAGCAGGTTCACCGGCACGCCGTCGTAATCGCCGGGCGCGTCATTGCCGTCGTCCTGCATCTTCGGCCGGTAAAGCATGCAGACCAGATCGGCGTCCTGCTCGATGGCCCCGGATTCGCGAAGGTCGGAGAGTTTTGGCGCGGCCCCGGATTCGCGCTTTTCAAGTTCGCGATTGAGCTGGGCGAGGACGATGACGGGGACGTTCAGTTCCTTGGCGAGGGCCTTGATGCCGTTGGATATGTCCGCGATTTCCTGCTGTCGGTTGTCCGCGCGGGTCGCGGTGGAGCGAAGCAGCTGCAGGTAATCGATGACGAAAAGCTCGATCTTGTGCTGTTGCCACATGCGGCGCGCCTTGGCGCGGAGTTGCAGGATTGAAAGGCCGGCGCTGTCGTCGATGAACAAGGGGGCCTTGGACATCTTGCTGGCCGCGGTGGTGAGTTTGGGAAAGTCGCGTTCGGCGAGGAAGCCCTCGCGGACGTTGCGCAGGTTCACCTTCGCCCGGGAGCAGAGCATGCGCAGGATCAGGGACTCGGCGGACATTTCGAGGCTGAAGACGCCAACGGGTTTCATGCTGTCGATGGCGACATGCTCGGCAATGTTCATGGCCAGCGAGGTCTTGCCCATGGAAGGACGCGCGGCAACCACGATCATTTCCGCGCCGTGCATCCCGGTGGTCATCTTGTCCAGGTCGGCAAAGCCGCTGGCGACGCCGGTGGTCATGCCCTGCTGCTGGTGGAAGGTCTCGATCTGCGAGATCGCCCCGTGGACGAGGTCCTTGATTCCCTTGTCCGCCTCGTCGTCACGGTCTTCGCTGATCTGCAGGACGTCCTTTTCAACTTCGTCCAGCAGGCCTTCCACATCACTGGTCTGTTCCGGATCGAAGACGCGTTCAACCACCTGGGTGCAGGTCCAAACCATGCGGCGCAGCAGGTGTTTCTCGCGAACGATCTCCAGGTAGAACGGGAGGTTCAGCGGGGAAGGCGTGGCTTCCTGGAGGGAGGTGACGAACTCGATCCCACCCAATGCTTCCAACTTGCCGGCGTCTTTGAGTTTCTGACGAACGGTGATGACGTCAATGCCCTCCTTCTGATCGTACATTTCGACGAGGAGGTCATACAATTCCTGGTGACGCAGATCGTAGAAGGACTGAGAGCCGCGCTTGAGCTTTTCCAGGCAGTGTCCGATGCTCTCGACCGGATCGAGCAGCATGCAGCCGAGCACTCCGCGTTCGGCCTCCAATGAATGAGGCGGAACGCGGTCCAGAGGGGCGGCATCCGCTCGCTGGCGTCGGCGCGGATCTTGCAGGTTCTCGCGAGGCGGTTGCTCCGCCATGTCGAGGGAATCGATCACGGGTTGATTTGAGCAGAGCCGTGGACGCCCGGGCAAAGCGTCAGCAAGCTACATGTCCACAGGTTTGAAGAATTCTGCGAATAACTTATCACCTTATTCGCAAGTCCTTCACAGGAATCGTCGGACTTGTCTGACGCGTCCGATGTGGATCACCTCCCCAATCATTGCATTTCCCTTTCCACCTGACGGCGTCCCCCCGTCGAATGACACCCCACAGCGAGACCATGAGCCTGATTCGGCAGATCACCGAAGACGAGGTGATGGGGCTGGGCAATTTTCTGAACGACGCCCAGATCGACCATTCCGAACTCCGCGCGCCGGGCTTCATCTTCAAGGGTGTGGAACTACAGTGCAGCGGTGTATTTTCCTTCGCCGGAGCAGATGTTCCGGAAGATGGGTTCCCGCTCAATACACCCGTGCAACACATTGGCATCGGGCTGCCCGCGATTGATCTGGAGGTAACCGTGCAGGGTGACGGCGTGGACAACTCTTCGTATCGGGTCGATCTGATGAATCAGACCGGTGATTGCGCAGGCTTCACTGAACGACGAATTGAGTTTCCCGCCGGTTCGCCCGGTCGCATCGGCCTGCACCTGTTATTTGCCATCCTGGATTCCAGTGATGAAGAACATTTCAAGAGCGCCAGTTGGCATGGAGTGTTTATTGACATGCTGACCTTCCTCCACACCAAAGGCCGCGCGACCGACCGCTTTCCCGGCTGGGAACTCATTCGTGCAGACAGCCGGGACTGGATCGTCTGTTTCGGGAAGGGTGACTGGGCGGTGGTCTTCACGACCAACGGCGACGGATTCATGGAACGCTACGCCTACAACATCACCGAATCACGCTGGGCTTACGGCCGAATTCCGATCGGGGCGTGCATCGTTTCGCACCATCTGAATGGCACACATGAGATCAGATCCACGACGATTCCCGGCTTGAAGTGAAGGGAGGCTTCTGTCTTTAACCCTCTTTATTAAGCAGCCCCGCCTTCTCCTTCGCATCCTCATAATCCTCCGGCGTATCAATCTCAATCCACGCTTCCGAGTCGTCGAAATGACTCCAAACATCGTGCTTGGGGAGGAAGCAGTTCAGCACATGCTCCCAGTTGAGCAACTGCCGCTCCGGGACTGAATAGAATTCTTTGCAGAGAGCAAGCAGGCTCAGGCGGTCTGCATCCGAGAATTTCAGGATCCCCATGGCTTCACCTGCGAAGGTGAACCGCTCAAGTTCTTCTTCGGTGACCGCACGCTTGTCGACAAAGAGGCGAATGAATCCCTTCGCGTCCAGCATCGGCTTGGTACACTCGATATCATCGATCGATGCCTTGCCAACGACCACGGAGGTGGGATGTGCTTCGGATGCGAATCGCTCCAGGATGTCCCGGGCATAGATGAGATCCCCATCGAACACGAGGACCGGTCCATCGGTGGCTTCGATACCCATCTGAAGCGAGACGCCGTTGCCCAACGTGGTGTAATCGTCGTTGGCGACGATGGTGATGTCGAGCGACTCGCGAAACGGCTCGATGGTCCGCAGGATCAGTTCCTTTTTGTAGCCGACCACCAGGATCACCTTGCGGATGCCGACCTCTCCGAACAGCCGAAGATGACGATTGATGATCGTTTCGCCTCCGACCTGGAGAAGGCTTTTGGGTTCTGCCACGACGTCCCTGATCCTGGTGCCACATCCGGCGATCAGGACAACTGCTGTGAGTTCAGATGGATTCATAAATTTCAATCGAGCGCCTTGGCGTCAGCCGCAGCTTCCCGGGTAAGGCCTTTCAAACTGTAGCCATCGGTCGCGATCAAGGCCCAGCCGATGATGCCAAAAACAAATTCACGGAAGCGCCGGATCAACGCGTAAGAAACGCCGATGGCCGCCGGAAGCGCGAAGACGTGGAACAAAAAGATCACCCCGGATTCCTGCACGCCGATCGATCCGGGAGAGAACATTCCGATCGCCTTGGCCACCGCGATGAATGCTTCCAGCGAAAACGACATCTGCCAGTCGATCGCCAAGCCGAGGAATGCACAGGCTACCATGATCTCCAGCGTGTCGCCCAGCCAGCCAAGCAGAAACACAAATGTGCTCGCGAAAAAGCAGCCGCGTTCGTTGCGATAGAAACTGCGCACGCGATCGTCCATGCGGGTGAAATGTTCGG
>CEUN01434671.1_pt1 | contig 15623 bp, 16 predicted proteins | sample 361501 | NCBI WGS metagenome assembly CEUN01 (sample SAMEA2622801, study PRJEB7988) | marine metagenome | biome: marine biome (ENVO:00000447); feature: marine epipelagic mixed layer (ENVO:xxxxxxxxx); material: "saline water (ENVO:00002010), including plankton (ENVO:xxxxxxxx)" | depth 120 m | reverse complement strand
ATTGAGTCTTTGACTCCAACGGTCACCCCTGCTAGCGGACCCAGCTTCTCACCAGCGGCTCTGGATTTATCGATGACATCCGCTTGTTTGATCGCATTTTCAGCATCGACGGTGATGAACGAATTGAGTCGGGGATTCAGCCGTTCGATTTCGGCAAGATGCGCCTTTACGAGTTCAACGGCGGTTATATCCCCTTCCCTGACCATTCTTGCTTGTTCGGAAAGTGTAAGAAGGTGAGGAGATTCTGTCATGATTGGTCTCCATCGACGTTCAGAGACATTTTCGAAACATCAACTTCACCTTCGAACGGCTGGATAAGGCTTTCCATAAGATCAGCCGCGTCCCGCACGCCGTTCAGGAGCTGAGCCAATTGCTCAATATCCTCATCGGACACCGGCGCCAGCTGCCGTGCATAGTCTCTAATTTTCTCAATATTTCGATATTCCATGAAACGCTCGATTCCTTCGACCAGAAGCTTACCCCGGGTAACATGGCGCCGATCACCCGCGCAGCGCAACAGGAGCCATGAAATTGCAGACAAGTTTGCCGATTATGAGTCACCAGGAAGTCACAGCAACTTCCGGAATGGTGGTGGCACAACATCGAGATGCTGCTGCTATTGGCGTTGAGGTACTTCGGCGCGGTGGAAACGCCGTTGATGCCGCAGTTACAACAGCTTTCGCTTCCGGAGTCTTGCTTCCGATCTGGAACGGAATCGGTGGTGGTGGGGTTATGAACGTTCACCTCGATGGTGACGTGAATGGTTCGGCCGGCGGAACCATTGATTTTGGTATGCAGGCTCCGGGTCTGGCGCATGCCGAAATGTATGAACTTGAGGATGAGTTCGATGTGCAAGGTCCTTCTAGACGATTCTCCTGGTGCAAGGTCAAAGACAACGCCAACACCGAGGGGTACACATCGATTGCTATTCCAGGGACCGTAGCCGGTCTGACTACTGCACTCGAAAAGTGGGGCACGATTGACTTGGTTCAAGCGGTAGCACCGGCGGTGAAACTGGCACGTGAAGGGTTTTCACTCTCGAGAACGACTGCTCTAGCCATGATGGAACGGCACGGGCTGCTCGCGAGATTCCCGGCAACTCGCGAGGTGTATCTAAAGAACGGGTCGCCGTTGGGTGTTGGGGCACATTTCGTCCAAAAAGAGCACGCCGAAACACTCGAGCGGCTAGGGCGAGTCGGTGCAAGCGATATGTATGGCGGTGAGACCGGTGCACGAATTGCCGAAGATGTGGAGAAGAATGGCGGGTTTCTCAGGCTTTCCGACTTCGAACAGTACAAACCTATAGTTAGCGAATCAGCCCTTTCTGGCAGGTACAGAGGGCTAAATGTTTCCGCAGTCGGTGGACCTTGTGCGGGCCCAACGGTTGTTGAGATTCTTCATATTATCGACCAGTTCAATTTACAGGCGATGGGGCACGGGTCAGTCGATTTTCTACACACTTTGATCGAATCAGTGAAGCTTGCCGCTGTTGATCGATTTAGCTTCATGGGCGATCCAGCGATATACGGCTTCCCGATCGAGGTTCTAGCGAATAGCGATTATGCTGCGACTCGAGGAGCACAAATCGATCCTTCCAAAGCTTCCGTGTTCGACTCTGGCGATCCGTGGTCGTTCGCCGGGATGGAACGGCCATCGGAATTTCCTGAACGAGCAGGATCGTCTCCAGATTCAGGAACCACTTCGCTAACTACTGCCGATAAACACGGAAACATGGTCGTTCTGACACAAACAAATCTTGCGTTCAGCGGAGTGATAAATCCTGGTGTGGGCGTAATGATGAACGACGCTATGGGATGGTCGGCTCCTATGCCCGGGACCGTAAACTCAATAGCTCCGTTTGCTCGGGCGCTGAACAACATGGCCCCAACGATTCTTCACTATGACGGTCGTGCGGTTCTGGCTATTGGCGGTTCCGGAGGGAGAAAAATCTGGCCGGCGGTAGTTCAAGGAATTGTGAATCGCGTCGACTTTGGCATGAACTTACAAGAAGCGCTCGAACAGCCGCGAATACACGTTGAGTCAGACGATCCGGTTGTAGATCCAAGATTCGGTGACGACGTGCTTACCGGGCTTGCCAGTCGAGGGCACGATTACTTATTTCCGCCGGATGAGTACGTTCTCTGGCCATTCTCAGAACCGAACGGCATATCGTCTGACAATGGAGTTCTTAAGAGCGGTTTGAACCCGCAAACGAAACCAACTCACGCTGCAGGTCATTAGCTCTCGCATCGAACCGAATGACGACATTTCACGAAAGAAAATCGAAAACATTAGCGAAGGAAAACTCGTAGGAAAAGTTGTCCTCATTACTGGTGCTGGTTCAGGCATTGGTGCGACCACTGCGCAAATGATGGCTGAGCAGGGTGCTTCAGTTGCGATAACAGGCGTGCCGGATGACGGCGTTGTTGCTGTTGCCGATGAAATTACTTCAGCAGGTGGGTCAGCAATAGCTATTCCGACTGACGTGACAAACGAGTCTCAGGTAGAAGCAGCGGTTCGCCAAACTGTCGAAAAGTTTGGTCGACTCGACATCGTGGTTTCCAATGCTGGTATCCAGATGCACAACGAAGACCGCAACCTTCACGCTCTCCCAGAGGAGGTTTGAGATCGCATCGACGACGCGAACTACAAGGGGCAATATTTCGCCTGTAAACATGCTCTTACCCAAATGGTGAAGCAGGGAGAGGGCGGCGTTGTGATTATTGTGGCTTCTGTAACGGCACTCACAGGTACCACACCGAACGTTTCGTATTCGACCGGCAAGGCCGGACTTGTGAATCTGGCGCGTCATATTGCGGTTCACGATGGTGAGCAGGGTATTCGTGCGAACAGTATTTGCCCTGGAGCGCTGGAACGCACTCCCGATCACGACGATCATCCCGATCCGGAAGGTAGAGAGGAAACTGCGTTAAACAGGATCCCGCTAAGTCGACTCGGGACTCCTGAAGACATTGCGCCGTTCATCACGTTCCTGGCAAGTGATAAAGCTTCGTACGCGACCGGGGCGAATTTTGCGATTGACGGAGGGTTGACTGTTATCTAGACCGCGAACCCGGGGTTCGTAATGTGAACCCCTGTTCGGTTGGAAGAGTAGTTGATTTAGTCAACTTTTGCGTAGCCGAGATCTAAACGTCCAAAGCGCCAGCGACATACTGACAACACCCACACCCAGCAATGCGCCTATACCGATCACCAAAGTGTCGGTATCCCATTCGTTTGAAACGGGTGAGCGAAGGGCGTCCAGCAGGTAGGTCACCGGGTTGTACGTAGCGACTGTAGACATCTACCTGGTCATTGCTTATTTCGGCAAGAAAACCGTCGTGAGAAAGACGAGCGGCAGGAACAACAAGAACGAAGAATTGAACGCAGCAGGGTTACCGGTCTTCAGTTCGGCAAAGAAATGAAGTCATAGGTGACTTGATCGAAGTCGCGATGCATGTAAAGTTGTGCCGCTCCGCAACGGCGAACGCCTTGTCGTCAAACGAGGAAAACATGAGACCTGATCTGAAAGAGGATTCACACAAATGCTCGAGCGCTTTAAAGTCCCGGAACAAGATCGTGTATACGTGCCGCAGGAGCGCGTGAGAGCGGCAACCGAAGCGATATTTCGACACAACGGTGTTCCTGAAGATGACGCTGTGACTTCAACCGATGTGTTGATCAAGAACGATCTGCGTGGAGTTGAATCACACGGGGTTTCGAACGGTCTCAGGCGATACGTTGCTGAGTATGGTGCGAACTCTCTAAACCCGAAACCCGAGTTTAAGGTCACGAGAGAATCGAAGACCACTATGACGGTCGATGCCGACGGAGCGCTCGGGATTCATGTCGGACCATGGGCAATGCAGGTCGCTATCGACAAAGGGAAAGAGTTTGGCATGGCGGCGGTTGCAGTAACTAATTCCGGACATTTGGCTGGGTGCGGCTACTACGCAATGATGGCTGCAGAGCAGGGGATGATTGGGCACTGCATGACGGCGGGAGGATCGCACCAGACGGTTCCAACTTTCGGCTCAAAGCCTGTTATGGGGACGAACCCGATTGCCTGGGCAGCGCCAGCGCGCTCCATGCCACCGTTTCTATTCGACGTGGCAACCACGCAGGTCGCTAACAACAAGATCGGATTAGCGCGACGAATTGGGGCGCAAATCGAGCCGGGATGGATCACTGATCTTGATGGTGAGCCGATCATGGATCCGATCGACCCGCCGGATACTGGTGATTATTACTTGCTCCACATTGGTGGAACGCGTGAGAACGGTTCACACAAAGGCTTCGGTCTCGCCTTGATGAACGAGATTATTTGTAACGAGCTTTCGGGATACGGTCCGGGACCGGTTCACGGTACACCAGGTGGTCACTTCTTCCAGGCATACGATATCGAGGCGTTCACTGATCGTGAGAAGTTCCTGGACGACATGGACGATCTATTGAAGTTTATTGTTGATGTTCCTCCGGCGAGCGGATTCGACCGCGTAATTTACGCGGGCCTTGTAGAAAACGAAGACGAGAAGAAGCGCATGAAAGACGGCATCCCATATCACCGAGAAGTAATCGAGTGGTTTGAGTCATACTGCGCTGAAGTCGGGATAGAGTGCAATCTTCGCTAGTCAAATAATTATCTGGATTCTTGTATCGTCCGACAATCGTGACGCCGCTTACCCACGTTAGCTGACCCTGCAAAACTTATTGATAACGGCAGGTATTAATATTACAGTTAGCAACTAACTTGCAATTAGTAACTTCATATGTACCAATAATATTTTTTTGGCTTTTTAGTAGCAGTGTATGGCTGAGGCGACTATTTTCCCGGGTGACAACGGTCCCTATCACGTAAAGGGCGATTTTGTTCTGATCGATTGCGAGGGCAACAAGTTGGAGTTGACTGATGAAACGTGGTTATGTCGATGTGGTCAGTCGACGGAGAAACCGTTCTGCACTGGCTCCCATAATGATTGCGATTTCATGGACGTATCGAGGGTAGCGAAATGACTGTTGAAATTCGAATTCAGGACGACGACTCTCTCGAAGTCAGTGGCAAGTTTGATTTGTTCGATGAAGATGGCAACTCATACCCGCATCACGGAAAGTTGCGGCTCTGCCGGTGCGGTGCCTCGAAGACAAAACCTTACTGCGATAACGCACATTTCGAGGCCAAATTCGAAAGCAAAATCTGGGCTTAGTCGAGCTTATGGCTGAAATGTGGATCGGAAATTCTGATTAAATACGACCGCGTGTCTTAGTCATTACTTGGTTAGTCGTTGTCTTTGCAGTAAATCTACTGCACCCTGTATCCCTTGTTGCCTAGGGATGTCGTGTAGTAAGTTTTTTTCTTCGTGATGGTGACATAGTTTCCGTCGTCGAGATGGTGAACTCTAAGCGAGATCTATGTGACGCGAAGGTGCTTGCTTCTTCGACCACCGATTGAATCCGGGCGCCGTGACCGTACCTGATCGATTGTAATCATGCACCCTGTAATTAAAATCCCGCGTACACTCCGCTGACTTAGTCGGAAAAAGATTGTAGGAGTGTTCGTCTTGCTGAATGCAGGCGTAGGTCGCGTCGATATAAGCCCAAAAATCGGAGTCGCCCATGCTGGGTGGGGCGCTCAAACCCATCAGGTGTCAGTCGGCAACGATATGCCGCTACTGGTGACTGCACTGGTAGTCAAGAATCACGGTGTTGAATTGGCAATAGTCGATGTAGATATTGGCATTTTTACCAACCAGCAGGATCGTGATATTCGAGATCTAATATCGGAAAAATCAGATATTCCGTTTGGGAATATCCGACTTGCTTATACCCACACCCATTCAGGGCCCATCACTTTTGGTCAGTGGATCAAAGACGGCATTGACCTTGCCAACGAATGGTGGAATACGATCCCAAACGCGTGCGCAAAGGCGGTAGTAGATGCGAAAGCTTCGATGGTGCCTGCCCGATCAGGATTCGGTCGTGGCAGTTGTAACATCAATATAAATCGTCGGCCGGCGCGTGAAAACGGCGAGTTATTCACTGGTCGTAATTGGGACGGATTCGTCGATCACGATGTCGACGTGGTCAGTTTCGATGATGCGAATGGAGATCCGATAGCGACGATCGTCAACTACGCAATGCATCCGACGATAATGGGACATGAGAATGAATGGGTAACACCGGACTTCCCTGGTCCGATGCGTTCGGTTGTTGAACACGCCGTTGGCGGGTTGTGTCTTTTCCTTCAAGGTGCAAGCGGAAACCAGGGTCCACTGGACGGATTTACCGGTGATCTCAGCGTTTATCGCAAGGCGGGATCTAAATTAGGTGCAGAAGCGGCGCGGGTTCGGCTAAATATTGATCCATTTGAACGTGAAGAGCGGCTCGAGAAAATTCTCACTTCGGGGGCTGATCTAGGGATATACACAGATGTGCCGAAAAGTGAACCGGATGACACCGTTGCAGTGAGCAATGTTCCCGTTGAACTTCCAGCACGGGAGGTGTTAAGTCTCGCTGAAGCGGAATCGATATTCGCCGTTAGGGAATCTGAACTTGCTGATACAAGGTCGTCAGGCGCTTCTGAAGAGGACGTGGCTGCAGCGGTATCGAAAGTGATGCGTGCCAACATTCAATTGAGCCTTGCTCGACTGTCCGAGGCTAACACCAAAGACGGCCATATCGAAATCACTGCGCAGTCAATGAGAATTGGCGAAACGGTGTTAGTGTCGGTCCCTGTAGAGCCGTTCGCAGAACTTGCCGATTCGGTGAAAAAGCGATCTGGTACAAAAAACACGGTGTTCTCGGGATTTAGCAACGGACACATCAACTATCTCGCCACCGATCAGGCTTTCGAAGAAGGCGGGTATGAGGTTGGTGTTTCAGTATTTGCGCCCGGATCCGCTGAACTTACGATCGATGCTTCATTGGAGGCCATAGATAACATTATTTGATGATGCAAATTTATATGTTGCCCCTATGATTATCGTTTTGTAAGCGACTTGGGCCGTGAGCATGCTAGACCATACGAAGCGATAGCCTAGTGGAGGAATTTGAGTCGTCTCCTAAACAGTCAGTGTTTCGTGACTAGTGCAATACATCGATTTGCGAGGAATAGCAGGTACGGCACTGTATCTATAGACCACGTGTCAGAATCGGGTTGTAAAGACGTTTCGTCCTGTAATTGCCCTCGTAGTGACGGGACTGTTACCCGACGGGCATCGTCCGTTTGGTGTGTTTGCGACCGACTTCTGCCGTATCTTTCCGGTGACCAGCAACTACTCGTACACCTTCGTCTATTTTTTCGGCGATGTTCTCGGGAGTACAGCCGTCGAGGAATGCTAGCCCGTTCTCTTGGCATGCGTTTTTGACCCGTTCCCTAGCTTCCTCAAGTCGAGGATCGAGCGGCTTGCCGGGTTCTCTCTTGATTCCGAAAGACATGTGTAGATCGCCTGGACCCCACTCAGCAAATCCGAGACCTGGCACGGAAAGTGTTTGCTCGCAATTCGTCAACGCTCGGACGGTTTCGATTTTTACGCCGAGGAGCAACTCTCCATCTGGATTTAATGGCCATGGATCGGCTTTGTCGACATAAGTGTCAGCATCGACACCCCATATGGGCGCTGAAGATGGTTGTGAGCCCACGCCACGGGTCCCTCGTTCTAGCCCGTATCCGACTCCAGCCATGTTGATAGGGTAGCGACACGACTCGATGAAAGCCCTGACAGCGTCTGGGGTTTCTGCCTGGCACAGAAGGATTCCGTGGACTCCGCGTGCGAGTATCATGCGGAATTGCCATGCGTTGAATCTGATGATCTCTTCTGATGATCCTTCAACAGGTGCTTCTACAATGATAGCTGGAGTGCGGTGTCCGCTATTAGTCGGGCCACCATCTACAAGCCCCTTAATGTAATTGTCGAGTCCGGTCATATCGAACGCGCCGTGCTCCATGCCAACGTTGATGTAATCGGCCCAAGTATGAGCGTCTTTACGACCCTGATCGTAAGTCAGGACGTGGCCGGTATGGCCACCGTCGTAGTAGATAGGCTGGTCCTGCTCAAGAAGCTCGATTGCACGGTTGATTCTGGTTGCCATTATCGCTTTTTTGCCTGAAGTATGCGTCTAGGTTTTGTATCCCAACGAATCGTATCTCTTTTTGCGGTTTGTTGCGTTATTCTCCGTCTTAGGGGATGGATATGTGGTAATACAGATTGTCATTGCAATAAGTCAGGAAAGACAGACTCAGCAATAAGAGCGTTTCGTGATTGGAATATATGGGCGTTTTTGTTCTGTTTGTCTTGCTGAAAATGAATTCAGGATGACACCGAAACTCGAACTTCATCCTGAATACCTGCATCCGATGAACCAGCGGTAAACTGGGAAGTGTGCGGTTCGCAATCGTAACCCCAAATCACGGAATATTTTTTGTTCACAACTGCGAAAACTAAATCGATCAGAATAATTTTCGCGTTTGTTCTGAATCTGGTACCAGGCTTAATGGTGCTCGGAGTGGTTACGCCAGTGGTTGGTCCGGCGATTGACCACCACTATGTCGACAGATCGCCCGCTCACGCACACGTGTTCACCGGCAACGAATCGCATGAACACGACCATACTCTCGCTAACCATGATCACTCCGACCAGAGCCTTGAACACTCCGGGGATGGCACTTCTATAGTGTCGACTTCGATCAGTTCAGGTTTCGGATTGAGTTCGCTTAACTGTGCCACTCTAGAAGTACACCTTCCGAAGTTCGAAGGGAACACTGTTGTGGTATATACCGAAGAAGTACTCGCACCAGATGGCGATGTAATTGCTCCATTGGATAGACCACCGCGTCGCGTTTCCTAACGCAACTATCAGGTTTATCAGAGTCCGAGTAATTTATACCGACTCATTGTTTGGAGCATGAAATGTCTCTTTTTAATTGGCGCACGCGCGCCGCTCTATTGCTAACCGTAGCTTTCGCCATATTCGGTACAAACACCGCATTCGCCCATGAGGGTAGAGATGTGGGTGACTACAACTTCGTAGTTGGGTTCATAAACGAACCGGCGATTGAAGGCATGATTAACGGTGTTTCTATTCGTGTGACTTCACTCGATGAAGATGAGCACGGAGATCATGGCCATGACAGCCATGGTGATGGGATTGCAATGGGAATCAGCGATGAGATCGACCTCGTCTCCCACGGGGAGGTTTTTGTCGATGAGCTTGCCGCCGGGGGGCATTACGAGTTCACGTTTACTCACGATTTCGAAGACCTCACTGTTCCTTTCCACGCCCACCCGATCGAAATGCAAGGATCGATCATGGTTGGGGACCACAACCCGACTGCGGAAGAAGTGGTAATTGAGATTCACGAGAATGGATTTCAGCCCGCAATGGCGATGATCCAGGTCGGTACTACGGTGCGATTCATGAACATGACGTCGGATGCGACCGTTGTAATGAGTGGTCCGCTGGGCGAAGTCGAGACCTCAATGCGAGACGATTCAGGTCACTCTAGTTCAAAAGCGGTGAGTGGACTAACTTCATTGCAGGTTGAAGTAAGTCACGTGGCATCGTCTGTGTCCCAGGTGATGCAATTGAAAGAAGCCTGGGGAGACGCTGGTCATTACAAATCCGAGTTCATTCCAACATCGCCCGGTCCGTACAAATTCCGATTCTTTGGTGAAATTCACGATCAACAGATCGACGAAAGCTTCGAGTCGAGCAACACAACTTTCGATGAAGTCAAGCCAGCGAATGATGTCCAGTTCCCCATTCAGTTGGCTGCTCCGCGTGAGACTGAAAACGCGGCGCGTGGTGCACTTGATACAGCGAATGAAGCCAGTGTCGACGCCACTGATGCCGCCAATTCAGCTTCAACAGCTACGCTTCTTGGTGTGGTTGCGTTGATACTCGGTGCTCTCGGACTCGTTCTTGGTGGTCTGGCATTCCAGCGATCAGGCAAAAAAGCGTAAGCGGTTTTAGGAGAACTAAATGAATCCGATCCCAGCCGAATTTGTCAGTTTGCCTTTGCTCCACGGAGCATTTGGCGCGTACGACGAACTGATTATTTTCGGCGGGATCGGTGTTCTTCTTGTCGGTCTCGCCTACCTTTCATGGAGAGCGAGCAAAGACAAGGACGAACGGCGCAAGAAGCGAAGGGCAAAACGAAAACGTTGAGTCGAATCTTTTTTCGTAGCAAAGTGATGTCGAAACTGCTTGTCGGAGTGTTTGCGTTTGTCATCCTGTTTGTGGTTGGGAACACAATCATTGAGAAAGTTGAGGCGCACGCGAACCACATCAACTCCGTTCCCGCTCCCAACAGTGAGCTTGATGAATCGCCGGACAGGGTGATCATCTGGTTCAGCGAACCCATTGAGGAATCTTTCAGCGTAATTACCGTTTTGAACTCGGCAGCAGAGCGCGTCGATCTCGACGATTCGGCACGAGATTCTTCAGAACCTACTGCAATGTCCGTTGGCCTCCCACCACTTGAAAACGGAACCTACACGGTTGTTTGGAAGAATCTTTCTGCAGTTGACGGTCACAAGGTGATCGGATCGTACGTGTTCTCGGTGGGTGAACCAATTTCTGCCGGAGCCCAAATAGATTCGGCAGAACAGCCGTTGCTCCAAACCGTTTCTGATCCGTGGTTGCGATGGCTGATATTCGTAGCGGCGGCGATAGTGATGGGCGGATTGATCTTCGAAATCGTCGTTAGCGTGCCAGTAGTTTTTGGCGAATCTTCACGCGAAAGCTGGCAGTCAGCAGCGACCACGGCATCTGAGAGATGGTCGAAACTATCTCTAATAGCATTAGGCGTGATGATTGTTGTGATGGTTGGACAGCTGCTGCAACAAACTGCGGTGATATCGGGCGATTCTGCTTTTACACCCGACTTCGAAATACTACGAACAGTCGCGTTCGACAGCAGTTGGGGCCGCATGTGGATTTATCGAATGATCGCGGTCGTAGCGGTTGTTGCGTTGTTATTTCTGGCGCGACGGACTGCCTTCGAAACAACAGAACGGGACGACGAATATGAACAATCCCTGGTCGGAGATTCGTTCATAGCTCAGTTGTCTGCGTTGTTTGGACTAGTTTTCTTGGGTCTGATTTCTGTGAGTAGTCACAATGCGGCATCGCCATCTGAGGTAAAAACCCTCGCCACGGCAACAGATTTCATCCATCTGGTTTCTTCGATGGTTTGGCTTGGCGGTGTGATTTATCTGGCGATATCGGTACCGATTCTTCTCAGAAATCTGACTTCAGTCGATTTGTCGGAACTGTTAAATGCATCGGTATCAAGATTCACACTAATTGCCGTAATGAGCGCGGGAACCCTAGTTGTTACGGGGATTTTCTCATCCTACATGCAGGTAACTGCTCCAGCGGCAACCGCCACACCATACGGCTGGTTCCTTGTCGGCAAGATTCTGCTAATCATCCCTTTGTTCGGACTGGCAGCAGCAAACGGCTTTCGTATTGCTAAAAGATTCGGCAGTGGCGGAGAGCAGACCTTCAGGAAATCCCTACTGTTCGAGACTGGGCTCGTCGTTGCGGTATTCGTCGCCGTAGGTTGGCTGGCGAGCCTTGAACCTGCGAGACAGTACGCAGGTCGTATGGGCATTGGTGTTGATGGCCACGTCAGCTATCGGGACAGTGCTGACGCTACTGTTTTTGATATCGAAATCGAACCAGCGGAGGTTGGAAAGAACGATATTAGGGTTCAAATCGCCAGAACGAATGATGATCCTATCGACAACGCCGTGGATGTGCGAGTGCGACTCAAATTCGTCGATGATGATCTCGGTGAGCCGTTCGTTTCGTTGCGAGATAAGGGCAACGGACTGTGGGAACTGAAAGACGCTCAGCTCAACATTGCAGGCGAGTACCAGGCAGAGGTGGTTGTTCAGCGACCAGATGCGTTTGATTCTAGAACGGCGTTCAGGTTCGACGCAGCGTCTGCGTCAACGGCTGCCGATGCTATCTCTCCCGATACTGACACCGCCAATTTGTTGTTCGGAATTCAACTGCTTTTGATTGGCGGAATAATTGTTTTACTGGCAGCGCGAAAGCGGATCCTGGCGAACCTGTTCGGTGATGGAAGTGTTCAACCGTCTATGGGATTGCCTGGCGTAGCAGTAGTCGTGATCGGTCTTTTCTTCATTCTCAACGTTCACGTGTTGAGATTGGGCTTGGTAGATGACCTGAGAAACCCGTTCCCGCCAACTGCTGATTCAGTAGCGATTGGTGAACCGATCTACTTTGCTGCGTGCGCCGCTTGTCATGGAGATTCAGGGCTGGGTGACGGTACCGCCGGAGTGGGATTGCCAAAAGAGCCCGCAGATCTAATCGTCCACGTACCTTTGCACAGCGATACGATCCTTTACGAGTTCATACGTGACGGAATATCTGAAGCGGGCATGCCAGGGCAGGAAGACTCACTTACCGAGGACGAAATGTGGCACCTAGTGAACTACTTGCGAGCGCAGTTCGACAACTAGATGTCGTTGGTTGCAGCGGCGCCTAACTCATTCAGGCTCTCAATTTCTTCCGCGCTGTAGCCTGCATCTTCAAGTACTTCACGAGTGTGCTGGCCGAGCAGTGGAGCTGGGCGAGTTATTCTTCCCGGTGTTGAGTAAAGTTTGGCTGCAACACCAATGTTTTTGATCACACCAGCGGTTGGATGTTCGAGAAGGGCTTCCATACCGCGTTCCTGGATTTGCGGGTCTGCCCAGATCTCTTCCATGTTGAGGATCGGACCTGCCGGAACCCCAGCTGCTTCGAGAATTTCCAGCCATTCATTCGTCGACTTCTTTGTCGTAGCGAGTTCGAGTTCTTCTTCGAGTTTTGCTCTGTTCACCAGCCGGCCTGCGTTGTCCTTGTATTCTTCTCGTCCGATCAGTTCTTCGCAGCCGAAAGCCTTCGCTAGGCGTTCCCAGTTGGGTTGATTGGGAGCACCGACAACGAGATGCCCGTCGCTGGTGGCCAGAGCCTGATACGGCGCTGAATTTCGATGCGACGATCCGAGTGGTCCAGCTACTTCACCCGTTGCGAAATATCCGGCTGACTCCCAAACCGTGTACGCAAGAGCGGCCTCAAGAAGTGAAATTTCGAGAAATTGTCCTTTACCGGTTTTCAGTTTGTTGATATATGCGGTGAGAATGCCGTACACCGAGAACATGCCGGCGTTCATGTCGGCAATAGGTACTCCGGCTTTCACCGGTGGTGTGTCGGGTACGCCCGTAAAGCTCATAATTCCGCTCATTGCCTGCGCGATCAGGTCGTATCCTCCTCGATTCGCATAAGGTCCCGTGCGACCGAATCCAGAGATTGAGCAGTAGATAATTCCAGGGTTGATGGCTTTAAGGTCTTCGTATCCAAGACCGAGTCGTTCCATAACGCCGGTGCGGTAATTTTCAATGATGATGTCGGAATCTTTCACGAGCCGTTTCATGGCATCGACGCCTTCAGGTTCTTTGAAGTTGAGAACCATGCTCCGTTTGTTGCGGTTCATAGCCAGGAACGCTGCCGACTCAGTATCGATAAACGGAGGTCCCATGCGGCGTGTATCGTCTCCACCGTTTGGCTTCTCGATCTTTATCACGTCTGCCCCCATGTCGGCCAGAAGCATGCTGCAGAACGGTCCAGCGAGGATTTGTGAGCAGTCTAGAACCTTAACGCCCTTAAGGGCTTCTGGCATACCAGCGGGGTTGGGGAGAGTTTGCATATCGAGATTGAGCGGAGTTGCGTTGATGATCGGTTGGAGCTATGTGGTTGACCCGAGAGTCAGCACAGTCGGAAATTCTATTACCAAAAAGGCGACTGCGCCGGGACATGGGCGGCACCGCGCAACATAATCTACTCTGAGATAATCCCGCCATCAATTTTGTACACCTCACCAAAATATTTTCGTCGTGAAAGGGATCGACATGTTCAGCCTTGAAAACAAAGTGGCTTTCGTTACCGGTGGAAACGGCGGTATTGGTCTGGGCATGGCGAAAGGATTCGTAGAGCAGGGGGCAGCCGTTGTTCTGGCGGCACGAACTCGCTCAAAGCTCGATTCTGCTGTAACGGAAATTACTGAAGCTGGTGCGGGGGATCGAGTACTTGCGGCGGAATGCGACGTTAAGGACCGTGAATCAATTCAGGAAGCCCTGGATGCCTCCGTCGAAAAATTCGGTGGAATTGACATTGTTGTAAACAATGCTGGAACGAACAAACGCGCTGACGAGCCACATCTACTTTCCGAATCTGACTGGCAAGATGTCATCGATACGAACATAACGAGCATGCACAGCGTTACTTCGTTAGCTTTCCCGATCATTAAGACACGCGGAGGCGGAAAGATCATCAATATTGGATCGATGATGTCGATCTTTGGTTCGCCGTACGCTCCGGCTTACGCAGCCAGCAAGGGTGGTGTGGTCCAGTACACCAAAAGTTGCGCTATTGCCTACGCCAAGTACAACGTGCAGGTGAACGCGATATTGCCCGGCTGGATTGTGACCGAGATGACGGACGAATTTGGACGCCTATTTCCGGAACGTTACGCAGCTATAGAAGGTCGAACTCCGGCCGGGAGATGGGGACAGCCAGACGATCTAGCTGGTACTGCTATCTACCTAGCCTCAGATGCTTCGCAGTTCGTTTCAGGAGTTTCGATTCCGATCGATGGCGGATACAGCGTCCAGTAGTTAACTGTCTGAGTCATCCAGATCGGTGTTGAAGACGTGCTCTCGGTACCACTTCAGTTCTTCGACACTCTCTTTGATGTCGTTCATCGCAAGGTGAGTATTTTTCTTTGAGGGTGGACGGACCGACTTCGGATACCAGCGCTCAACAACCTCTTTGAACGAAGAAACATCGACCATTCTGTAGTGAAGATAGTTCTCCAACTCAGGCATTTCTTTGTGGAGAAACCTTCGGTCGACCCATATCGAGTTACCGCACAGAGGAGCCTTGCCCTTATAAGTCCATTTCTTGAGGAATTCGAGGGTTTGTTTTTCGGCCTCGGCTACATCAATTTTTGAAGCTTCGATTCTGTCGATCAGCCCGGACTTTTTGTGCTGTTTGGCCGGCCACTCTTCCATGCGAGCCATTTCCTGGGGTGTGCGATGGATAGCGATCTCGGGTCCTTCAGCGAGGATGTTTAAATCTGCATCGGTAACCAACGAAGCGATCTCAACAATCACCTGATCGTCACCCAGTCCCGTCATCTCAAGATCGACCCAAAAGAGATTCGTATTTTTTAGCATAGAATAATTTTATGGGATGAATCAGTAACGCGATATCCGTCCTAACTGGCAATGAGTTAGTTCTAACATCCATATACGTTCTCACCGCCACGTCGATTAGTTTCCGAGAGTCGAGGACTGTGGAGCCAATCAATTGCTATGTTGTGTACATCGCCAGAATCAAGTCATCGGTGACACCATGAAATCCGTTCTTAAACTGCTAATACCTATGCTGTTACTCAGTGCAGCGCTTGCTTGCCAGGGTGAAACAGGTCCCACGGGACTGCAAGGAAACCCTGGACCTCAAGGTCCACAAGGCGAACGAGGTGTTGTTGGTCCGGCCGGGCAATACGGACCCCAAGGAGAGACAGGACCTGCAGGTCCACAAGGCGAAACTGG
>CEUN01152451.1_pt1 | contig 15628 bp, 13 predicted proteins | sample 361501 | NCBI WGS metagenome assembly CEUN01 (sample SAMEA2622801, study PRJEB7988) | marine metagenome | biome: marine biome (ENVO:00000447); feature: marine epipelagic mixed layer (ENVO:xxxxxxxxx); material: "saline water (ENVO:00002010), including plankton (ENVO:xxxxxxxx)" | depth 120 m | reverse complement strand
GCGCTGCGGCACGCACATCAGCGCGCAGGCCGGTCAACTCATCTGAGTGAGCCCTGACACGAAGCGTACCCGCCCGTGCCTGGCGCAACACCTCTGCGCTCAGCGTGGGTAGTGCAGGCAGTAATTCCCCCCATTGTGGGGCGTGGCGTTTCAACTCTCGCGCCATGGCCTGAACACCGATCCGCTCTTTCATCCATCGTTCCAGGAACGGTTTTGCCGTGCGCCACAGATCGAGATCCGGATACAGCTGACGACCGAGCCCTTCGATGTTCAGCAGTGTCTTTTGCAGCAGCACCAGTTGTGGCTGCACTTCCATGTTGAAGCGTCTGGCTGTCTGAAACAGGCGCACCAGCAGGTGTCCAAACGAAATCTCTTTCAGCGGGCGCTCAAAGATCGGCTCGCAGACGCTGCGGATGGCGGATTCGAACTGATCCACACGTGTATCGGGCGGCACCCACTCGGATTCGATATGCAACTCCGCGACACGACGATAGTCGCGGTTGAAAAACGCGACGAAGTTTTCGGCGAGGTAACGCTGATCCTCCGGCGACAACGTGCCCACAATACCGAAATCGACCGCGATGTAGCGCGGATCATCCGGGTCAGAGGCATCCACAAAAATATTGCCTGGATGCATATCCGCGTGGAAAAAATTGTGACTGAAGACTTGCGTAAAAAAGATCTCCACACCGCGCTCTGCCAACACCTGCAAATTCACATTGCGAGCTTTCAGGCCTTCGATGTCGTCAACCGCGACGCCGCTGATGCGTTCCATTACCATCACTTCGCGACGCGTATGCGGCCAGTACACCTCCGGGATGTACAGCAGGTTGGATCCATCGAAGTTGCGGCGCAACAATGACGCTGAAGCAGCCTCGCGCAACAGATCGAGCTCATCCAGCAGCGTCGACTGAAACTCATCCACCAATTCGCGCGGACGCAGCCGTCGGGCCTCCGGCCAGTAGCGTTCCGCGCGCCCGGCGATAAACCGCATCAGCGCGACGTCACGCAAAATCGTGCTGCGAATACCGGGCCGCACCACTTTGACGATGACCTCCTCGCCCGTCTTGAGCGTGGCCGCATGTACCTGCGCGATCGAAGCAGATGCGAGGGGAGTCTCGTCAAACGAGGCAAATACTTCATCTACCGAGACGCCGTAGGCTTCCTCGACGATCGCGCGCGCCTGCGCGCCTGCAAACGGCGGCACATCATCTTGCAGACGCGAAAATTCGCGCGCGTAGTCCTCCGGCAACAGGTCGCGGCGCACACTGAGTATCTGGCCAAACTTGACGAATATCGGGCCGAGTTCCTCCAGCACGAGTCGCATCCGCACGCTGCTCGGTCCATGGAGCGTACGGACCCAGTTCCACGGCAAAAGGTACTGCACGAATCGCACGGGACGCAGTAGCCGCGTACCCAGGACGACCTCATCTAGGCCGTGCCGGAACAGCACCGTGTTGATATGGACGAGCCTCAGCACCATGCGGATGAAATTCATGAACCCGCCCGCCGAAGCCGTTCCACACGCTGCTCCAGACGGGCCACATCGTCGCGCAGCTCATCCACGGCACTCGCCCAACGCTCAACATCCCATTTGGGTGGCACCACTTCAGCTTCCGACACCAGGTAGTCGCTGATGTCTGCCGTCACATCCTGATGCGCGTGTTGTGCCCAGCGGTGCATATCTCGGACAAGGTTGCCCATCTGGTGAGCAACGATGTCGCCAAAGTGTGTGGCAAGCCATTCTTCCCAGTCGAGGTCGATACTGCGCAACCAACGGCGTAACGCCTGCAACTTCGCCGCATCGCCGTGCAGCCGCACTTCACCCGTCGTGATGAGCGTCTCGTCATCCGGCGCCAGCGCCAGACGCAACAATGCCCCCGGCGGACCTTGCAGCTCCACATCCACGGTGAGTTGCTCGCGTTCTTTTGCATCCACGATGCGGATCTCGTCCCCAATGAAGACCGCCGTGACGTGCACGTCGATGGTGGTGACGTGGACATCTAACACCAACGGCGAAAGCCACGCGGACGCACGAGCGCCAGCCTCGGCATCCAGGCGCAGAATGCTGGCCAGCGCGCGATCGCCCAAGGCGTGTATGGACGGCGCGGTCAAAACTTGTAGCCGCGGTGCACCGCGACAATGCCACCCGTCATGTTGGTATACGAGCAGCGATCGAATCCAGCCACTCGGAGCATCTCCAGCAGGCTCTCCTGATCCGGGTGCATACGAATCGATTCAGCGAGGTAACGATAGCTGTCGGCGTCGCCGGCGATACGAGCACCCAATTGCGGCAGCACTGAAAAGGAATACTGGTCGTAGATTTTGCGCAGGAGATCGTTGCTGACACGAGAGAATTCCAGCACCAACAGCTGGCCGCCCGGCCTCAGGACGCGCAACATCTCTTCCAGTGCCGTCTGCTTGCGAGTCACGTTGCGCAGGCCAAACCCGATCGTGACCGCGTCGTAGCTGTTGTCCGCAAACGGCAGCGCTTCGGCATTACATTGTGAGTAAGCAATATTGCCGACAATACCTTTGTCGAGCAGACGGCTGCGACCTTCATCCAGCATGGCGGCATTGACATCCGTGCAGGTAATGTGGCCGTGATCACCGACCTGCTCGCTCAGAAGGCGTGAAAGGTCACCAGTGCCACCAGCTAGATCCAGTACATGGGCGCCGGGGCGCACGCTCGCCATCAGCACAGTCAATCGTTTCCAGATGCGATGGATGCCCAAAGACATCAGGTCGTTCATAACGTCGTAACGAGAAGCGACCGAGTCAAACACCTCTTTGACGCGTGCCTGCTTTTCTGACTCAGGTACCTGGCTGTAGCCGAAGTGGGTGTAGTCGTCGCTCATCGTGTCTGACTGCTCAAGAGGATTGCACCGAGACGACGTTCAGCTGCGGCTTGCGTTTGTGTCCGGCGCGCTCCAGCCGGGCCAGATAGTCCTGCCACAAGCGCTCGCGCTCCGCGCCTAGTCGATACAACTCCTCGAACGTATACAGCCCGCTGTCGTGACCGTCCGAGAACACGAGCTTTACGGCGTAGTGCCCAACGGGCTCAATCGCGGTAATGCTGACGTCTTCTTTCCCAACCTGCAGCACTTCCTGCCCCGGACCGTGCCCGCGCACCTCTGCCGACGGCGAATACACCCGCAGGTACTCCGCACCCAATTCAAAGGTTTGCTCGCCGAACTCAACTTCCAGGATGCGGGACTTCTGATGGTAGCGAATCGCCGTCGGGGTAGCGGATGCATTCACGTCAATATTCTCCACGGACCGCTACATGGCGGCCCCTTCGGTCTGAGCGAAAAGCGTAGCTGGACATCAGGGGGCTCAGCAAGCACGTACGGGACGCTCTGGTCCCTCGCAAAAGCAGGTCCTGCGCGCAGGCGTGCTGGCCTGTTACAAGATGTACCGCGAGAGGTCTTCGTCGCCGGCAAGTTCCGCCAGCTGCTCGTCAACATAAGACGCGTCAATGACCACGGGTGCGTCGCCGTGGTCTGGCGCCTCAAAGCTGAGTGGCTCCAGCAGACGCTCCATTACGGTGTGCAGTCGACGAGCGCCAATGTTCTCCGCAGATTCGTTGACGGCGCAAGCTACCTCGGCGAGACGCTTGATGCCATCCGACGCAAACTCCAGTTTGACCCCCTCGGTTGCCATCAATGCAGTGTACTGCTCCGTCAGGCTGGCGTCCGGTTCTATCAGAATGCGTTCGAAATCAGCCTCTGATAGCGCAGACAATTCAACACGAATGGGCAGACGGCCTTGCAGTTCCGGCACCAGATCAGACGGTTTTGCCAGATGAAACGCGCCAGAGGCGATAAACAAAATGTGATCGGTCCGCACCATGCCGTATTTGGTGGATACCGTGCAGCCTTCCACCAGCGGTAGCAGGTCGCGTTGCACCCCTTCGCGCGAGATGTCCGTGCCGCTGACCTCCGAGCGTTTCGCTACCTTGTCCAGTTCATCAATGAACACGATGGCATTCTGTTCAACGTCATCCAGGGCCCCAGCGCGCAGTTCATCTTCGTTGATGAGGTCAGCCGCTTCTTCTTCCGCCAACATCTTGAAGGCGTTACCGACGCTCAGCTTCCGCGACTGCGTGCGATTGCCGCTAAGGTTCTGGAACATTCCCTGCAGTTGGCTGGTCATCTCCTCCATTCCGGGCGGCGTCATGATTTCAATGCCAACAGAGGGGGTCGCAACTTCAATCTCGATTTCGCGCTCGTCCAGCTTGCCTTCGCGGAACATCTTGCGAAATCTCTGCCGGGTGGAGCTGTCCTCATTACCATCGCTCCAACCGCCCTGACTCGCCTGACGCGACGGCGGCAACAGTGCGTCCAGGATGCGTTCTTCCGCACGGTCCTCAGCCGCCAGACGCACCTTGGCCATTTCGCGGTCCCGTCCCATGTTGATGGCGATCTCCATCAAATCGCGGATGATGGATTCGACGTCCCGGCCAACGTAGCCAACTTCGGTGAACTTTGTCGCCTCGACCTTGATGAACGGTGCGTCGGCGAGCCGCGCCAGCCGCCTGGCAATCTCCGTCTTACCAACCCCGGTCGGGCCGATCATCAGGATATTCTTCGGCGTGATCTCGGGCCGCAGCGTCTCCTCGACCTGCGCCCGCCGCCAGCGGTTCCTGAGCGCGATGGCCACCGCGCGTTTGGCTTCGCCCTGGCCAATGATGTGTTTGTCGAGTTCGTGCACGATTTCGCGCGGGGTCATCTGAGACATCGTAATGGTCGCTTTTCGAAAGGATGGAAGTCTGCCCTGCCCATGCGCTGGCGCAGGCAGATGCGTCAGTCAGCTTTCCGCCAACTCTTCGATCGTGAGTTGTTGATTGGTGTAGACGCAGATGTCAGCCGCAATGTTGAGCGAGCGCTCAACTACCTCACGGGCGCCCAGGTCTGTTGCATCCACCAGGGCCAGCGCGGCCGCGTGGGCAAAACTTCCGCCGGACCCGATCGCAATCACTTCGCGCTCTGGCTCCACAACGTCGCCCGTGCCAGAAATCAGCAGCGAATGGGTCTTGTCCGCAACCAGCAACATCGCTTCCAGACGTCGCAACATACGGTCAGTCCGCCAGTCTTTAGCCAACTCCACGGCACTACGCAGCAGGTTGCCTGCATGTTTCTCGAGTTTCGCCTCAAACCGCTCAAACAACGTAAACGCGTCTGCGGTACCGCCGGCAAAGCCGGCCAATACCTTGTCGCCATACAGGCGCCGCACCTTGCGCGCATTGCCCTTCAGGACGGTATTCCCGAACGATACCTGCCCGTCCCCGCCGATAACGACGGTACCACTGCGGCGAACGCACAAGATTGTTGTGCCATCAAACTGCTGCACTGCTGAATCCGATACTAAACGACTGGTCAATAACTCGAGGTACACCACCCGCGACCGGGGGCGCAACCAACGACTTCTATCAGTGATTAGATGTATGGTCGCGCGGTGCGCATAGCAAGTGGAAGGGGTTAGCGGTCGCCGCGTTTGCGTGCGCGCGGATGCGCGTTGTCGTAAACGTTTGCCAGGTGCTGGAAATCGAGGTGGGTGTAGACCTGCGTAGTACTGATATCAGCATGCCCCAGCAGTTCCTGCACGGCCCGCAGGTCACCGCTGGACTCGAGCAGGTGGCTGGCAAATGAATGCCGCAGCATATGCGGATGCACGTGGGTGCCGTGCCCGGCGCTGCGCGCCCGGGCGGCCAGCCTTTGCTGCACGGTGCGTCGCGCAAGCCGCTTGCCGCGCGCGCTCACGAACACGGCGGTCTCGGCCTCGTTGGCAAACTGTCCGCGTAACTTCAACCACGCCGCAAGTGCTTCGCAGGCGGGGCGACCGAGCGGCAGGTCACGTTCTTTCTTGCCTTTGCCCAGCACGCGCACCATACCGGACTCCAAGTCCAGGTCGTTGAGGTCCATACCGACCAGTTCCGAGAGACGCAACCCGGAGGAGTACATCACCTCCGCAATGGCGCGATCCCTGCAGTCCAGTTCAGGCGACGTTTCCTGATTGTGATGCGACACAAACTCGGCGGCTGCGTCCACATCCAGCGCACGCGGCAACTTCCTGGAACCTCGGGGTGCCTGAACGCCGCGTGCCGGGTTGGAGATTACAAGCTGTTCGCGTAGCCCAAATTCATACCAGCCACGTATCGCGGACAGCATGCGCGCGAGGCTGCGGCTGCCAAGACCCTGACGATGTTTCAGCATGACAAACTGGCGTACGTCAGATGCGTCAACATCGCGCCAGTCACGCGCTTGGTTTCCCAGATAATGCAGGAAACCGGTGAGGTCGCGTCTATAGGCCGCAACCGTATGGTGCGATACACGCCGCTCTGATTCCAGATGACGCAGATACGCATCCAGCATCGGCGCTAATCCGCGTACCGCGCGACCGCGTGGCTCACCAGCTGGCCGAGTTGCTCGAGAAACAGCGTTCCCGCATGCAGGCTGAAGCGCTCTGGCTCAAAGCTGCCAATGGCCAAGATACCCCGCAGGCGTTCTGCGTCTAACGGGACCAGCGCCGCGGAGCGCACCCGCTTGCCACGGTCGCCGAACAGCATGATGGACGACTCATCGTCCAATGCGCCGCAGACGGGGCGCTTGGTGCGCAGACACGCCAACATGGGACCGCTGGCCGCAGCCTCAGCACCAACAAACTCCCCGCAGCCCTGCGTATCCGGACTGGCCGGGGTCGTAAAGACGCGAATCGCGGAACAGTCTGCCCTGAAACTGTCGGCCAGTGATTGATAGATTTCGGCAAATGTATCCGTCGCAGTATCCTGCTGGAGCAACGCCACTGACAGCGCATGTAAAAGCCTACTGACCGACTCGTTGTCGCGTGCATTCGTCACCAGCGATTGCAGCTTGTCCTGCAACTCGCGGTTCTTCTGCTGCAGCAGCTTCGCCTGGTATTCGAGCAGCGACGAGGCGCCATCCATCGCATGCGGTACAGTCAGCGCAGTAGTGAGCTCTGGATGACGCGCAAAAAACTCTGGCTTGGCTTCAAGGAACTGAATGACCGCCGCATCGTCCAGGGCGAAGTCGGGCGCATCACGAGCGCCAGGTTCGTCATCTCCCACGCAGGTCTGCGTCGGTTCCTCAACTGTTGAGTTGTCGTCGCCGCTCAAAACTCCACCTCCCCTGTAAATACAAACGCAGCTGGTCCCGTCATCCATAGTGGATGGCCGACCCCGCGCCAACTGATCCGAAGGGTTCCCCCCCGCAGGCGCACGTTGACGTCGGCGTCCACCAGCCCCCAGGTGCGCGCAACCGCCATGGCCGCGCAGGCGCCCGTCCCACAGGCCTGGGTCTCGCCCACGCCGCGTTCGTAGACGCGTAATTGCAGATTCTGTCGGTCGATGATCCGCATCGCTCCGACGTTCACGCCGGCCGGGAAACGCGCATGCGCCTGCACAGGCACCGCAAACGCCTCGAGACCCAGCGAATCGATTTCCTCATGCAGGGTCACCGCGTGCGGGTTACCCATCGAGACTGCGCCCAATTCGACTGCACCCGCCGGTAGATCCAGCGTGTACACTGCGTGCTGTTGGGACGCGTCGAACGGAATCTCCGCTGGCGCGAATGCGGGATGTCCCATATCGATGGAGACATCCCCGTCAGGAAGTGTTCGGGCAGTAACGTGTCGGGTTGGCAGCTGCATGGTCAGAGGATTGACGTCTGTGAATTCGTGCGCACGCACGTACGCCGCGACACAGCGGGCACCATTCCCGCAGTGCTCAACCTCCCCACCATCCGCGTTGAAGATACGGAAAGCCACGTCGGCTTGCGCCATCGTCGGCGTCTCGATCACCAGCATCTGGTCAAATCCCACACCCTCACGTCGATGGGCGAGGCGTCTTGCCGTCTCCGGCGACAACGGCAAATGTCCCGATCTGTTGTCTACGACAACAAAATCGTTGCCCAAACCGTGCATCTTTGTGAATGGCGTCAGCATGACGTGTAGAGTACTAGCCTGGGGCCGCCGTGGCGAGTCCTAGCGGCCCCGATTAGAGACTGATTGCCAGCTGATTTTTGTTGGATATTCAGAACTATATAACCTATAGTTAGTCTGTTATGAGAGGTAGGAAGCGTGAAGAGCGGCTTCTGGACAAAGGACTGGTTTACAGCCCTTGCGGTGATTGTTGTGGTGTTGGCTTCGGCTCGCACCGAGGTCATGCGTGGGCTTGAGCTGTACGTATACGACACTGGCGTGCGAATGTCCGCACGCGAGCCGAGTGATCGGGTCGCGGTGATTGCGATCGACGACAAGAGCATCGAGAACATTGGACGCTGGCCATGGCCGCGCTCAATCCAGGCCGAGATGATCGCCCAGCTGAAAGCGGCCGGGGCTAAGGTGGTCGGCAATCCCGTTTTCTATATCGAGCCCGATAGCGGCGCCGGCAAACAGGCGCTCACGGATATCAGCGCGTTTGTTGAGCAATCGAATCTGGGCACGGCCATAGCCGACAGTGTCGCCATCGGCGAAATTCTGAACGCAACACAGTCCACGGATGAAGATGTACAGGGTCTGAAGGCATATTTTGCCGAATCGGCGCTGAACGGGCCTCTCGCGCAGGATTTTGGCACGCTGCTGGATGCGCTGGATGCCGCGGCGGCCGAGTTGGACACCGACCGCACGCTCGGCCTGGTGCTGGAAGATTCCGGCAACGTCGTGCTGCCCGCGTTTTTCATCCCAGGTGACCCGGTTGGCAACCCTGACGCGGACCTGTCCGAGTACATGCAGGCCAACAAGGTGGTGAGCGTCGAGCAGCAACCCGACGTGCCCGCTGAGCCGGAAGTCACGATTCGGGTGGTCGAGCCGATCCCTGGCATTGGCGACAAGGCAGTCGGCATTGGCGCGCTCTACCAAGCTCCTGACGCAGACGGCGGTATCCGCGCTGATCCACTTGTAGTCGCGTACCACGAAGGCAGCGGCAACTTTGTCTTCTACCCGTCCTTTGCGCTGCAGGTCGCTGCGCGCAGCCTCAATCTTACGCCCGCGGACATCCGCGTACGCCTGGGTGAAGGCGTGTCACTCGGTAACCTGAACATCGGGACCGACCACCGCATGCGCATGCTCAGCTTCTTCTACGGCGACGAGGACGGCGGCTCCGCGTTCAAACCTGATTCTTTCTTCGATGTCGCGACTGGCGCCATAAAACTCGACAAATACAAAGGCAAAGTGGTCCTGTTGGGGCCAACCGCCGCCGGCCTGGGCGACTCCTTCGCCACCCCGGTGCAGTCACAGGCCAGCCCGCTTGAACTGCTGGCACATTTTGTCTCTTCAATTCTGCAGGAGCACTTCTTCACAAAACCCGATTGGGGCCTGTACGTTGGTGTGATCGTGCTGGTTCTGATTGCCGTTTACCTGCTGGTTCTGCTGCCGCGCCTGCGGGCCGGACCCGCCGCGGTGCTATCGATACTGCTGGTTGTGATCCTGCTCGGCGCAGAGATTGGTCTGCTGGTGAGCCAGGCGATGTGGGTAGAACTGGTTCTGCCCACCTTCCTGCTGGTTGTTGGCCATGCCGTCCTGACCACCAAACGCTATCTGGTTACGGAACGCGGAAAAATGGCCGCGGACATGGAATCGGCGGAAAGCAACAAATCGCTGGGCCTCGCCTTGCAGGCCAAGGGCGACTACGACATGGCGTTCGAGCGTTTTCGTCGGCTGCGCCCAGTCGACGACTCGGTGCTGGATTTGTTGTACCACTTGGCGCCGGAGTTTGAGCGTAAACGACAGTTCGCCAAGGCTGGCTCCGTGTACGAGTACATCGCGCAACACAATCCCAAATTCCGCGATGTCGCGTCCAAGCTGAACCGCAGCAAAGCCATGGAAGAAACAGTCCTGCTCGGTGGTACCACCATGGGTGGTGCCCAGGCGACGTTACTGCTGGACGGGCAGATCGAAAAACCGATGCTTGGCCGCTACGAGGTCGAAAAAGAACTCGGCAAAGGCGCCATGGGTATCGTCTACCTGGGCAAAGACCCGAAAATCAACCGCGTTGTGGCCATCAAGACCATGGCGCTGGCGCAGGAATTTGAAGAAGACGAACTGGCAGAGGTCAAGGAACGTTTCTTCCGCGAGGCGGAAACAGCGGGTCGCCTGAGCCATCCCAACATCGTCACAATCTACGATGCCGGCGAAGAGCATGACCTCGCCTACATCGCGATGGAGTTCCTGGCAGGTAAGGATCTGGTGCCCAATACAAAAGCCGGCGCCCTCCTCCCGCTCAGTACGGTGATTGATATTGTCATCGCATCTGCCGATGCTCTGAACTACGCTCATCAGTTGAACGTTGTACACCGCGACGTCAAACCCGCGAACATCATGTACGAGCCAGAGACGCAGACTACGAAGCTAACCGACTTCGGTATTGCGCGTATCACCGACTCCAGCAAGACCAAGACCGGTATGGTCCTGGGCACGCCGTCGTACATGTCGCCCGAGCAGCTCTCCGGCAAGAAGGTTGACGGGCGCTCGGATCTGTTCTCACTGGCTGTGATGCTCTACCAGATGGCCAGCGGCACATTGCCGTTCAAAGGCGATTCCATGGCAACGCTGATGTTCCAGATTGCCAACGAGCCGCACCCGAACATTCTCGAGCTGAATGCAGACCTGCCAGAGGCGCTGAAGTCCATTGTGGACAAAGGTCTAAGCAAGTCAGCAGATGAGCGTTATCAGACCGGCGAAGAGATGGCGAATGCGCTGCGCAACTTCAAGGCGTCTATGGCGGGCTGACGATGAACGTCGAAGGCAAACTCGAAGTCACTGGGCTGTCCGATGTGGGGCTGAAACGCACCCACAACGAGGACAGCATCGGTAGCGATACTGGTATCGGGCTTGCCGTGCTTGCGGACGGAATGGGTGGATATCGTGCTGGCGAAGTTGCCAGCGCGATGGCAGTCAATGCGATAATGGATGAGGTTCGCGAAGGTCTGAAAGCGATCAAGCGCCATGGGGACTTCGACGAGGACACGGGTTATGCCCGCGAGTCCCTGGTCGTAAGAGAGGCGGTGATTCGGGCCAACGAAACCATCCACAAAGCCGCGATAAGCCAACCGCAATGCCAGGGAATGGGTACAACGGTGGTCACGGCAATGTTCTACGATGATCGGATGACGATCGCCCATGTCGGCGACTCTCGCCTGTACCGGTTGCGTGCGAACGTTTTTGAACAAATTACGGTTGATCACTCGCTGTTACAGGAGTTGATCGACAAGGGCTTCTACACTCCGGAAGAAGCCAAACAATCGTTAAACAAGAATCTGGTTACCCGCGCCATGGGCATCGAAGGCACGGTTGTTCCAGACGTCGTGGAAGAGGCTGTCGTACCAGGGGACATCTACCTGATGTGTTCAGACGGCCTCACAGATATGGTGGAAGATGAACAAATCCACTTAACTTTGAGGAAACACGCGGACGACCTCGACAAGGCGTCGCTGGAACTGGTGAGCGCTGCCAACGATAACGGCGGCAAAGACAATATCTCAGTTGTTCTAGCGCGGGCTATCAAGCCATTCCCCTCCTCCAAGCGGAGTTGGTACACGCGATTGCTCGACTGGTTTTCCTAGTCGAGCTTAGCCAGGACCATAGAAGTTATGCCTGCATCACTGATTCTTAGCCTGAATTCGTCGGTACTCGGCGAGTTTGCGTTGGACAAGGAGCGCATCACGCTCGGACGCAAGCCGGAGAACGACATTCAGGTCGATAATCTAGCCGTCAGTGGCCAACACGCCGCGATCATTACGATCTTGAGCGACTTCTTTTTGGAGGATATGGACAGCACCAATGGCACGTTCGTCAACGGTAAGCTGGTCAAGAAGCACGCGCTGAAGAACGGCGACATCATTAGCATCGGCAAACACGAACTGAAGTATGTCAACGACGAAGCGACAAGTGAGGATGACTTCGAAAAGACCATGGTGATTCGCCCGGGAATGGCCAGCCATGCAGCGGCGGCTGCCAAGGCGGACAACAACAACGATAACAACAACACGGCTGCATCCAAGAAGCCGTTTGAGGCTGCCTCCAAAGGCGAACTGCCGCTCGGTAAGATACAGGTCCTCAGTGGTCCTGGCGCTGGTAAGGAACTGGAACTGCGCAAGGCGCTGATCACACTCGGACGCCCGGGTGTGCAGGTAGCGGTCATTACGCGACGTCCCCAGGGCTACTTCATCACACACTTAGAAGGCTCACAGCCTGTGGTCAATGGCGAGTCAATTGGCGCGCAAGCCCACGCTTTGACGGGTCACGACATCGTCGAGTTGGCCGGCGTGAAAATGGAGTTTTTTGTGATGAGCTAGGGCGGGTCCCACGCTCTTTGCCAAAAAACGGGCACCAGGCCCGTTTTTTATCTCCAGGCGGTGCTGTATTGCCGCAAAAACGTTCTGCCGATCGCGCAGCTACTTGACGCAGGTCGCAGCGCAGCGACAGGTCCCAAAGTTGTGCCCGCTCTTCTTCAGCACAAACTCACCGCTCGACTGGTACTCCACGGCGCACTCGCATTCTTCACCAACAACCGAAAGTCCGCAGAATGTGTGCCTACCAAGGCGCTTGGATTGTTCTGACGGGTCACTTCTCTGAAATGTGCCGGAGTCCTGCCCTCCCCCAGCCGGCGCCGACTGTGCGGAGCACCCGTCCTGCGCATTCTCAAGAGCGCGCAAGCGTTCGAAGATCAGTTCGTTGTCCGCGCTGAATCAACTCGATGGCGTCGTTCATCAGGTCGCGATCGCTTTGCGCCATCCCTACGTTGCTGGATACCAATAGCACCACGGCCATCAACACCCCGAGCATTACGCTTCGCTCCATCATGACAATGCCGCGCAGTAGAACAGGGCTAAGAGCGTCGCGCCGCCGCGGCGCTTGCAAGCGGGCAGATTATTTGCTGCTGTGCGTGAAAACGCCGTCCCAGTGTTTCCCGGGGGGGTTGCTACGGAACACCTTGATGCGCTCAATATACAGCTGGTAGAGATACCGCGACGGATTGCCGTTCTTCAAATTGATGAACTGGATTTCAGCGCTATCCCATTGCTGCGCGCGATACAGCTTGAGCGCATTCATGTAGTGGCGATTCTCAAGGCGTAGTTCCCTGGAGATTTGGTCCTTGACGCCTAGCGGCTCGTAGATCGTCACGGGCGCGTCTTTGCCTTTCACCCGAATGCGGTCCAGCTCGACACATTCATACTCCGGTACGGCCTCCCGAGTGCGCTCGCTGATAATCAGATCAACGCCGTAGTTCTTCGTCTGCCCTTCCAGGCGCGAGCCCAGGTTGACAGCATCGCCGAGCACCGTATAGGCCAACCGGAACTCAGAGCCCATGTTGCCGACGCTCATTTCGCCTGTGTTCAAGCCAACGCCAATACGAATCTCCGGCCAGCCGCGGGCAACAAACGTGGGACCCAGTTCGCGTACCACCGCAACCATCTCCATGGCTGCTTCCACCGCGTGGCGCGCGTGGTCATAGTCCGGGACGGGCGCCCCCCAGAAGCACATGATGGCATCACCCATATACTTGTCGATAGTGCCACGCCGCCGGTGGATGACGTCTGTCATGGGCGTCAGGAAATCGTTCATCAAGGCGGACAGTTCTTTAGGATCCAGTCCTTCCGAGATCGTCGTAAAGCCGCGCACATCGCTGAACAGTACCGTCATGTCGCGACTTTCAGCCTCCATTGAGTAGTGCTCGGGATCGAAGCTCATTTCACCAACCAGCTCCGGCGGCACGTACTGACCAAACAGGCCCGCCAGCTGACGCTTGCCCCTCGACTCTACAAAATAGCCGTACGACATATTGATCAGGAACATCATCGCGATCATCAGCAGGCCGCTCGACAGCGATAACACGATCCCCATGTATCGCCAGATGGCGACGTTCACAACGACCACACCTGCCATCAGCACCAACGTGCAGATGGTGGATGCGAGCGGGCTCAGCAACGGGATAGCCATCGCCATCGTGATGCCGAACAACAATGTAACGAGGAACTCAGCGCCCAGGGTATAGGCGGGATCTTCCATGATGCGATTGTCGAGGATGCCGGCGATCAGGTTGGCGTGTACCTCAACCCCCGGGTAGACACTCTGCACTGGCGTGGACCGCAAATCCTGCAGACCAGCAGCGGAGGTTCCCACCAGCACGATGCGTCTTTCGAACACTTTCTTGTCAGCTTTTCCAGACAACACGTCGGTTGCGGAGACGTAGGGGAAGCTGCCTTGTGGCCCGCGATAAGGCACCAACGCACGCACGCGCTCGTCTACGGGAATCCGGCGTTCGCCAACCTGCAGCCACTCGACGCCCTGGTAGGTTCCGCCTGCCTTGGATTCTTCAGGGAACCCTGCGCTCACGGATTCCTCACGTAATGCGAGGCGGGCCATCGATAACGACAGCGACTCGTAAAAAGCGCCCTCATACTCGTACAACATCGGTACGCGGCGGACGACACCATCCACGTCAACGTCCGGGTTGAAGTGCCCTGCCCCCAACGCCGCATCCTGGAGCGCGTCCAGGTTTGCGCCAAAGCCGTTCGCTTTCATGAACGGAATCTTGCGCCCGGCAAAATGTTGGTCCGTGAAAACCGGCTGCGGCAGTTTGCCAATCTTCAGAATCTGCTCTTTTATCGTATTTGAGAAGTAGTAGCCGAGTACAACGGGATAATTGACCATCGTCTCGGCGAGCACCTTGTCCCGGTTCAGTGACGGGCGCAGCGTGTCGAGAACGCTCTTGTAGGCTGAATTGTCCGCCAGCTCGTTCTCGGCAAGTCCTTCAAGTACGCCCAGCCCGGAACTGTCGTCAGGCTCTGCAAACACGACGTCGAACCCTAGCAGGCCGGCGTCATAGTCATCGAATACGGCTTTGATCAGACGCGCAATCTTGTCACGCCCCCACGGCCAACGGCCTTCTTCTTGCAGACTTCGCTCGTCAATATCGATGATGACGATACGGTCGTCTGGTTGCTTTTCCAGGTGGAACAGCAAGCGTGCGTCGTAGGCAAAATACTCAAGCCTGTCGACAAACCCCATCTGCACGAAGCCGCCCACGTGCAGCAAGAAGAGCACCATCACCGAGAGTCCGAGCGCTACTCGAATCCAGTGTCTTTTTAGCCGATCCAGAAGCACGCCATGCTCCTATTCAACAACGCGGCCGCGTCCATCGCTGCTCGCCCGAGCAGATATTACACGCTAGCCGCCATCAAAATCCGTCCGCCCGTCAGCTTCGGATAAACCCGTACCCGGTAAGTGTAGGCGACTCTGGCATGCCTGCTGGTTCTCTATCTGTCCATTCTCACCCGCGCCGGCCGGCTTTCCTGAGACGTTTCACGCAACTCAGAAAGGCGCGTTCATCGGGCGGTTGTCGGTCACGCTCGGCCTGCCACATGACCTGGCCGAGGCACTCCATCATTTGATGCTCGATCTCGTGCTGGCTACCAACGGCCTTAAGCAGCTTTTTGTACTCCGCCTTGAGGCCACTCGGGCGGTCGGTACCCACCTGCTCCCGGACCGCGATATGCATGCCCATATGCAGGAACGGATTAACGGCGCCAGCCTCCACCGTGAATTGCTTGCTGGCGGCGTCGGGCGCCATGATTTCATCGTGATACTCAGGGTGCTCCGCGATGACATC
>CEUN01180070.1_pt1 | contig 15650 bp, 9 predicted proteins | sample 361501 | NCBI WGS metagenome assembly CEUN01 (sample SAMEA2622801, study PRJEB7988) | marine metagenome | biome: marine biome (ENVO:00000447); feature: marine epipelagic mixed layer (ENVO:xxxxxxxxx); material: "saline water (ENVO:00002010), including plankton (ENVO:xxxxxxxx)" | depth 120 m | reverse complement strand
TCTTCCAATTCAATTCGGATCACACCGGCATCCGGCAAACGTGTATCTACATCCTTTTGCAAGCATCGCTCGATAATCTTCACAAGCGTTGCTGGAGTGTCATCTGGCAACAATGACCAATTCGGTTCATCCTGCAATATTCCAACCAGCGTGTCTGAAATATTGTCGCCTCCGAACACACGTTCTCCCGCGAGCATCTCGAACAGGATACAACCTACAGCCCAGAGGTCGGCACGTTTATCCACTGTTCGGCCACGAGCCTGCTCTGGACTCATATACGAGGGTGTACCGATCACCTGTCCTGCCGCAGTTTCAACCACCTGATCAACCGATGAACTCGACCCGCCGATACGTGTGTTCTTGGCGAGACCGAAATCCAGAACTTTGACCTTAAAGCTGCTAGTCAAGCAAATGTTCGCAGGCTTAAGGTCTCGATGCACTACTCCGTGATTATGAGCCACCTCCAAAGCGGATGAAACTTGCAGTGCAATTTGTGAGATTTCCGAGAGCGTCAGTTTTGAATCAGCAATCAGCTTATCCAGTCCCTGCCCTTCGACGTACTCCATCACCAGACAGTGCTGGTCATCCAGTTCCTCGTGACTGTAAACTGTCGCAATGTGAGGATGGCTAAACGACGCAAGTAGAGTCGCTTCTCTTTTGAATCGTGCGATACGATCACGATCACTCGCTAATTCTGCTGGTAGAGTCTTGATTGCAACCGTACGGTCAAGCGTCGAATCGATAGCTTCATAAACGATGCCCATTGCGCCTTGACCAAGAACACGACTGACCGTGTACGGACCGAGTGATTCTATTTCTTGTTTACGCTCAGCGCCCGACGGCGCAATTGTCTCCGAATCAACGTAACCTAACTCTGTATTTCTATTCTTTTCGTTGCTCATCAAACGCTGTCGTGACCCCCATTTTGGTATCCCGACGAAAGATACCTATCATGTTGTGTGCATCAGCTATCAGGATATGAAGGCGTTTTCTGACTGGCTCACGCAATGGGAAAATAACGCAGACATACTAAAACACTAGACGAGCAATTCTGTCATTTCGCCCGTACTATCAGCAAAGCCATCGTGCTCAATTCCCATACGGTCTAGCATCGTTACGAAGACATTCGCTAGTGGCTTATCTGCACGCAATCGCAAATATTGGTCATGCTTAAACCCGAGTGCATTACCGCCAGCCAGAACTAACGGATAGTTGTTGTTATTGTGCGTCTTGCTGTTGCTACTGCCATAAAGCACTAGCGTGTTATCCAACATCGTTCTGCCGCCTTCCTCTGTCTCGCTCAATCGTGTCAGAAATCTCGAAAGCTGTTGCGTCAATAGCTGGTCAAACTTACCAAGTTTTTCAGCACCATCTTTCTTGCCAGCACCATGTGCAAGGCCATGCCAGTTACCTTGCAACCCAATACATGCTGGGAATGCGTTGGCAATCGTTGTAGCGCCAGCGACCTGACCCAACATATATGTCGCTAACCGTGTTGAATCCGTTTGGAAGGCAAGGAATATCAAATCATACATTGCCTGCATATACTCAACAGGTAAACTTTGATCCACAGCCAGATTCACGGCGTCTTCATCAACCGTTGGCTTAGGTATGTCCAGCCAGGCCTGTGAACGTTCCACCCGCTGTTCGATATCGCGCACACTTGAAAGGTACTCTTCGAGTTTCCTTTGATCCTGCTTACCCAACCGGTTTTTCATTGTAAGGCTATTCTCAAGCACCAAGTCCAGAATACTTCCAGTGTTCTTAAGCAACCGACGTTTAGTTTGCGAAGTCGCATCACCAACACCAAACAAACGGTCAAAAATCTGTCGAGGGCTCGACAACGCCGGAATGGGTCGGCCTTCCTGTGTATAGGACAGCGTCGTGGAACGCGTCGGTTCGCCTACGCCACCATCACTGGACATTACAAGAGAAGAGAACCGTGTCTTTTGCCCAATCTGCTGAGCAACAAACTGATCAAGCGAAATTGAGTTTAGGTATTCGGTTCCACGATAGCTTGCGCCTGTTAGAAAAATATCACCCGTGTCATGGCCGCCCATTTTACGGCCAGCTGGATGAGACAATCCACCTAACACCGTGACAGATTTGCGAAGCGGCTCAAGAGACTCCAAAGATTTACGGAATCTATAGGAATCTCCATCCGGTGCCGGAAACCAATTCCATTCAGCATATTCAGACTTATCACCAGGCAGACTTACCCCAAATGGAAAATACACAGACGCCATTCGTACAGGTGAATCCTGAGCATCTGCTGCTAGAGACATACTTTCTAGCCAGGGCAACGTCAACGCGATTCCACTGCCTCGAAGAAAAGTACGTCGATCCAAATGCCATGATTTCTTCATGTTATTATTCCGTTACGTTTTGTCGAATGACGATCGTTACTTCTATTTTGTCTGAAATAGTTGAGACTGCACAATTCCACTAATCAGTTTTTCCAAACTCATTTCTTCCTTTAGGAATTGATCTGTGAGTCTGTCAATGTCTCTTTTATCGGTCAATTCCAACCGTCGCCCTAAGGCATATGTCGTTAGCTTGGTGACAAGTGCTCTCGCAAATTCTTCCCGATGATAGGTCAATAAATAATCTTGAAGTGCCTGTACCCCATCTATGTCTGACTGCTCTGGAAGCGACGCCATCGCTTCAACCTCTACCTGTTGAGACTTATTCTTCACGATTCGCAGAGCTTCTGTTCGCCACTTACCAACAGCATCGAAGTTTTGAAGTGGAATCCCCCAAGGATCAATACCTTTGTGGCAACTATTGCACGACTCTTTTTCACGGTGCAATTCCAATTGCTCCCTTATGGATAACGCAGCGAATTCAGCCTTCTCCGAATCTAGTTCCGGAACATCTGGTGGCGGTGGCGAGGGAGGATCATCTAACAAGCGATCGAGAATCCAGACAGCCCTGCGAATCGGATGTGAGTCTTCCCCATTTGAGTTGATTAATAAGAAACTCCCCTGGGTCAACAAACCACCACGGTTCTCTTCGCTATTTAACGCAATGCGTTGAAATGCATGCCCCGCTGGCTTGTTTTCTAATCCGTAGTGACTCGCTAACGGTGCATTGACCACAGCAAAGTCACTCCTTAACAGATTTTCCGCGCTCAAGCCTGAATACAGGACTTCCGCAAAAAAACGAATCGTCTCCTCCGCCATATCGCTTTTCAAATCATCACTAAACTTCGGATAGTACTCCGGATTTACTGCAACGCGTGTCAGCCCCGACAAGTCGAGCCATTGAGATACAAAGTTACGCGCAAACTCTTCGCTGCGAGGATCGTCGAGCATTCGGTCGATCTGATTGCCAAGTTCGTCATCAAGCCTTCCGTTATCCGCGAGTCTAAACAGCTCCGCATCCGGCATCGAGCTCCACAGGAAATATGAGAGCCGCGTTGCCAATTCATGATCCGTCAACGATTCTCGCTTGCTGCCGCTAACCGGCTCAACCATATAAAGGAAGTCAGGTGAAACCAGGACAAGGGCAAATGTCTCTCTAATCGCCTCTTCAAAGCTCGCGCTACCCTCACGAACTTGGTGATAAAAGTCCACGACTTGCGATTGCTCAGACGCACTGACAGGACGTCGATATGCGCGTCGCATGAAATCACCGATAACTTGCGAAACATAAGCATCGTCATGCTGTTCTGTTGGAGGCAGGATTTGTTGATGGTGCGATGGTGGCCATTGTTGATAAATAGGCCCTTCAAAACTTACAGATTCCACGACGATTACGGGTTCTGTGATGGGCGGTGCAGGCTTTCCCTTTTGTGGTTTTGGAAGCGGCTTTCCGGTCAGATTCTTTATCCGAATCTGGATCCCAGGAAACTTTGGGTTTTTTCCAGGCAGTGGATATTTCTGGATCCAATCTTCAAACACAAATGTTTGAGGAGCATCCTTCGTACCGGCGACTTCTGTAACCGCCATCGGTTTACTCGGTGAAAGAGTATCACTGCGAATCCCAATATTGACTTGCATCTGGGGAACGAGTTTCCCATCTGGAACCACCGAATACGCTTTAACCGTCACGCGTACCCTGCCCTGTCGTGGAAAAGTGGAGATTCCACCGATGAACTGGCTACGCCCATCCAGTTGCTTTCCAATATCGGCGTTGTCACGTGCACCTTTTGCACTCTCCGTCTGTTCCTGCTTGACTACTTCTGGAGCAGGACCAGTCACGATCGCCATCGACATCGCTTTTCGCGCGGCCTGCAGGTAATACTCGATCTGCAGCGGTGAAACGCTAAGTAATTGACCGTTATTTAGAAATCCGTCTTCGCTGCGAGACTCCGGTGGCAGATTCTCGGCAAAGTCGTAATCGATACCTAACAAGTCCCGCATTGTGTTGTTGTATTCGTATTTCGTGAGCCGGCGAAATACAACTCGACCACCCGTACTACGTTTTGCTTCTAATGCACGATCCAGTTCTGTTTGCAGCCAGGCAACAATCTGTTTACGTTTGGATGACGGTAACGGCACTGCATCTTTGGGAGGCATCTTGCCTTCATTGATCCGATTAAGTGCATCATGCCACGTTTCGCCATCCACGCCGTTAAACAGATCCGGATCAAGTAGAGTCATGCGAGGGCTAGCTTCGCCATCAGGCCCGTGACATTCATAGCAATACTGTCGAAGAATCGGCTCGATCTTCTTCTTGAAGGTCTTCAGATCAGGTTCTACAGCCGTGGCAGACACTTGAAGTCCACCGACTGGCAGCATCAGGGTTAAAAGAATGAGAATGCGTGTCATAGTGAACATTGTACCACGGCAAAGAAAACTCCCTGCCGGCAATTGTGCAGACGTTTCACCATAGGCCTAAACGTAACTGGACAGTTATAATCACAAATATGTAACCCAAGATGTGAATATTCCGTCAGGGTACAAATTATGACAAAACATTATTGGCTACACGCTTCGTGAAACTACACATACTCCAATCCACACGGTCCCTACTGCTCTGTATCGTGGTCTTCTCATGCAATGACAACTTGCTTGCGCAATCTGACACTGATTTCTATGAATCTCAGATTCGGCCATTATTTATAAAGCACTGCATAAAGTGTCATGGACCGGATAAACAAGAATCTGATTTACGTTTGGATGCAAGCGATTATTGGGAGAAAGGAGGGATCAGCGGACCGGCCCTCATTCCACGCAAGCCTGAGGAAAGTTTGCTATTGAATGCTGTGAAGCAAACCGATCCTGACCTGAAGATGCCGCCCGGCAAAAACAAGCTCACAGCCACCGAGATTCAAGCCATCGAGCAATGGATCAAAACTGGTGCCGCTGCACCCAATTTAACCGTCACGCAGGCCTCCAAACGACTATCACTTGCTGATGCGCAGTCCTTTTGGTCTTTTCAGCCAGTGACGCGGCCGAACGTACCGGATGCTGACGCCAACCAAGAGTGGGCAAAAACTCCGGTAGACCAATTCATTCTGCGAAAGCTGAACGCCGCTGGTATCACTCCGTCATCACATGCTGATAAACGAACGTTGATCAGACGCGCAAGTTTTGACCTTACCGGTCTTCCTCCAACGCCGGAAGAAATCGCTTCTTTTGTGAAGGACGCCAGTCCTAATGCATTTAGCGTCGTTGTAAACAGACTGCTTGATTCCAAAGCGTATGGTGAACGTTGGGGCAGACATTGGCTCGACGTAGCAAGATATGCGGATACCGCTGGTGACGGGGCTGATTACCCAGTGCGTGAAGCTGTGAAATATCGTGACTGGGTAATCAATGCTTTTAACAGCGATAAACCTTATGACGACTTTCTGAGAGAACAAATCGCAGGAGATATCATTGCTCAGTCCGGGCCGGACGAATTATACGCACAGCGTGTAATTGCAACAGGATTCCTTGCAATCGGTAAGCGATATGGGTACAAGCCCTCTCCTGACTATCAGCATCTCGATTTTGCGGATGTCATTGACTCCCTAGGCCGTGCAACAATGGGCCTCACCATTGGGTGTGCTCGCTGCCATGACCACAAGTATGATCCGATATCAGCAGCTGATTACTATGCTCTCTACGGAGTCATGCAAAGCACAACATGGGCTTTTCCGGGTGGCGAAGAGCAAAAGCGACCGTCTCATTTTCCCGCAATCGTACCACCAACTGAAGTAACGAGACTTGAAGAATTAAGGAAGACGCAGATCGCGGAAGTTGATCGCAAACTTGCCGCGTTAGCCCAGGAACGCCAGGAAAAGGATGCCAGTTGGGTTGCCGGAGGAGTCGACCTCGGATTTGAATCTCAGGAATTGCAAAAGCCTTTAACCTCCCCATGGGTGTGTTCCGGTCCCATTGAGGTACGTAAAGACTCCCAAAGCCCTTATCGTCATGTCCATCCAGCAGGCACACGTGGAGTGCACATTGGCAGCAGTGTACCGACGGATGGTATCCGCTATGTATTTCCAAGACCCCTCAATACCTCGGATGGTCGCAAGATACATTTCACCGTCGACTTCCGTACTCAAGCCGATGCAAGTCAGAATGGCGCATACAGGATTTATCTCGGTCAAGGCGTCATAGAGTCAACGGCCGTGGATATTAGCGTCAGCCGTTCTGAAATTGCACTTAAGAATGGTGGGACATGGGAGGTACTGCGAAAGCTTGTCCCCGGGACTTGGTATACCCTGCAAATCGCAATTGATCCCGAGGATAAATCCTACTCTGGCACTGTTGGCACAAAAGAGGATTTAACGAGCTTTAAGGATAAGAAGGCTGCACCAACTTGGAATGGAGTAGTTGATTGTTTTATTTGTGATGCGTTTGGGCACATCGAAGGTGCAGCAAGTGCCAGAGACATCGACAATATCGGTTTGTCATACACTCCATTTGCAGCGGCGGGCAGTGTTGAGGTGCAACCAGGCGAGCTTTCTGACGAGGATAAAGCACGTCTGGTGCAAATTAAATCAGAAATAGAGAAACTAGAAACGCGGAAGGCGGAATTCAGCCAAACTTCAGCTTACGAAGTTGCCTACGGTGTGAGCGAAGGAACACCGGTCAACGCGCACATTCAACTACGCGGTGAACCTGACAAGCCCGGTGACGTTGTACAGCGCCGCTTCCTCGAGGTCCTTGGAGGGGATGCCATTGCCGACAATGAATCTGGCAGTGGACGCCTTCAGTTAGCCCATTGGTTAACACGCCCAGAGAATCCACTTACCGCCCGCGTTTTTGTGAATCGAGTCTGGCAGTGGCATTTCGGAAGTGGAATTGTCGCTACACCAAGCGATTTCGGATTCCGTGGAACGCAACCCACACACCCGGAACTTCTGGACTGGCTGACATCCGAGTTTGTCTCAAACAATTGGTCCATAAAACAACTGCATCGATTAATCATGCGATCGAGGGTTTACCAGATTGCCAGCGATGCCCATCCGACAGGAATCCAAAAAGATCCCGAAAACAAACTCCTCTGGCGATACAACCGGCGACCACTTGATGCCGAGTCCATGCGTGACTCGATGCTGGCTGTCAGCCAGCAACTGGACACCACCAAACCGAAGCCTCACCCGTTTCCCGATGTAAACACCTGGGGCTTCACAATACACCATCCATTTCATGCGGTTTACGGATCGAATCACCGCAGTGTTTATCTGATGCAACAGCGCAATCGCAGGCATCCTTACCTTGAGCTGTTTGACTCGGCTGATCCAAATGTGAGCATCGCCAAACGTCAAACAACCGTTACCCCAACACAAGCACTTTATTTAATGAACTCAGAATTTGTCCATGCTCAAGCCCATTGGCTTGCTCATCGCGTGGCAGTTAATGAACCCACAGTCAAAGGACGAATCCGACTGTTTTTTGAGATAGCTCATGGCAGACAACCATCCGAGGAAGACTTTAACGCCGCAGTTGATTTCGTAACGGACTATCAGGAACAGTTACCTGACGCCGACCAATCCACCCGAGACCAAAAGGTATGGTCAGCATTTGCTAGGGTAATGCTAACCAGTAATGGATTTCTATTTATTGACTAATTAATCGATTTGGAAACAAATGTTTCAACCGTTTAAAAACAATCGCAGAGACTTCTTACGCACCGCTTCTGGCGGATTCGCGATGACTGCATTTACAGGCATGTGTGCAGATCTGGAAGCAGAGACCGATGATCCACTTGCTTCGAGGTCATCTCACTTTGATGCTGCAGCAGATTGTGTGATTTTTTTATACTCAACCGGTGGCGTGTCACATGTCGACACGTTTGATCATAAACCACAGCTAGCTAAGGATCATGGCAAGTCCATAACCGCATCACGATGGCTAAATAAGACCGGTGAATTCAAACGCTACCTTATCAAATCACGTTGGGGGTTTCACCAGTACGGTGAAAACGGCATTTGGGTCAGTGATTTATTCCCAAATATCGCTGGTGTAATTGATGATATTTGCGTGCTTAACGCTATGCACTGCGAAAGTGATGGCCACGACAAGGGAACACTCGCTGCACATACCGGTTCCGCCCAGTTTGCTCGTCCAAGTATCGGTTCCTGGGTCAGTTATGGCTTGGGCACAGTCAATCAAAACTTACCATCCTTTATGGTACTGGCACCTGCAGCACCCTACGCCGGCGCTCAAACATGGGCCAGTGATTTTCTTCCTGGTTGCCACCAAGGCACACATGTCATCCCTGGTGCAGAACCCGTCGCCAATATCGCACCGCGTGTTGCGACGCGTGGCCTTCAGCAGATGGAATTAGGGTTATTGCGTAGACTGAATCGAAGCCATCAGGGAGAGCGAACTGAGGACCGAGCGATCAATGCGAGGATTCGATCATTTGAAACGGCTTTTGGCATGCAACAGGCGGCACCAGAGGCTTTTGACCTGTCAGAGGAAACACAAGAAACTCTAGACCTGTATGGGATGAACCGTGATGACACAACAGGATTTGGCTGGCAATGTTTGATGGCTCGCCGTCTTGCTGAACGCGGCGTCCGATTCATTGAGCTTATTGACGTTGGATCCAATAGCAACTGGGATTCCCACGGCAACATGGCGGATCACGAGCGTTTAGCGAAGAACATCGACAAACCGATTTCCGGATTAATTCGCGATCTAAAACGACGTGGCATGTTGGAACGCACGTTGATTGTATGGACATCGGAATTTGGCCGTACTCCGTTTAATGCAAGTGCTGAGCACCCTGGGCGGGAACATCACAACTTCAGCTTCACGTCATGGATGGCCGGTGGCGGCGTTCAAGGCGGCATTACGTATGGCAAGTCCGATGAACATGGGATTATGGCTGTTGAGAATTCTGCACACACGCATGATTTACATGCCACGATCCTGCACCAGTTAGGACTCGACCATGAGCAATTGACTTATCGCTATGCGGGTAGAGATTTTCGTTTGACCGATGTTCATGGAAACGTGCTACACGACGTGCTGGTTTAGCAAGGTTGTAGACGCGAGCATCTAAGCGAACGACTTGTCCTAATCGCAACTCCCGTCGGACGTGGCGACAACTGAGAGCAACAGAGGATGCGGGAACTTAGTGCATAACACTTTCTACACAGGCCGTTGGCTAGATTCGACCCAAAACCAATACAGCAACTCGTGAATTATCTCCAAAACCGATTGCACGCGTTCGTCTCTTTCACGCTGAATGCAACGCCAGCAAAGCGTATCCAATGCCATTGGAATCTCGCGCTCGGGCGCAATGATGCTCGGTGCAGGGTGTTTGCCATTGGCTGTATTGTTTAACAACCGCTCCATATTGTCCCCCCAAGCGAGCGTTTGTAGAGTGAGAATCTCGAATAAGATAGCGCCCAGTGAGTATATATCTGTTCGGTGATCTAGTTCCTCTCCGACCACCTGTTCCGGAGACATATAAAGTGGAGTACCTTGTCGCGGGATTGCCGCCTTACGGTCTATGTCCAGACTGTCTTCGTCACCGTCTGTTTCAGGCTCAGCAGCCTCCTGCACTTTTGCTAATCCCCAATCCAACAACAGTACATCACCGTACTCGCCAACAACGATATTTTCAGGTTTAACGTCGCAATGAGACACTCCGTGCAAATGCGCATAATTCAACACTTGCGCGATCTGCAAAACAACATCAACAAGTCGTTGCATTCCCCACTTCATATCATCCGCGAAATCACCTTGTCGATATTGATCAATTAATTCTCGGAGAGTGCTGCCAACAACTAGCTTCATTGTGAAGTAATAGCGACCCTTACGATCAATACCCACTTCGTAGATAGGGGGGGTGTTGGGATGCTGCAGCATTGCAGTAATTCGGGCTTCACGCAGAAAGAGCGCACGCTCTGTATCATCATTTTCGAATTCAGACCGCAGCGTCTTATAGCAAACCACCCGACCCAAGTGTAGGTCCCTACAGGTTTGTATATCGCATTTTCCACCTCGCGCAATGCGTTTGAATTGAATGTAACGCAGATTATTGGTTAGCTGAGCGTGCGATGATAATGGACGATCTGTTTCTTTGGCGGTCACCTGCTGGTATTGCTGAGTAAAGTTGCGATATTCGCTTGTATCTTTCATATCACTTATTACATGTCACTTATTACATGCCACTTTTGAATTACATTGTTATTCTTCCGCATCAATCCGCAATTCAATCCAAACGATTTGCTGAGGTACACCATCATTTGCTTGCTTGATCTTGAAATTATTGTAGCCAGACTTCACGCAGTCCAATGGACACGAGAAGCTGATTGCACGAGCACTGTCACCACCTAGTTGCTTTAACAACTTAAATTCGCTTGTTTCGGGTAAGTCTTGACCGTTCAGACTGCCTTCCAGTACCGCTTTAGTGACACCTTCACGTTTTGCGAGACCGACAATTATGGACACTTGGCCACTCTGTGGCTTAGTTCCAGCTTGTATCCGGATGGTTGATATGGCGGACGCATCGACAGGTAGTTGGGTGTCGCTAGGAAAACCATCTGGTACAACATCACGAAAGCACACCGGATGGCGGCGACTACTGTTTGTCACGAGCTCCACACCCAAACCAGTATTAAGCAATGCAGGATAAGTGCTGTATGGGATTGGCCAGTCTGTACGATCCATCCAGTTAAACAGATAAAATCCGTCTGCCCCTCGCATATGCCCCACTGCCGCAAATCCATAAAGCGTGGATAAGGTGTTTCCAACAGGCGCGCCAAATATCCAGGGACGAGCTGTGCTTTCTATACCTCCAATGACCGAAACACGTTTTGGGGTCCCCTGTAGTCGTTCTTTCCACAAATGAAACGGGATGTCAAAGTCCGACGAAAAATAGAACGGAGTCGCAACAATCAGATCCACCACCCCCCGATGTGCCCAATCAATCACATCAATCCCTACACCAGCACACGCATCAGGATGAGTTGGTGTACGGACACTTACACCGATTTTATGGCCTCTACGCCGAGACCATTTTTCAACTAATGCTTTCACATCAAGCATGAAACTTGTGAGATGTACACGCTCTTCAAATGCTTTATCCGGAGACAGATGGCTAGGATTGCGCATCCAATCCAATTCAATCCCATCCAGATCGTATCGCTGAAGGAGTTCTTTAACAAATGAAAGTTCGTACCTTCGAACCTCTTTATAGGCGAAATTCAAACCAGAACCATGTTCATGATGTGGCTCCCGCCACAAATCTACATTTTCACGCCAGAATGAGGAGTGTTGAAAGTTGTCGAAGTCCTCAGCCTGATGCATATCATTCATGCGCATACTAAGCCAAACCGAGATATTCTTCTCCCTGCACCTATCAATCCACACTTCATAGGGATCAATCCCTTTGTCATACAGGATTTTGGCATTGGTTGGCCACCGATGATCAGGGGCTACTCCATCTGTCGAATCCCAGATTGCTTCGCGTGTCTTACTACGAAAGCTCGCCCTACGGGCATTCGGGCATATGAATAAGTGGGTGACTTTGGAGTCTGCGTATTGATCAACCCAAGCATGCAGCTCTTGCATCGTCATCTCATCGGCACTTCGATATGCAAAGAAATGACCGTTGTCGGTATTGACTGCAAAAATATCGTTCGTTGTTTTGTTAGCTTCCTGTGCAAATGCGCACGCAGAGCAAAGCCAGGCTGCAACAACGGCGAAAAGGAGATGTGTACGATTCATGTAGGACATTCTACATGCTTTCATTCACCGGTATCGAGCATAAAGGTTGCTTTGTTACAAAGCCCTGCAGGTTTAGTATTCGGCCGGCACCGATCGCTAAACGCCGCCGTTGCTCACACACGATCGCTTTCGTGTTTCCTACCTCCTCCGTATTGCTAGGATCGGCTCCACACTCCATATATCCCTCATACCCTCATATTACTACCGGAGCAGATAACCCCTCGTTGCATTTTCATAAGCATCATGGGAATACATAAGCGCAGCACACCAGGCCAGGCCCATAACCGTTATTAGCAACAGCCTCACTTTGATTATTTTCTCCGTGTGATTCCACGTCGCCCAAGTGCCGACACATGATGTCAGCAAGATACAGAATGGCGTGATGTGTTGTGAATAAACGTGCTCATGCATTGCATATCCGATAATGCCCGTGAAACCAATCCAAGTAGCATACAAGCTGATTGCCCAAAACCAAGCGTTGACATCCGCCGTCCACAATAAACACATCAAATATGCATTTGGTATGCCTTATCAAATTCCATTTTCACGCCGGAGACATCAATCATGTCTCCAAATGACAGTGGCGCAACTTCATGCGTCTGCAGACTGTGTCCGTTTATCGACACCTCCGATGAGTTGTCATAACCGCAGATATGGAACGTGTTGTCTAAATATAGAATCCTCGCTGCCACGCTTGGTAGACGCTTGTCCGTGATCCCACAGAGCTTAAATGATGAACCGATCTGCACGTACTGGCAAATAACGACATACTCTTCTTCTTCAAGATTCTCCAACCGTTTGAACTGAACACATTCCCAGTCAGTTGATTCGCTAGTTTTCCATAGTCGTGACTGTCGCATATCATTACGGTCCGCCAGATCTTCAATTCGTTGCCGATCCTGGCGTTTCAGTACTTGATTTGTATTGTTTCCAATTGGCGTAACAGACATCTTAAATTGCGTTTTCAGAAACTGACCAAGCTTCAACTCAATCTGGTCATTCAACCTTTCCTTCGGCAACAACATCTCGCCGTTGTCGCCACAGTGTGTGAAATCCAGTTCAAATCCAGTGCTCGAGTCACTTGTTATCAACATCCCGTCTTCATTAAGAAAACAATCGGCATGGATTCGAGATAAGTTTTTCGAATGCGTGTCATGCTCCTCAGATCTTGGCAAGAATCTAGTGACAATATCAGCGCCTCGACTACGTCCCAACCGCAACGATGGCTGTGAATACAGAATGACGTTTCGTTCACCCAGCGTAAGTGAGGCCTTGGGAGCCCTACTTCCATCTGTGATGGATTCCGAGAGAAATAAGCCCTCAAATTCAAACCGGTTATCCGGACGCAAACGATACTCATGCACGATTCGATCAGCCGCATCATCATGTTTGGATTCCGGTTCGTTCCCGGCAACGTGCAGCGCGTTGACGATTGCGTCATCTGATCCGGATAGTTTAATTGTTCCAAATTGTCTCAAATCCATACCCTGGAGATTCACAATTGATTTCCCGTCTGCATCAATCTCCAGTACTTGTTCACCATCGGATGCTCGCGGCACGGTCAACCGAATATCGGTGCGTAAATGGCGAGGTAGTTTCGGACGGTTAAGCCCTGCAAATCGGATGGCGATGCTTAGAATGTAGTCGCCAGGGAGGCAATCCAATCCGTTCTTGGTTAGAGCAAATGGAAAAAACCAATCCCAATGCCCCTCTTCGCTCCTTTGCAATTCAGTTGTGGCACTTTCGTATTCGTAATCCAATCTGGGATTAAGCGCAATCTCGATCTCCGGTGTCGCACCATTATATTCGTCAGACAATACCAATAAGAACTGGGGACTACATTGAGAACCGATAGTGGGAGGTGTTTTCCAGTCCACGATTAGATGCGGCAACCGTTTAAATACCGGAAACTGTGAACGCACTCCTTCTGCCACTTTTGCAACGTCAGCCGCCTCCAAACCCGGGGCCAACTCGCGCACATTCGCTTTAATTTGAGCAATCGACTCTTCTCCAACGCAGTTTTGTGCAACGGTCGATGCAATTTGTTCCAGATCGTCAGTCACAACCCAAATCCCTTCAAGATCCAATTCCGCAATTCGACTATGACATTGGCGGAGGGGGAGGTGGTGGTGGTGCAGCACCAAACAACTGTTGAAACTCCGGTGCTGAATTGGCAACCATCCAAGCTGACGATCCTTCTTTGCAGATTTGATCCGATGCAGTGACATTACCCGATGAGATATAGGATGCCAGATCTTGTTGGGTATATGGCCCGTGAGTCTGGCCATCTCTGGCTAAAAACCATTTCGACGAGGCTGTTGCCCCAGGCGGTGGTGCTGGAGCTGCTGGCGCGGGAGCGGGTGTGGTTGTCGCGCCAGTCACAGCACCAAGGACATCTTTTTGTGATTGAACCATTTGCTTATATACATCTGCAACGGCTTCGTTCTTTTGCTGTTCTGCATCTAGTTTTGCTTTTAGTACTTCTTCACCGGAAGATGCTTTGGCAATTATCTCAGCGTTTGCTGTATTCGAAGTAGCTAAAACGGCTTCTGTAGATGCATTGCTTAGTGCATTTAACTTGTCTAACTCCCGTTGACTTTGACGATCAGCCTGCCCGTCTTCTATATCAGCTTGTCGTTGTGCGAAATCGGCATTCAGGTCATTGAGCCTCGCGAGCTTGTCCAGCTGGTTATCCGATTCTTGCCTGCCTACCTCCAGCTCCCACTCTTTCCGACTCTTTTCAAGTTCGAAGTTCTGCGTTTCAATTCGCAGCTTCATCTCGTTTTCAATCAAGGCAACTTGCGAAGTGTTTTCGGCCTCTGCAATTGCGATATCACCTTGCACATCGAGCACTCGACGCTCATGGACAATATTGTCCCAATCTTCGTCACGTTTTACTGTCTGTTTGTCTCGCCAGTGTTGCCAATCTCCGCGCTGTTCCTCACGACGGGCTTCGACCTTAGTCTTGCGTTGCTCAAGGAAGCTGACCAACTTATCACTTTCGCCAGTACGTGTTAGCTTCGCAAGTTCCAGCTCCTGATCTAAGGAGCGGATATTGAGCCGGTGTTCGTAATCCGAATTCAAGCTGTCTATCTCGAAATCACGCTCCATATCTAACAAGGACACCATATGGCTTCGAAGGCTCTCTCTATCTTCCTTGTTGTTTTCAAACTCGAATACGAGCTTCTCTTTCTCATCCGTTCGGAGCAACTTCCTTGTGTCTACTTCATCGACAAAGGCTTCGTATTCATCCTTTGTCTCAATTTTGTCAAAGGCATCACTTAGATGCTGGTCACGCAACTTGCTCTTAATTTCAAGACGTCTCACATTGTCTTGAATATCTTCCTCTCGCTCCCAAAGTTTCCCTTTATGTTGTAGGCGATCCAGAATCGCTTCACTGCGGACATTAGCCACTTCCGTCTGAACGAACCTAAAGCCGTATCGCTTCATTCTTATGGATAATTGTTCTACAACGGTAGCAGAGATTCCCTCAACGGCCTGGCCACCAACAAGTTCTTGCGT